>ENA-ORBV01003789-ORBV01003789.1-microbial-mat-metagenome-genome-assembly--contig:-NODE-3789-length-29821-cov-16.314248_pt1 | contig 29821 bp, 29 predicted proteins | sample MGYA00237777_ERZ505514 | MGnify/ENA primary metagenome ERZ505514 (study PRJEB26160, sample SAMN06269048) | microbial mat metagenome | isolation source: Oligotrophic lake microbial mat | place... | reverse complement strand
TTTTTCAAGCAGAAGACGGCATACGAGATTCGCCTTAGTCTCGTGGGCTCGGAGATGTGTATAAGAGACAGCGCAAACGCACTGGTGCGCCGGTCAACAGGCCCAGCCGAAACACCCGTGGCGTGACGATGGCGCTGTATGGGCTGCGCAGCGACAGGAAAAAGTCTATCGGCGGCGCTTTGGCGACCGGTGCCGGGGCTACCACGTCGGCCGGTGGGGCAAACATCAGCCCGGTGCTGCCGTTGCGCTGCGCCCCCAGATCCTGCAGGCGCTGTTCCAGGTGGTACAGGCGGTCGATTCCCCAGTACCACTCGCCCGCATAAAAAAAGGTGGCACCCAGGTAGTGGCCCAGGCGTTGGCGCAGGCCATCGGCGTCCGCAACATGGCTGCTGCAGGCGGATGCGTCGGCCGGCGCCAGCGGGCCGCCCGGCAGATCCAGCGCACCGAGTGTTGCCGGATTGCTCCATAGCGCCTGCGACAAGGGCCCGGCGACCTGCGCAAAGCGCCCTGTGGCGATTGCCCCGACCAGCAGGCCTCGTACCTGAGTTACTGCGTCGGTTGCGGGTTGTGCCCCGCCGTCGGAGAACGCCAGGCCGTAATGCGCCGCCAGCACGGCGGCGTCGCGCCGACTGTAGTGCACCAGCTTTTCGCGCTCCGGCGCAGCGCTGTCGGGTGGAGCGCCCACCACGTGGGGAATCAGCGCGATGTCGTAACGCGCCAGTAACGGTGGCAGGGCCATTGCGGCCAACGCGCTGTAGGGATCATCGACCTGGTGGAAGTAATGCACATAGTGCCGCTCGCCGCGCCCGACCCGGGCTTTTTCGGCGGCGGCACGCTGGGAGAGCAGCCGCGTGCGCGACAACAGGCGTTGGCTGATTACCGGCATCAACAGGCTTTTCAGTGACATGGGGCTTATCCTTAAACCGAGTCTGCCGTACACTAGTGTATTGTCTTGTCGCCAATGTAGCACGCCTTCCCTCTCATCGCGCAAAGTCATGTCGCGGCCTCTCGGAAAAATTCAACCGACTGCCAGGCTTCGGCCTGGTTTGGCGCGGCCCGGCAGCGCCAATGACAATCCTTCACCATGAGCAGCACCAAGCGGAGCCCCAAGTCGGCTGACAGCAGCAGGTTGTCGCGCGACCACTGGCTCGATGCAGCCTTTCGCGCCGTCGTCGACGGTGGATTCGACAATGTCCGGGTTCTGGTGCTGGCCAAACAGCTCGGTGTCACGCGGGGCAGCTTTTACTGGCATTTTGTTGACCACGCAGAACTGGTCACGGCCTTGCTGGCACGCTGGCGTGAACGCGAACTGGCCTCCCACCAGTCCGTGGCCAGCGTAGCCGACGCCGATCCGCAAAAGGATCTTGAATTGGTGCTGGAGGCAGCCCTGGCGCATGCCGGGGTGGACCTGGAGAACATGCGTTTCGAGTTGGCGCTGCGTGGACTCGGGCGACGCGACGCCAAGGTGGCTGCGATGCTGATCGAGGTGGACCAGTTGCGCCTGCGCCTGTTTGCCGGCAAGTTCCTGCGCCTGACCGGTGAGCAACGCAGCGCGAACGACCTGGCCGCCCTGTTTTACCTGGCCATCATCGGCAGCAGCCAGGCGCTGAGCCGGCCCGCCAATCCACCCCAGACCAAGGACTATCTGCGCGGGGTAATCATGCGATACCTGATCCGCCAGCACGCGCCCGCCGGCGCAGCAGCCTCGGTGCCAAAGGCTACCTGACTATGTCTCACCCCGTTCTGATCCCCGGCCTGATATGTGACGACAGTGTGTGCAGTGGGGCAGGAGCGACACCATGACGCAAGACCTTTTCCGTGCTGACGCCTATCTGCGCGAATGCGTCAGCAGCGTGCTGGCCGTGACTGCCGAGGGCGTTGTGCTCGACCGCACCGTGTTTTACCCGCTCGGCGGCGGCCAGGCCGGTGACGCAGGTGTGCTGGAGCTGGCAGATGGCACCCAACTGCAGGTGACCGATACCCGCAAGCTCAAAGACGCCGAGGGCCGTCCCGGCAACCAGATACTGCATGTTCTGGCTGCACCGACCGGGCTCAGTCTTGACAGCGTGTTGTCCAGCTTGCAACCACACGACACCGTGACGGCGCGTATCGACTGGACGCGGCGCCACCGGCTGATGCGTTTTCACACGACTACTCACCTTTTGTGCCACCTGGTGCCGTACCTTGTGAACGGATGCTCAATCACACCCGACCATGCGCGGCTGGACTTCAGCATGACGGAGCCGCTGGACAAGGACGTGCTCAGCGCCGGTATTGCGGCGCTGGTGACAGCGGCGCACCCGATCACGGTTGGCAGCATCACCGACAGCGAACTCGACGCCAACCCGGCCCTGGTCAAGAGCATGAGTGTGAGCCCGCCGCGCGGTTTGGGCTTCGTCAGAACGATCCGCATCGGCGCGACCGCGCTGATCGACCTGCAGCCCTGCGGCGGCACCCACGTGGCCAACACCGCCGAGATTGGTGCGGTGGTGGTGACCAGGATCGAAAAGAAAAGCGCCACCACTCGGCGCGTGGTACTGGGTTTTGGTTGAAGCGTGACGATTTGGCAAGCGCGGGGGGGGGGTCAGGCAGACGCCGGGCGCGTGATGGTGCGGCATAGTTGATAAAGAGGGTTGCGCGCGTCGGCCTCGCGGCGCACGGCGGCGGTCCCGCTCAAACCAAAGACAGGCGCGCCGCCAGGAAGTCGACAAAGGTTCGCACACTCGCTGACAGCAGCCGTGATGACATCACGGCGTGCACTGGCAAGGCCGGCAAAGTCCATCCTGGCAGCACTGGCACCAGCCGCCCCGCGTTCACCGCGTCCCGCGCGAGCGCATGCGACAGCACCGCAATGCCCATCCCGCCCTCGGCCAGCACGCGCATCAAGCCCAGGTTGTTGAGCGCGAAGCGCCCACCGACTGTGACCTCCATGGCCGCGGCGTCTCGCCTCAGACTCCAGCGCGCCTTGCGCTGCGGCGCGGGAAGGGTGATGCATTCATGCTCGACCAGATCGGCAGGTTGCTGCGGCTCGCCATGTCGCTCCAGGTAGGCGGGCGCGGCGAACAACAGCATCTCGACCGAGCCGATACGGCGCACGATCAGTTGATCGCCTTTCACGGCGCCGATGCGGATGGCCACATCGACATGCTCGCCAACCAGGTCGCGATGGACCGGCGACAGATCGAGCTCGAAGCTGATGCCGGGGTAGCGGCGCACGAATTCCGGCAACAGCGGCCCGACATGGTTGATACCCATGTCCACCGGCATCGACACGCGCACATGGCCTGTCAGGCCCTCGGCGGCGTCGCGCAATGCTTCTTGCGCAAGGCGGGCCTGGTCGACCAGATCACCACAGCGCTCGAAGTAGCGCCGCCCGGCATCGGTAAGCTCGACCCGGCGCGTGGTGCGATCAAACAACCGCACACCGAATCGGCGCTCCATTGCAGCGATGCGCCGTGACAGCGTGGCACCTGGCACAGCCAGGTTGGCGCTGGCGCGACTGAAGTTGCCTGTGCGCGCCACCTCGACGAACAGCGTCATATCGTGCAACACCGAGAGGTCGTGCATATACCGAAAGATTCTGCCACGGATGGAAAAGTCTTCCCCGTCCTTGCCGCTTCCGTTGCGTTCACGGCTAGCGCACCATACGCCCACCGTACGAAATCAGCCTAGGACATCCCGAATGAAAGCCATCCGCATCCACGCCTACGGCGGGCCCGAGTTGATGCAGCTCGAAGACGCGCCGGTACCCACCTGCGGCGCCGGTGACCTGCTGGTGCGCGTGGTCGCAGCCGGCATCAACCCGATCGACTGGAAGATCCGCTCGGGCGCCATGGCCGCGCAGATACCCAACAGCTTTCCGCTCACGCTCGGCTCCGATGCCGCGGGCATCGTCACTGCGGTCGGCGGCTCGGTGACCGGGTTCGAACTCGGCGACGCGGTGTTCTTCTACGCGGAGTTCGCGCGTGGCGGCACCTATGCCGAGTACGTGGCGGTGGACGCGAGCCAGGTGGCGAAGAAGCCACGCACGGTCTCGTTCGCCACCGCGGCGGCCCTGCCCATGGCGGGCCAGGCCGCCTGGACCGCCTTGATCGAGACCGGCCAGGTCGAACGCGGCATGCGCGTGCTGGTCCACGGCGGCGCCGGTGCGCTCGGCATGACCGCCGTGCAACTGGCAAAGGAGCATGGCGCCCATATCACCGCCACGGCCAATGGCGACGACGTGGCATTGGTGAGGAGCCTGGGCGCCGATGAGGTGATCGACTACCGCACGCAGCGCTTTGAACAAGTCGCACGCGACATGGATATCGTGCTCGACACGTTGGGCGGGCCTACGCAGGAATCGTCCTGGTCTACCTTGCGCCGGGGTGGCCTGCTCGTCGCGACCACCATGCCGCCGCCACCCGAACGCGCTGCCGCAGCGGGGGTGCGCGCTGCCTTCATCTTCTCATCGCCGCGCGGCGCGGTGCTGGCGCAACTGGCCGAGCGTGTCGATGACGGGCGCTTGCGCATCGTCGTCGGCCAGGAGTTTGCGCTGGCCGACGCGGCCCAGGCGCACCGCCTGGGCGAAAGCGGCAAGGCGCGAGGCAAGATGATCCTCCACGTCGGCCCGCCCGGCCTTTGATCTGAAAGAAGCCCCATGCATGCCGTTCAACTCGATCCCCAAGTAGAAATCCTTTCCCAACTCGAAGGCGGGCAATCGGGTCCGGTCGTTTTTGTCGCCCTTTTCCACGTTCCCCCGGTCGACGCCGACGGATTGATTGCCGCCTGGTATGGCGAGGTACCCTACCTGCGCCAGCGAGATGGCTTCATCTCTCGCGAACTCGTCCGCGGACGCGGCGGAAGCGACGTGTTCATCGACTACGCCAAATGGCAGTCAGCCGCCCAATACAAAGCAGCGCTGCTGGATCCGGCGCACCAGTCGTTGTTGGCAGCCTACGGCCCCCTCGGTGGCACCAGCGCACTGCATCTGCTGGACTCCACCGTCAATCCAGAACTGCTCCCTGAAGTGCCACGTCGCTTTCTCGAAGCCCTCAATCGGGGCGACAACGATGCCGTGCTCGGCTTCTTTCAGACAGGTAACACGCTCGTCATCGATGCCGGGGAACGGTTCGAGGGCATGCAAGCCATCTCCGCGTGGAACGATAGAGCCCTCGTCGGCGCCAAAGGCCACGCAGCCATCACAAACGTCGATGTGGCGGACGGCACCTCCGGTAGCGTTGTGACAGTGCTGGCCGACTGGAAGAGCGCTTTCTACACAGGCGCCCGCAAATTCGTATTCATCATGAAGGGCGGGGTTATTGCCGAATTGCGCATGGGGCAATGAGCACGCCGCCATCCGCCTCACGCAGTCGAAAATCTTTCACAACCACCCAGAAAAACACCATGACTTCCAGAAAATCTGTCTTATCGGTTGGCCTGCAGCCGCAACTCATCAACTTCGCAGACCCGGCCTACGCGGCCTATCCCGGCATGACGGCCGAGAAGGTTCAGGGCGGGCTGGACAAGGACATCGCTGCGCTGAACGCCTTGGGTTACGACGCCAAACTGTGCCTGACCGATTTTGGCGAAACCGCCGAGGGCGTGATCCGCGCGACGTTGCAGGCGAACCGCTACGACTGCGTCGTGATCGGTGCCGGTGTGCGCACCATCGATAAAAACTTTCTCCTGTTCGAGAAAGTGCTCAACGTGGTCCATGAACACGCCCCGCAGGCGCGCATCTGCTTCAACACCGGGCCGTTCGACACCGCGCAGGCGGTGCAGCGTTGGTGCCCGCTTGCCTGAGCTCTGACTTTTATCTTCGGCAACGCGAAAGGCACACGCCCATGCTCCAGCTCCGCCCCATGGACACCCAGGTGCCCATCTTCAATCAGCTCGGCGAAGACCTGGCGCCGATCATTCTGATCAAAGTCTTCACCGTCGACGCTACCCATGTGGCGGCACTGGTCAAGGCCTGGGACGACGATGCCAACTGGATGAAGCGCCAGGCGGGCTACATCTCCACGCAACTGCACCGCGGCATCGCCGGCAGCTGCGTGTTTCTGAACTATGCGGTGTGGGAATCGGTGGCGCACTTTCGTGCGGCGTTCACGCATCCAGAGTTTCAAAGCGCACTGGCTGCATAGCCCTCAAGCGCGGTGGCCTCGCCTCACTTGTTCAGCAAAGTCGCTGTGCCCAACCTCTGTACTGTTTGACCTGGCACATCGAGGATTTCTTCTTTATCGGCCAGCAGCTTTTTCACGCGGGTGCCCAACCCGCGCCCTGATGGGCGGGTCGCCCAAAAACACAGGATCATTGCTCATGGAAATTCACCATCGGCCTGGGCGTCCAGAATGTCTGCCACTGGCGGCACGAGCCTAGCTGGTGGCGAAGGCGTCTTGAGATGCTGTCGCCGTTCCGTATCGCGCCGGACTTTGCGCGTGGTTTTCTTGGCTGTGTCCACGATGTCGCGCATCTGCCGGATCATGCGAAACAACACTGCCTCGTCTACCTGTTCACGTCCGGGCTGCCGCAAGCGCTCACGCGCCTGCCGCTGCTCCCACAGCGTGACGGCCGGATGGGACAAGGTGCGGTAGGAGATTTCCAGGTACTGCTGACCTTCTGTCTCCAGCACCCAGATGCGGCTGATGTCGCGCGGGTCGCGCCGGATCAGGAAGGCCGGCAGGTGGCCGCGCTTGGCAATCCACGGTTTGTGTGCGTCGGCGTAGTAGTGAATATGGTCGATGACAAAGCCGGTCCGGGTGAGCGTGCGACGGATGACCGGCAGAAAATCGACCAAGAAGGACGTAGCGTGCGTGACAACGACCGGCGTGCCGGAACGGGCCACCGCATCGGCCCATAGCGCCGCTGGCGGCTGGAGCAAGCTTGAATGCACCGAGCCATGGTAAGCGCCAATTGCCAGGGTGAGCCAGCGCTCGAGTTCATGCAACGTCAGCGCCGCCATGCCGTCCGAGTCGTACTCGCCGCGCTGGTCTGGGTTGGAAAAAGTCGTACCCGGCAACTCATGGATCATTTGCATCACCGTGCCGATGATCCGTTCCACGATGCCGCCGAAGTGCGGCAGGCCCGGCGGCCGGTAGCTCAACTCGATGCCATGCTGTTCGCAGCCACGGCGCAGCGCCTGGCCTTTGAACTCGGCTGCATTGTCCAGGTAAAGCAGTCGGGGCTTGCCGCTCATCGGCCAGCCCATTTCCACATCAAGGCGTTCCAACCAAGGGCGTTTGTCGCAGGCAGCATGGGCCAGGCACAGTCCGACCGAGACAGCAGACGGTGCTTCCAGCGTGATCACCATACCGATCACGCAGCGGGTGAAGACGTCAATTGCAAGCGTCAGGTAAGGGCGTCCGATGGGCCGACGGTCTCGCCCATCGACAATGATCAGATCGATAACCGTGTGGTCGATCTGCACCTGCTCCAGAGGCATCTTGATTTCAGGCGGAACGCCGCCGGCACCTTGCAGGTCGCGGGCTTCATCCTGACCGCCACGGCTGCGCGCGGTCTTGATCGGGTCTAGGGTGGCGATGCGCAAGGCGACGGTGTTGCGCGTCGGAATCTGCAGCTTTTGCGCTGTGCAGGCCTGTGCGACTTCGCGATAGAGCGCCGCCAGACTGCGCTTCTGGCGGGTCAGAAAACGCTTTTGCAGCAGCTCACGGATGATGTGCTCGACCGGCTCCGGCAGACGACCCTTGCCTTTACCGCCGCTGGATTGTCTTAGAGACAGGTCCGTGACCAATCCAGTGCCATCTCGCACGCGCTGGATCAGAACGTAAATCTGCCGCCTGGATAGGCCCAGCGCGTGGGCAGCGTCACCAGCGGCCTGATGGCCGACGGCCTCAAGCGCCGCCAGTGGTCCGATGACCTGCGACCGTTGCCGTGCTTGCTCCCAAAGCAGCATCTGGCAGGGTCAAGACCCCTTGCTCCGTTACCCGCTGTATTTCCGATCCCATACCCGCACCTCGCTTTTGTGCACAGGAGTACTGAGCATAGGCGAGGACAGTGCATATGACTACTGATCAAACGTGCATCAGGAGTCCTATGCACAACGGCCCGCTCGTCCAGCAAATTGGTGCAGTCGTCTTCTGAAAATGACACCTGAAATCCGCGCGACTGCAGCGCGTGAAACGGGCGAGGTTCGAATTGAATGAATCTGGAAGCGCCGCTGGCCTACCCTGTTTGGCTAGCAGCCGACGCCCCCAAGTTCGACAGGCTGCTAGCGCTTGCCTTCGGTTGGGCGAGCCAGTTTTCGACCAGCAAGCCCGGCACGCGCGCGAATTCGCCGAGATTGTTTGTCACCAGCGTGAGTCCGGCGCTACGTGCGTGGGCCGCGATGTGCAGGTCGTTGACGCCAATGCCGCGGCCTTGGCGTTCCAGAGTGGCGCGAATCGAGCCGTGGTGATGGGCCGCTTCTGCCGAATATCCGAGAACCGCAAGCCTGCTGCAAAAATCCTCGATGACGTCGAGGTTGCGGCTTGGGAACTGGCTTTTCTCCGCGCCGCGAATCAGCTCGGCCAACGTGATCGCTGAAATCGCCATCCGGCCCTGGTTGCGATTGAAGATTTCGCGAACCTCGGACGGGCGTCGCGTGAGCACGTAGATGACGATATGCGTGTCAAGCAGGTACGTGAGCATTTTTCAGAACGTTTCGCGATCAACCTGTTCCTGACCGGCGCGGACCGACATGAAATCCTCGCTGGGCAAATTCGCGCCGAGGAAAAAACTATCCCAGGCCCGATCGGCTGGCGCGATGATTCGTTCGTGGCCAACCGCGCGTACTTCAACCTTCTTGACGCTATCCGGAAAGCGCAAATCGACTGGCAGGCGCACGGCTTGCGTTCGATTGTTTGTGAAGACTGTGCTGGCGCTCACGGCTTGATCCCCGGATTCCGGCTTGGCTTGACGCAGCGGTGAGCTTACGCCGCGTACCGCCACGAAGTCGACGATCTGCTGGACGGGCGAGAGGCGCCGGAACCCTCTGCTGAACGGATTCGGCTGGTGGCGGCCATGGTTCTGCGCGCTGCAGTGGGCTGAACCGATGTGCTCAGGGAGTATGGATCACGATTTTGATCGGGAATTTGTACCGTGTTGCGGCCCTTGGGCAACCCGCCACCGCTCTCAACGGCGGCGCGCGTTCTCGTAGAGCGGCATTACTTCCGGCAGATGTCGCCGGATCTCCTCTATCCGGTTGGCATCGGCCGGATGCGAAGACAGCCACTGCGGCGCGGCGCCGCTGCTACGCAATGCCTGCATCTTCTGCCACAGCACTATGCCGGCGCGCGGGTCGTAACCCGCGCGGGCAGCCAGTTCCAGGCCAACCGCATCGGCCTCGGTCTCGTCGTCACGCGAGAAACGCAGGCCAAGCAAGTTGACCGAGGCGCCCAGCACCGCATTGCCGACGTTGCTCAGGCCGAGCAGTTGCGAAAGAAGGCTGGCGCCGATGTTGGTGGCGGTCTGCTGCGCCATGCGCGCTCGCGAATGCTCGCGCAGCGCATGCGCCATCTCATGACCCATCACGATGCCGATCTCGTCGTCGGTCAATTGCAACTTGTCGACAATCCCGGAGTAAAAGACGATCTTGCCGCCGGGCATGCAAAAAGCGTTGATCTCGTCGCTGCGCAGGAGGTTGATCTCCCATTTCCAGCCTGCGGCGCGGGCGTTCCATTTGCCGGCAAACGGCATGATGCGCTGTGCCACCCTGCGCACGCGCTGCAGACGCGCATCGTCGCGGGACGCCAACACACCCTTGCTCGCGGCGTCCTGCTTGAGCTTTTCATACTGCTGCGCTGCAGCCTGCTCCAACTCGGCAGCCGGCACCAGCTTGGTCAGCTGCGACTCGCGGCGCACGCTGACGCCACCGTCCTGTGCAGGGGCAGGCAGAGCGACGGCGACCAACAGCAAGGCGGCCAGGAGAGCAGTATGAGTAGTGCGCGCTTTCATTTCTGGACAACCGGAAAACAAAACTGGAAAACCGGAAAACAAGACGCAGCATGGGCGTCCGTGCAGCCACTGTCGGTCTGGCAACGAACATAGCGGGCACCTGCCGGCGGGTCATGGTTTCGGGACGTGCAGGCGGCTGATCATCAAGGAGCCGGAAAGGGCGAACAGCAACACCAGAGGGTGCAACGTGAACCCGGCCAGTTCGACCACACCGAACCACAGGTGCTCGCCCAGCGCGCCCGTCCAGGCCGCCAGCGACATCAGGCCGACCAGCAGGATGGACGTGGGGATCGGCGTGCCCTCGAAGTACTTCACCTTGCCGGTCTCCGCCGACAGCGCTTCCGCGGTGACGTTGTAGCGTGCCAGGCGGGACACGCCGCAGGCGACGAAGTAGGCCAGGACAATGCGGTCGTAGAAGCCCTGCATGCCGCAGCCGTAGGCGATGATCGCCGGCGCCACGCCGAACGAAATGATGTCGGCCAGCGAATCGAGTTCGCGCCCCAGCACCGAAGCCGACTGGCGCCAGCGCGCGATGCGCCCGTCGAGCACGTCGAATACCAGGGCGGCCAGCACCAGCGCACAAGCGTATTGGATATGGTGGGCCACGCCGGTTTGAAGATAGGTCATGCTCGAAAACAGGGCGCCGACGCCGCACACGGCATTGGCGAGCGTGAACCAGTCCGCCAGGTGAAACTCGCGGATCATCGAAAAGGGCTTGCGTGGCGTGGCGGAATTCATGTTGCGGATTTCCCTTAGGTTTCGCTTGCAAAAAGCCCGGAGGGCCAGGCAAACGCTTCGAGTCAGTGAAGATTTCGTGGTGAACGGCTCCAAGCCGGGTCGGTCAGGTCAAGGGTTCGATGGTCACGCCGGCGGCCGCGAGCGCCACCACAATGCCGACCGATTTCAGGCCCAGCCCCGCCGCCAGGTCGTCAAGCTTTCGTTTCGAGCGACAGGCAATGGCCCATCGCAGGCCAGCCGCGTGTTCGGCGAAGTAGGCGGCCGTCTGGCGCCCGACGAAACCGGTGGCGCCGTAGAGGACGACGTCGCAAGGGCGCGAAGCCTGGGTACGCCGGGTGACCATGGTTGCCCCTTCATGAAGCCCGCCGATCGCAGGCTGCGATCGGCGGTGTTTCACTTCACTTCATTAGACCACGCAGACCGGATGCGGAGCACGCGCCACGCTCCCCAAGTGCGACAAGCTCCTGGTCAGCGCACGCTCGCCGAAGGTGCAGCAACGCAGGAGGGGGTTGCGCAGGTCCTTGCGCCCGGGCTCGGCCGCGCCGACCGGGAATACGCAGGTTTCGCCCGGCTGGCCGGGTTGGGTCAGCAGTACCGGCGACTGCTCGACCGGCGCGGGCGCCGTCGCAGGGCCTGTAACAGGGCCAGGTCCGCGAGCGAGCTGCCGCCGCCGGCTGCGGCGGGTTCGCCGCGACGCACGGTCTGGTAGGCCAGGCCGGCCTGGAGCGACGCTCGCCGCATCAGCACGCGGTTTTTCCACATGCTTGACAGTGCGGCGGTGTCGACGCGGTCGCGCTCGAAAGACACGAAGTTGACGCACGGCGGCCTGCAACTGATCAAGCGCGCCCTGACCAACCTGATCGACAACGCCATGCGCCATGCGAAGGGCGCGGCGCCGGTGCACGTAAGCCTGCAACGGGCAGGGGCCGCAGCGCAAATCATGATCGAAGACCACGGGCCGGGTCTGCCGGACGATCTGGTGCATCGACTGGAGAACGGCCAGTCCTTGCGCGAATCGCCGCGGAAACAGACTGGCGGCGGTATCGGCGGGCTTGGCCTGGCGATCGCGCAGCGCGCGGCGATGCTGCACGGGGCCACCTGCGCGCGCTGCCGGCGCCGCAAGGCGGCACGCGGCCATGCCTGCCGCTGCCACTGGCAATTTGAAGGCTGGCGAGCGTAATTTTATTGCAGCTTCATGCGCTGAGTTGCTCGCCCACGCATGGCGCCGTCAGGCACAGCGCCTGGCCGCCAGCTTCTGCAGGAAAAAGAAGCCGATCCCGAGTTTGAACATCGCCAACAATGTGCGCGGTTAACTGGCCACACGGATGTGTCGGAATCCCGGCCGCATGCCCGATCCCGAGGCGCTTGGCGCGGTCTGCGTCGCAGCTTGCCTACATGACGTTGCGAATCGCCCGCGACAGGTTGGCCAAGTCAGTTGCCGCGGTCAACGCACGCGCCGACTCAAGCACTGCTTGGGCGCCGGATTGCGACAACGCAAGTGCCGCATTGGCACTGAACTTCGCCATCACCGCATCGGCCCCGGCCGGCCGTGTGCGGTTGCCGAACACGTCGTCAATGCGGATCGTCTGCGCCGCGCCGCTGCCGGTGTGGCAGACGATCTCGGCTTCGAAGCGTTGCGGGAAGTTCGCGCCGGCCAAGGGTTCCCACTGCGTTCGGGCGGCCAGGCGCAGCACCGCCTCACGCGGTTTGTGCTCGAAGGTCGCCAGATCGACGTGCCCCTCGATGATGCGAGTGGCCACCACGATAGGCAGGCTCCAGCGCCCGGCATGGCCGGTTTCCGGCATCTGCTTGGTAGCCCAGGGCTCGCAAATGATCGCCGCTTCCGCTGCCGGCACCCGGCACATGAGGTGCGTGATGTCGTCGGCGCGCACGCCGCGCCCGGCGAGTACGCCGGCGGCTTCGATGAACGGATGCAGGTAGTGGCAGCAGGGGTAGAACTTGAACGCGGCGTCTTCGAGGTGCCAGCGCTCGCCGATATCGACCAGCAGGCCATGAAAGCGCTGCGCAGCAGTGTCGTCGCCGGCAAACTGGCGAAACAGGCCGTGCTTGCCTTCGAGCGAGGTTTCCGGGCCGGTCATGCCGCCACGTGCGAGCAGGGCGGCGATAACCCCGCCGTGCGCGGCCCAGCCCGGATGCAAAGACTTGACCGACGAGCCGTTGGTCAGAAATTCGAATACGCCGGAGGCCTGGCTGAGCGCAATGCCTAGCGCGGCTACGCTTTGATCTTCCGACAAGTCGTGCAGTTCGGCGCTGACCAAGGCTGCGGCCAATGGCCCGGCGACTGACGTGTTTTGAAATCCGCGTGCCGGATAACCGGTTGGCGCCGCCAGTCCGAAGCGGATCAGCACTTCCCAGCCACGCGCAAAGGCGCCCAGCAGCGCCGCGCCACTGGCCTTGCGTGCCTCGGCGACCGCCAGCGCGGCCGCTGCAATCACCGCGCTGCCGTGGGCGATCGAGGCGGTGTGGGTGTCGTCGAATTCGAGGCTGTGGATCAGGCCGCCATTGATCAGCGCGGCGTCGGCAGCAGAGGCACCGCTGGCCTGCCCGAATACCGTTGCCGGCCCGCGGTTGGTCATCTCGCGTGCCAGGTCGCGGTAGGCAGCGCCGATCGGTGAGGCGGCAGCGGCGAGACCAACACCGATCGCGTCGACCAGGTGCAACTGCGCTGCCAGCGCAACGCTTGCCGGCAGCGGCCGCTTGCGCGTGGCGGCCAGGGCCCGCACCAGCTGGCGCGCCAGGGTGGGGGCGGAACTCACGCTGTGGCCGGCAGCGGATTGCGCAGCATCTCGGCCACCACATCGCGCCAAGGCCGTGCCGCCAGCGCAGCATCGCCGTTGATGATCGCTGCCATCAGCGGCGGCAGCGCCGGGAACACGCCGCCGGCGTTGTCGTTGAGTTTCGCAAGCAAGGTCGGCAATTCGAACGGCTGGTTGGCGCCGCCGCGCGCGCTCTCGCACACCGCAGTCATTTCGGCGCCGTCGGCGAAGCGCCAGGTGACGCGCGCCGGGCGATCGTTGGGGAATGGCGGCAGGTCCTTGAATGGTGCCATGCGCACGCGCCGGCGCATGGCGGCGATGCCGGCGTCGTAGAGGGTGTCGTAGGTGAAAGCACGGGCGCCCGCGGTACCCATGCGGGTGGTGGCCGCAACCGCGTGCGGCATCGAGAACTTGGCCGCCAGCACGGTCTGTGGATCCACCGTGGTCAGCGCGCAGCCGCTGGGGCCGGTTTCCACCACGATCTCGGCGATCTCGTCGACCTTGCGCTGCTGCATGCGGCCCAACAGGTCGAGCGTGGCTTCAACCGCCGAATGGGCATAGGCGCAGCAGGCGAAGATCTTGTGATAGCCATTGGCCACCGACCACACCGTGCCGAGGTCGTCGATCAGCGCCGCCGGGCGCGCGTTGGTGTGGAAGCTGCCGACGAACACGTCATACGGTGTGTCGGCACCGCCGCCGATGCCGCCCAGCGCCCAGTCGGCGGCGCGCATGCCGACCCAGTTGCCGGCGGCGGTCCAGCCGTTGCGCACCAGCGAGCCCTCCACCGCGGTATCGAAGGGGCCGGCGAAGCTCATGCTGGCAGCACCCGTTACCGCAGCATGCATGGTCGGTGCGTCATAGCCGCGCATCAACGCGGCAGCGCTGGCCGCGCCGATGGTGGCGAAGGCCGCATGCGGATGCACGTTGAATACAGGGAATGGATACGCCAGTGCGAACCGGGTCGTCACCTCGTACGCAATGGCCACCACCCGCAACACCTGCTCCAGCGTGGCACCGCGCGCCTCGGCTTCGGCCAGCAGCACGGGAATCGTGTAGGCGCCGCCATGGCAGGAGGCATTGCGAAACCCTTCGTCGAGCTCGCACCAGGTGATCGACATGCCGTTGGCGCTGGCCGCGGAATACTTGTCGACGCGCGGCAGGTTGCGTGCGAACACGCTGGCTTCGACGCCGGCCGCAGCACCTTGCAACAGCCCCTGCTGGGCGCGCATCACCTGCGGCTCAAGCGAGCCTGCCACCATCGCGCCGATATCGTCGGCCAGGATGGTCGCTGCGCGCAGCCGCACGGGTTCAGGCAGGGGTTTGGCCAGTGCCGCCACCGCCCAGTCGATCATGAGGCGCGCATTGCTTGCGGCCAAAGCGCGGACGGGATTTTTTTCAACTGCCATGATGGTCAGGCCTCTTGGGTTGCGCGAATTGAGCTTCTCGAAAAGTCGGTTCGATGCTACGATCGACGATGGTTGGCGTCAAGCGCCGGTCAGGCTTGCACCCTTATTTACCGAGTCAATGACACCTATCAATTTTGTGGAGGAAGACCGATCATGATCCGCTCATTCACTGCGCACGCCGGCGTTCGCGCCCTGGTGTTTGCATCCATCGCAGCCGCCGTTTGTGCGGCGCCTGCGCTGGCACAAACGCTCAAGTTCGGCCTGGCGATGCCATTGACCGGTTCGCAATCCTCCTTCGGAAAGGACCAGATCAAGGCCGCCGAATGGGCGGTTGCCGACATCAATGCCAAGGGCGGCGTCAACGGCAAGAAGTTGGAGATGATCGTGCTCGATACACAAGGCGATGCGACGCTCGGCATCAATGCGGTCAACCGCCTGGTCAACGTCGACAAGGTGCCCGTGTTCGTGACCGCCTGGAGCGCAGTGGTGAAGGCGGTGGCGCCGATCGCCAACCGCGAGAAGGTGCTGGCACTTTCGATCGGCGCCAATTCGCCGGATATCGCCAAACTCGGCGACTATGTGTACACCGCATTTCCGCTGGCAGACGTCGATGTCGCCGCGGTCGCCAACTACACTCTCAAGACCCTGGGCAAGAAGCGCGTCGCGGTCATTTACGTCAACAACGAGACCGGTATCGAGGCGGCCAAGGTGTATCGCACGCAGTTCGAAAAATCCGGCGGCCAGATCGTCGCCTACGAAACCTACGATCCGAAGGCCACCGATTTCACCGGCGCCTTGCTCAAGGTGCGCGCCGCCAACCCGGAGATGATCCACCTGCATGGCTTGGTGGCCGAGATGCCGCTGGTGATCGCACAGATGCGCCAGCTGGGCATGACGCAACGGGTGACCAGCTATGCCGGCGCCTACAACCCGCAAATGGTCGAAAAGGCGGGCAAGGGCGCGGAAGGGCTGATCGTCACTTCGCTTGCGCCTGACGCGCGGCAGAACCCGAATGTCTCGGGCTACCTGGAGCGCTGGAAAAAGGCCGAGAACCGCATTCCCAACGGCCTGCCTTATACGCAGTACCTGTACGACTCTGCCTATCTGGTGGCGGCGCTCTACGACCACCTGGAGAAGAACAAACTGCCGGCCACCGGCGAAAACATGCGCCGTGCGCTGCTGGCGGTCAAGACCTTCGATCTGCCGATGACCGGCAAACTGGTCATCAACGAGGATCACACGGTGAGGAAACCGGTCAACCTGCTGACCGTGCAAGACGGTCAGTTCGTACCGCTCGCCACGGTTGACTGACGCGCCCTCGACTCCTTCTCGCCGCCGCGCCAGGCAGCGTCGCATGCGCTCGCTCCCTGGTTTGGCATTTTGCATGGCCATTTCAGATTCCTGATGTTTGATCTCCCGATACTGCTGCAAATCGGCTGGACTGCTGTTGCGACCTCCGCCTATTACGTGCTGTTCGCGATCGCTTTCGCGCTGACACTCAAGGTGGCGCAAGTGTGGAATTTCGTGCAGGCCGGCGTCATGGGCCTGGCGTTCTACGCGATGTGGCTGGCGATGATTCGCTGGCAGTGGCCGCATGCGGCCGGTTTCGCGCTCGGCCTGGCGGTGGCCGTGGTGGTGTCGGCGGCGGTCGAGGCCTGGGGCTTTCGCGTGCTGCGGCAGCGCAATTCCTCCTCGCTGATGCTGTTCATTTTCGCCATCGTGCTGGCCGAGTTCATCAGCTACCTGCTGACCCTCGCATTCGGCACCGAGCCGGAAACGCTAACCAAGTCGATCGTCTCCGAGGTGCATCTGGTGGGCGGCGTGGCGATCACCAACTGGGACCTGCGCGCATTGGCGATCACCATCGCGATGTCGCTCGCCCTGTTCGCCTATTTGCGCTTCACGCGCAATGGCCAGTTTCTCTATGCCGTAGCCGACAACGGTCCCTTAGCGGAGCTGTACGGCATCAGCGCCAACCGCGCCTACCTGCTGGCGATGGTTATCAGCGCCGTGTTCGTCGCCGCCGGCGTCTACCTTTATGGCACGCGCGCCTCGATGATTCCGACCCAGCCACTTGAATTGATGTTGTTCGCGGTGATCGCCACCATCCTGGGCGGCATCGGCTCGATTCATGGCGCGGCGCTGGCGGCGGTGTTTCTGTCGCTTCTGCAGAGCGCCAGCATTCTGGTGATTCCCTCGGCCTGGCAGGGTTCGCTCACCTATTTCGTGCTGTTCATCGTGATCCTGTTCTTTCCCACCGGATTTCGCTTCCCGGCCTGGTTGCGCCGGGTCACGCGCGGCCGCTGACGTCCCTGCCTCCAATGACCTACCCGCACAATCGCTGAAGCGGCGCCGACCCCATGGAATACATCCTCTCGGTGCTGATCTTGATCGGCATCTACACCATTCTGGCCTCGAGCTTCAACCTGATCATCGGTTTCGGCGGCCTCATCAGCGTTGCCCATCCGATCTTTTTCGCGCTCGGCGCCTATGCCTCGGGGCTGGCCAACCTGCATTTCGGCGTGCCGATTCCGGCGGCAATCATGCTCGGGTCCCTGTTCGCGGCGCTGATGTCGGTGGCCTTGTCGCTGCCCAGCCTGCGCGTGTCGGGCGATTACCTGCTGATCGCCAGCATCGGCTTTCAGCTGGGCTTTCTTGAAGTCATCAAGAACATCGAGTTCGCCGGTGGCGCCGGCGGGCTTTCCAATATCGCTTCGATGTATGCGGGGCCTTATCGCAGCCTGGCGTTTGCCATCACCATCCTCGTGATCGCCGCACTGGTGGTGGCGCTGGTGCACTGGCTGACCCATGGTGACTATGGGCGGGCGATCCAGGCCATGCGCGACGACGAGGAATGCTTCACCTCGCTCGGGCGCAATCCGATGGCGATCAAGATCACGATTTTCGCCTTCGGCTCCGGCTTGGCGGGTCTGGCCGGTGCCTTGTATGCGCATTATTTCCAGTACCTGACCCCAGAGCAGTTCGGCATCGTGCAGTCCTCACTGATCCTCACCATGGTGGTGGTCGGCGGCATGGGTACCACCATAGGCCCGGTGGTTGGCGCCTTGCTCCTCACTGCTTTGCCGCAGGCAATCACCTTTCTCAACCTGCCGTCTTCGGTGATGGCGCCGTTGCAGGGCATGCTCTATACCAGCCTGGTGCTGGTGTTCCTGTTCACCCGGCCGGCCGGCCTGTTCGGAAAGCCGGTGCGCCAATGAGCGCTCGCGCCCGGCCGCCCGAAGGGGACGCTCATCCGCCCTCGGGGAGAATGTCGCGCAGTGACAGGAGGGCGGTGCCATGAGCGCGGTGCGGGTGGTCGATGTGCACAAGCACTTTGGCGGCATTGTCGTCGCCGAGAACATCAACCTCGAACTGCATGCGGGCGAGATTCTCGGGCTGATCGGCCCGAACGGTGCCGGCAAGACCACTTTGTTCAACCTGATCAGCGGCATCCATGCACCGGATCACGGCGAGATCTGGCTCGGTGACCAGGCCTTGTCCAAACTGCCGGTGTATCGCCGCGCGCGCCTGGGCGTCGCCCGCACCTGGCAGCATATCCGCCTGTTCCCGACCTTGAGCGTAATCGACAACCTGCTGATGGGCCCGCGCGACTATCCCGGCGAAGCCTTGTTCAGCGGCATTTTCCGCCTGGGTGCGCGGCGTGCCGCCGCCGCCGCCGCACGCGAGCGCGCGATGGCGATTCTGGCGCGCATCGGCCTGCCGGATTCCGCCGACAAGCTGCCTGGCGAACTGCCGTTCGGCCAGCAGAAGCTGATCGGCCTGGCCCGCACCCTGATGAACGACGGCAATGTGCTGCTGCTGGACGAACCGATGGCTGGGGTCGAAGGCCAGGCCTACGAGACCATGCAGCAGGTGGTGCGCGACGAGGCCGCCGCCGGACGCGCGGTATGCGTGGTCGAGCACAACGTGTCATTCATCCGCGACCTGTGCACGCGCGCGGTGTTCATGTTCAACGGCTGCGTTGAACAGTCGGGCACGGTCGAGGAGTTGCTGGCCAGCGACAAGCTGGCGGAACTGTATTTCGGGGGCAAGAAATGAGCGGTGCTTCTCCCGCCATGCTCGAATTTCGCGGCGTGTCGGCGCGTTACGGCAAGCTGACCGCGCTGACCGACATTTCGTTTTCGGTAGCCGCCGGTGAGCGAGTCGCGGTGTTCGGCCACAACGGTGCCGGCAAGACGACCCTGCTCAAGTGCGCGGTGGGCGGCGTGCCGGGCATGGGTGGCGCAGTGCTTTGCAGCGGCATGCCGATCGAAGCTGGCGCGGTGCATCGCAATACGCGCTTGGGGCTGGGCCTGGTGCCGCAGGGCCACAACGTGTTCAAGAATCTCAGTGTCGACCGCAACCTGCACATCGCCGGCCTGTTGCACGACGGCAGTTTCGTCAGTCAGGTATATGCGATGTTCCCGATGCTTGACGAACGGCGCGCCCAGCTGGCAGGGTCGCTATCCGGCGGCCAGCAACAGATGCTGGCGCTGGGCATGGCGCTGATGACGCAGCCGAAACTCCTGCTGCTCGATGAGCCGATGTCCGGGCTGGCGCCGATCATCGTTGAATCGGTGCTGGCCATATTGAAGCAGATCAATGAGAAAAACGGCACGGCGATCGTGATCGTCGAGCAAAACCTGAAGGCCACCTTGCCGGTAGTCGAGCGCGCGGTGATTTTGAAGGCCGGGCGCCTGGTGTGGGATGGCAGCAGTGCCCAACTTGCGGCCAAGGAGGATTTGTGGGAATGGTTCTGACCCGGGCTTAGAAAACGCTGGACAAGTCCCTGGATGCAGCCCATCGAACGGAAGTGCCTTCCAATGCAACCGGTTGCAAAAGCGGCTTTCTTAACCAGCGGACTTGTTCAGTGTTTACTTGCGGCAGCGCTGGCGGCAGTGCGCATGTTGAATTGAGGAATGCTTCGACCATGTCACCAACTGAGGCCGAACCCACATTTCCCGATCTGCGGCGCTTTTTTGCGCCGCAGAGCGTCGCCTACATCGGTGCCACCGAAGATCTTGCCAAGTTCGGCGGCCGCTGCGTGCGCGAACTGATCGACTTCGGTTTCGCAGGCGAGATCTATCCGGTCAATCCGAAGCGCCAGGAAATCTTCGGTTTGCCTTGTTATGCGGCCATCGGTGACTTGCCCAACATTCCCGACCACGTGGGCATCGTCCTGCCTGCGTCGGCGATACCGGAGGCGCTGGCGCAATGCGGCCGGGCCGGCGTGCCCTTTGCGACGGTGTTCTCCGCCGGCTTCGCCGAAACCGGTACGCAGGAGGGGCGCGCGCTGCAGGCGCGCATCGCGGCCACCGCCCGCGAATGGGGCATACGCATGATGGGCCCCAATTGCAACGGCATGGTCAATTTTGTCGACCGCGTGGCGATGACTTCCACGGCGGTGATTCGCGGTGCAAGGCGAGCAGCCGGTGACGTGGCGGTGGCCAGCCATTCCGGCGGTGCCGGCCAGGTCAACGTGATGTGGCGTGCGCAGCAGGCAGGGCTTGAGATCAGCTACCAGGTCAGTTGCGGCAACGACGCCGACCTCGACCTGCTCGACTACATGGCCTTCATGCTGGAAGACCAGCGCACGCGGGTGGTGCTGGCGCTGGCCGAGACCATCTCGAATGGTGCCAAGCTGCGTGCCCTTGCGGCACGCGCTGCTGCGTTGGACAAGGCGATTGTCATGGTCAAGGTGGGGCGCTCGGCGGCCGGCAGCCGGGCGGCTGCCTCGCATACCGGCGCGGTGACCGGGGCCGATGATGTTTGCAGCGCTGCGCTTGAGCAACTGGGCATCGTGCGGGTCGACGACTGCCATGAACTGTATGAAGCTGCGATGCTGCTGCGCCGCCGTCAACGGATACGCGGGCGGCGCGCCGCCGCCACCTCGATCTCGGGTGGCAACCTGGTGATGGTCACCGATCTCGGTGCGAGAATCGGAATCGAATGGCCGCCCTATGCTGCATCGACACAACAAACCCTGGGGGCGTTGTTGCCGGGTTTCAGTGCCGCCGCCAACCCGACCGACCTGACCGCCGCAGCCGTCGGCCGCGCGGATGTGTTCACCCAGGTCTGCCGGGTGCTGCACGACGACCCGAATATCGACGTGGTGTTGCCGGTATTGACCTTCGCGCCGGCGGCCGATATCCGTTCATTGAGCGCATTCGCCGCCTCGGCTGCGAAACCGCTGGCGCTGCTGTGGACCGGCAAATGCCTGGATGACCCGACCCTGACGCCAGAACGCCTGGTAAGTGAGGGGCATGCGGTGTTTCGCGATGCGCAAGCAGCGATGAAGGCCTTGTGGGTGGCGATGCGGCACCACGAGGCCTGGCAGAAGCAGGCGTCTGCGCCACCGCCACGACGCCCGCAAGGTGTCGATGCCGACGCCGCGCGTCGCATGCTGGCGGCAGCCGATGGCCCGCTCGACGAACAGGCGTCGAAGCAATTGCTCGGCCTTTACGGCTTGCCGCTCACCGGCGAGCAGCTTGCACGCAATGCGAACGATGCGCTGCGCATCGCGCGCGCGATGGGCGCGCCGGTGGCGTTGAAAATCCTCTCGCCCGATATCCTGCACAAAACCGAGGCGGGCGCGATACGGCTGGGCGTGCAGGGTGACGACGCTGTTGCCGCCGCCTTCGAAGAGGTAATGACAGCGGCGCGTACATGGCGGCCGGATGCACGCATCGAAGGCGTGCTGGTGCAGGAAATGATCAATGGCGGCGAAGAAGTGCTGCTGGGCATTTCGACCGACCCGGTGTTCGGCCCGGTCGTCACCGTGGGCCTGGGCGGCATTTATGTTGAAGTGATGAAGGATGTGGCCCTGCACCTGGCGCCGCTCGCGCATGCAGATGCGCATGCCATGCTCGCTTCCCTGCGCAGCTATCCGCTGCTCAATGGTGCGCGCGGTCGGGCACTGCTTGACATTGAAGCGCTCGCCGATTGCATTGTGCGGGTGTCCTGGCTGGCGGCCGACATGCACGGCGTTCTGGCCGAACTGGACATCAACCCGCTGCGCGTGTTGCCGCGCGGGCAGGGGGTACGGGTGGTGGATGCATTGGCTATTCCTGCATCGCGCGAGGTGGCGGCATGAGCGCGAGCACGGGCTTGTCGAGTGCGCTACACGGTGAGGTGCTGTGCCTGACCCTGGATCGCGCGCACGCGGCGAACGCGCTGGATTCGATGCTGCAGGGAGCACTGGTGCAGGCACTGGCCGACGCCAGCGCCGCCTGCGAGGTTGGCGCGGTGTTGCTTGCGGCAGCCGGTGACCGGGTTTTTTCGGCCGGCGCCGATTTGAAGGAGTTTTCGGAACGTGATGGCGGCGAAGCCCGCACCTTGCGGCGCGAACTTCTGCGCGCGAGCCTTTTGGCGCTGGCCGCTTTCGACAAGCCGCTGGTGGCCGTGGTGCGCGGCAAGGCCATCGGTGCCGGCTGCATGCTTGCGCTTTTGGCCGACGAGGTTCATGCGGCCACCGAGGCATCGTTTTCCCTGCCGGAAATCCGCCTTGGCAGTGCCACCCCGGTGGGAGCGGCGATCGTGGCGGCGCGCGGCGGCCGGCGCGCGGCACTGCACATGACCTTGTCCGGTGCAGCGGTTGACGCCCGCAGCGCGCGCGACTTCGGCTTGGTCGACGCGCTGCACGCAAGCGCAGAGTTGAATCAGGCTGGCCTGGCGCGCGCGCGCGCACTGGCGCAATGGGGCAGGCCGGCCTATGCGCACAACAAACGCTGGATCAACGCCGGCTTGTGCGCGGAGATTTCGCGCGCACTGGACGAATCGGCGCGCCTGGCGGCCGCAGGCAAGCCATAACCCGCAGGAGAGCAGCGATGCAATTTGAAATCACCCCCGAGTTGGCCGAAGTGCGCGTGGCCCTGCGCCGCTTCACCAGCGAGAAACTCGAACCGATCGCAGGCGAAATCGACCGCAGCGGCGAGATTCCGGAACGCGCCTGGACCTTGCTGCGTGAACAGGGCTACCTGGGCATGCGCCTGCCGCAGGAGTTTGGCGGCGGCGGCTTCGACCTCGCCACTTACTGCCTGGCGTTAGAGGAGTTCAGCCGCTCGCATCGCGCCTTCACCCTGATGCTCGACTACACCAGCGGGCTTACGCCGATCGCGATTGCGCGCAATGGCACCGAGGCGCAAAAGCGCAAATACGTGGCCAAGCTCGCCAGCGGCAGCTTCCGCGCCGCCTTCGCGCTGACCGAACCGGGCGCCGGATCGGATTCCGCCGCGATGACCACCCGTGCCGAACGCGGCGACGGCGGCTGGATCCTCAACGGCCGCAAGTATTACATCAGCGGCGGTCATAGCGCGGACGTGCTGATGGTGATCGCGGTGACGGACGCGAAAAAGCGCGCCCGCGGCGGCATCACCGCGTTTCTGGTCGACCGTGGCACGCCCGGTTTCAGCGTCACGCGTGTCGATTCGACCATCGGGTCGGACGTGGTGAAACTCGGCGACCTGGCCTTCGACGATTGCTTTGTGCCCGATGCTGCCGTCATCGGCGAAGTCGGCGAGGGCTTCAAGATCGCCATGGGCTCGCTCACCAGTGGGCGCCTGGGCGTCTCGGTGTCATGCATCGGCGCGGCCGATCGCCTGTTGGAGATGTCGATCGCTCAGGCAAAAGAGCGCCACACCTTCGGCAAGGCCCTGGCAGAGCGCCAGGCGATCCAGTGGATGATCGCCGATTCGGCCACCGAGATCGCGCTGGCGCGTTCGTTCGCCTATGAGGTGCTGCGCCGCACCCAGGCGGGCGACGATCGCGGCAGCGGCGCCTCGATGTGCAAGCTGTATTGCTCGGAAATGGTCGGGCGGGTCGCCGACCGCGCCGTGCAGATCCATGGCGGCAGCGGCGTGATCCGTGGCTTTCCGGTCGAGCGCTTTTATCGCGATATCCGTCACTACCGCATCGGCGAAGGCTCGTCGGAGGTCCAGCGCATGCTGATCGCCAGGGATCTGCTGAAGTGAATGTGCGATCGGCCGCGGCGCTTTCGCAAGCGCCGCATCCATGCGCTTGATGGCATGAATGAAAAAGCTCAATTTGACGAATAGTACGTGGCTGCCTATGCTGCCTGTTGCAAACCCTGTGGGCGCCGCTGCGGCGCCCGACCGCAAGCACGGAGACCCGCATGAAACCCTGGGACGGCATCATCAGTGAAGAAGAACAAAAGGCCTACAACGCCGCCGGTTTCGGCCGGCCTTCCGGGATCGGCAGCCGGCCCGCGTTGTTGATCATCGACGTGCAGTACCGCACCATCGGCACCACCCCGAAACCGTTCTGGGAGTCGATCGAGGAATTTCCCACTTCATGCGGCGAGATCGGCTGGAACGCGATGCACAACATCACGGTCCTGTTGGCCGAGTTTCGTCGCAACAACTGGCCGGTGCTGTATCCCCATGTGGCACACAAGAACGTCGCCACCGACGGCGGGCGGCTGGCGCAAAAGGTGCCGGCCATCATGAATATCGCCGAGCGTGGCTACGAGTTTCCGCCGCAGATCGCGCCGCGCCCGGGCGATGTGCTGATCCCGAAAAAGCATCCGAGCGCGTTCTTTGCAACGCCGCTGGTGAGCCACCTGATCGACCTGGCCGTCGATACCCTGGTGGTGACAGGCTGCACCACCAGCGGCTGCGTGCGCGGCAGCGTGGTCGACGCCTTCGCCTACAACTTCCGTGTGCTGGTGCCCTCGGACTGTGTCTATGACCGCAGCGCCACCTCGCATGCGGTAAACCTCTTCGACATGGCGTCCAAATACGCCGATGTGGGCACCTCGCGCGAAATCATCGACAAGCTTGCGCCGCTCGGCGCAGTAGCCGCTGCCTGACGCATGAACATCACCGAAACCTTCGCCCACCACGCCCGCGCGGTGCCGGATCGGCCGGCAATCGTGCATGGTGACAAGGTGCTGCTGTACCGCGATCTCGATCCTCTGGTAAGCCGTATCGCCGCACATCTGCGCGCACAGGGGCTGGCCCAGGGCGAGGTCGCCGGCGTCGCCCTCAAGGACAGCGTCGAACACCTGCTGATCCTGGCAGCCCTGGCGCGCGCCGGTATCGTCATCCTGCCGCTTGACTGGCGCTGGACGCCGGCCGAGCAGGAGCGGGTGGTGACGCACTTTGGCGCCAGCCGGGTACTGGTGGAAGCCGGCCGGCCGCAGCCGGACGGTGTGCCCTGCAGCGTGATCGATGCGGCGTGGATGGCCGCCGCTGCCCGCGAGAGCGCCGGGCAGCATTTCAGCGACGACGATCTGCCCTTGCTGATGTCACTATCCTCCGGCACCACCGGCCGTCCCAAGGGGCCGCGCATTCGCCACAGCCAGTTCCTGGCACGCTACCGGGTATTCTGGATCAACCTCGGCTTCAACAGCCAGGACCGCTTTTTGTCAGCCACACCGCTCTACTACGGCGGCGGTCGTACCTTTCCGCTGATGATGCTGTACTCCGGCGCCACCGTGGTGATGCTGCCGCCGCCCCATGAACCCGATGAGCTGTGTGCGGCACTGCTTGCGCACCGCATCACCGCATTGTTTCTGGTACCGACTCTGATTCGGCGCCTGCTCACGCTTCCGGGCGCACAACTAGCGCCGCTGAGCACTCTGCGCCTGCTGCTTTCATCCGGCTCGGCGCTGCATGGCGAAGAGCGCCGCACCCTGCGCGCGCTGTGCCCGGGCTTCGTTGAGTACTACAGCTCCACCGAGGGCGGCGGGGTGAGCTTTCTTTCGGCTGCCGATCCGCAATCGTTCAGCGACTCGGTGGGGCGGCCGGTATTCGGCGTCGAAGTGCAGTGCGTTGACGAGGAAAACCGACCGCAGCCGCCCGGCAGCGTCGGGCGCATCCGCTACCGCGGCCCGGCAGTGGCCGACGGCTTCTGGAACGATGAGGAAGCGAGCCGTGAAGCGTTTCGCGACGGCTGGTGGTATCCCGGCGACCTCGGCATGCTCGATGCCCATGGCTACCTGTATCTGAAGGGGCGCGCCAAGGACATGATCATCCGCGGCGGGGTCAATATCTACCCGGGCGAGATCGAGGCGGTGTTGCAGGCGCACCCGGCGGTGGCCGACTGCGCGGTGGTAGGCTGGCCGTCGCGGGAGTTCAACGAGGAGGTGGCCGCCTTCGTGATTCTCAAGGACGCAGTCACCGCGCTTGAACTGCGCGAGTCGTGCAAGGGCAAAATGGCGCCCTACAAGCTGCCACGCGAAGTGTTCGTGGTAAAGGATTTTCCCCGCAATGCGCTCGGCAAGGTGATCAAGGCCGATCTGGGCGCATCTCTACCATCCCTCTGAGGTGAACCTCATGATCAAGCTCGTGACATTTTTTTCTTCGCTGCTGTTTTCATCCATGCTGCTGGCCCAGGCCTACCCGAACAAGCCGATTCGCATGGTCAGCCCGTGGCCGCCGGGTGGTCCGGCCGAAGCCCTGGGCCGGGTGATCACCACCAAGATGAGCGAGGTGCTGGGCCAGCCCTTCGTGATCGAATCAAAGCCCGGCGCCAACGGCACCATCGGCACCGGCTTCGTGGCCAAGGCGCCGCCGGATGGCTACACGCTGCTGTTGGCCAACCTGGGGCCGACCGCGATCGCGCCGGCCTTGAGCAAGGAGCCGCTGTACGACACCCTCAAGGACTTCGAGCCCATCACCCAGGTGATCGCCGGCCCGACTCTGCTGCTGGTACGCAACGGCTTGCCGGTGCACAGCGTGAAAGAGCTGATCGCCTATGCCAAGGCCAATCCCGGCAAGCTAAGCTATGGCTCGGTGGGCATCGCCAGCACCACCCATCTGGCCGCCGAGAACCTCAACATCATGGCCGGCATCAACACCGTGCATATTCCCTACAAGGGCTCGACGCCGGTGTTGGTCGACATGATGGGCGAGCGGGTCGATTTTGCCTTCATCGGCATTTCGGGCTCGATCCAGCAGGCGCGCCAGGGCCAGATGCGGGCGATCGCCATCAGCACGCTCAAGCGTTCGCCGAACTTTCCGGACATTGCCGCGGTGGCCGAAACGGTACCGGGCTTCGAGCTCAATTCCTGGTACGGGCTGCTGGCTCCGAAAGGCACGCCGCGGCCGATCATCCAGCGCCTGTACGAAGAAACCGTGGCCGTCCTGCGCAAGCCGGACGTACTGGACTGGATGAAGCAAAACGGGCTGGAGCCGGTCGGCTCGACTCCGGAAGAATATGGCGCCTACATCCGTGCCGAACTGGTGAAGTGGAACAAGGCGGTCAAGGACGCGAAGATCACCGCCAACTGACGCAACCGGGCGTGTGATCAGGCTCGACGCCGGCAGGACGGTGACGGGGCAGGACGGCAGGCAATCCTTTGAAAGCGAGCAATCGGCATGAAAACCAAAGCGGGGACGAAAAAGGGCTGGAGCGAAAACCATGATGTGGCAGCGATCGACATCATCGTCAATCTCTGGACACCCGAAGCCAACCGTGTGAGACCCAGGCGCGATGCCTTTTACCAAGGCAAGATGAAGGTCAGGCGCGAGACCGTGGAAGGGATCTCGATTGCCGAAATGCTGCGCCGCATGGACGCTGCCGGCATCGAGCGCGCGTTCCTGGCGGCCACCAGGGTCGGGCGCCTGGGCCACCCGGCCTGCTACCACCTGCCATACGCGATGGTGGCCAAGGCGGTCAGGCAGCACCCCGACCGCTTTCACGGCCTGGCGGGGCTCGACCCCTGGGAGGGGATGAAGGGTGTGCGCGAGCTCGAGCATGCGGTGAAGGAACTGGGTTTCATCGGCGCCCACTTTTATCCGCACTGGTTCGAACTCGCCCCCGACCATGCCAAGTGGTATCCGTTTTATGCCAAATGCTGCGAGCTCGACATCCCGGTGCAGTTCCAGGTCGGGCAGTCGATGGTGTACGACCCGAGCTATCCGGTACGCAGCGTCGGCCGGCCGATCACGCTCGACGCGGTGGCCTGCGATTTCCCCGAGCTCAAGTTGATCGGCATCCATGTCGGCATTCCCTGGACCGACGAAATGATCGCGATGGCGTGGAAGCACAAGAACATCTACATCGGATGCGATGCCCACAGCCCGAAGTATTGGCCGGATTCGTTCAAGCACTACATCAACAGCTTCGGCCAGGACAAGGTGCTGTTCGGCACCGATTTCCCGATCCTTGATTTCGAGCGCACGCGCAGTGAAATCGAGGCACTGAACTTCAAACCAGAGGTGCGCCGCAAGCTGTTTCGCGACAACGCCTTGCGGGTCTACAAGCTAGGCGGGCGATGAAAATGAGACACGGTATAGCGATCGGCGTCCTGCTGCTGGCGTTTGCCACGCTTGCAGCCGGACAGACCTACCCGGACCGACCCGTGAAGATGTTGGTCGGTTTCGCACCCGGAGGGTCGGCCGATCTTTCGGCGCGCGCCATTTCGGAAGGGCTTGCGCAGGCTCTGGGCAAGCCCGTTGTGATCGAAAATCGCCCGGGCGCCGGCAGCATCATCGCAGCCACAGCGGTGGCGCGCGCCGAACCGGATGGGTATACGCTGCTCTACGGCGGCATCTCGCTGTCGGTGCAGATGGCGATCGACCCCGCCCTTTCAATCGATCCGCCGAACGATTTCATCACCGTCGGCCTGATCGCCGAGGCCCCCAACGTGCTGGTGATCGGGGCACAACTGCCGGTGCGGTCGGTCACGGAACTGGTCGGCTATGCCAAGGCCAACCGCATCGGGTTTGGGTCAGTAGGTGTGGGCTCGAGCCTGCATTTCCTGGGGGAGATGCTCAAGGATCGCGCCAGGATCGACATCGCCCATATTCCCTACAAGGGGAGCGTCCCCGCTCTGGCCGACATGATGGGCGGGCGCCTGGAGATGATGTTCGACAACCTGATCACGGCCCTGCCGCACATCAAGGCGGGCAAGATCCGCGCCCTCGCGGTGACCGCGCCGAAACGTACCCCCCATCTGCCGGACGTCCCGACCATGGCCGAGGCGGGGTACGAGAATTTCGAGACCAGCGTCTGGTTCGCCATCTTCGCGCCGCGCAAGACGCCGCGTCCGGTCGTCGACCGCCTTGCCGCGGCGATCGCCGCCAGCCTTGCCGATCCGAAGATCACTGCGCGCTTTGTGCCCTTGAGCATGGATGTGCTCAAGAGCGATACGCCCGAAATTGCGGACGCGTATTTTCGCCGCGATATCAACAACTGGAAATCGACGGTACTGAAGTCCGGCGTCAAGGTGGAGAGGAACTAGCCATGTACAGAATCGGCGCGCTCATTGTTTTCCTGCTGTTTGCGGCCGGCCCGGCTAACGCACAGGGCGTAAGCGACAAGCCGATCCGCTTGCTGGTGGGGTTCACGCCAGGCGGCTCCGCCGACCTGGCCGCACGTGCGGTGGTCGATGGGATGGGTTCGGCGCTCGGCAGGCCGATTGTTGTCGAGAACCGGCCGGGAGCGGGAAGTATCGTCGCGGCTGCCGCCGTGGCTCGGGCCGATCCGGACGGAAGCACACTCCTGTTCGGCTCCATCTCGCTTTCCGTGCAGGCGGCCATCGACCCGGCGCTTCCTCTGGACATGTTGAGCGACCTGATTCCGGTCGGCCTGGTTTCAGAGGCGCCCAACGTGCTGGTGGTCAATCCGCAACTTCCGGTCCGCAGCGTGAGCGAACTGATCGCCCATGCGAAGAGCCAGTCGCTCAGCTTTGCTTCGGGCGGTACTGCGACCACGCAACATCTGGCCGGCGAGATTTTCAAGGAAGCGGCGCGGATCGACATCGTCCACGTGCCATACAAGGGCAGCGGTCCGGCCTTGAATGACCTGATGGGCGGGCGCGTGCACTTGATGTTCGACAACCTGTCGACCTCCATGCAGCTGATCAAGGCGGGGCGGCTGCGGGTGCTCGCGGTGACCACGCCGCGACGCACGCGGCAGCTGCCGGATGTGCCGACGATGGTCGAAGCGGGCTTCGACAACTTCGAGAACAGCGTCTGGTTCGGGGTCTTCGCGCCAAAGAAC
>ENA-ORBV01003785-ORBV01003785.1-microbial-mat-metagenome-genome-assembly--contig:-NODE-3785-length-29835-cov-12.796088_pt1 | contig 29835 bp, 30 predicted proteins | sample MGYA00237777_ERZ505514 | MGnify/ENA primary metagenome ERZ505514 (study PRJEB26160, sample SAMN06269048) | microbial mat metagenome | isolation source: Oligotrophic lake microbial mat | place... | reverse complement strand
ATCACCATGTCCACCACCTCCGGTTTGCCCACGGTAAGCGTGCCGGTCTTGTCGAAAATGATGACGTTGAGCTTGGTCGCGTCTTCCAGCGCCGAGGCGTTCTTGAACAGGATGCCGTTGGCGGCGCCCAGGCCGGTGCCCACCATCACCGCCATCGGCGTGGCCAGGCCCAGCGCATCGGGGCAGGCGATGACGAAGACCGTGATGGTCAGCGTGACGGCGAACAGCAGGGGCTGGCCGATCCACCAGAACCACACGGCAAAGGTCGTAAGCCCGATCACGATGGCGGCGACCACCAGCCACTGCGCCGCTTTGTCGGCCAGCAGTTGCGCAGGCGCCTTGGAGTTCTGCGCTTCCTGTACCAGCTTGACGATCTGCGCCAGCGCCGTGTCGGCGCCGACCTTGGTGGCCTTGTAGCGGAACGTGCCGCTGGTGTTGATGGTGGCGCCGGCTACCTTCGCGCCAGGGCCCTTTTGCACAGGCATCGACTCGCCCGTGAGCATCGATTCATCGACCAGTGAATCGCCCGACTCGACCGTGCCGTCCACCGGGATCTTGTTGCCGGGCCGGATCACGACGGTGTCGCCCACCACCACGTCGGCGGTTGCCACTTCGACCTCGGCGCCCTTGCGCAGAACGAAGGCTTTGGCCGGCGTCAGGTCCATCAGCGCCTTGATGGCTGACGACGCGCCGGCACGGGCACGCATCTCCAGCCAGTGGCCGAGCAGGATGAAAACCAGCAGCACGGCTACCGCCTCGAAGAACTGGTCGCTCTTGAAGAAGAAGGTAGCGCCGACACTGAACGAATAGCCGGTGCCGACGCTCAGCACGACCAGCGTCGCCATGTTCAGCTTGCCGAGCATGAGAGCGCGCCAGGCCGCGACGAAGAACGGCCAACTCGGGTAGAGGACGGCGGCGCTGGCCAGGCCGAACAGCCACTGGTTGAGGGGCAGGCCGAAGGGCGGTGCAGGCGGCGTGAACATACCGCCCATCGGCGAGTAGATGAATATCGGCACCGTGAACACGAGGCAGATCCAGAAGCGGTTGCGCATGTCGCGCACCATGGCGGGCAGGTCCATGTTGCCGCCGTGACCCATCTCCGCGGCCATGTCCGACGACATCGGCGACGATGAGCCGCCGTGGCCAGCGTGGCCCTTGTGATCGGCCGCGATCGGGGCCGGCGAGGCCGCCTTGTCTTCAGCCGTTGCCGGCGAAAGCCACGACTTCAGTTTCTGGAACAGGGATTCGGCCGCCTCTGGCGCGGCCGAATCGGGAAAGCTCGCCGGCTTGGATGCGGTGGCGGCATCGGCAGTGGCCGCAGCCGGAGCGCCCGGCATCTGCTGACCGGCAGGCACGGCCTCGGCGTCGGGCTTTGGCCTTGCGGCCGGGAAGGTTTCCGGTATGCCCGCCGGGGCCGGTGGAACTGCAGGGACAGGCGTGGCGACTGGCGCAGCATCGAGAGCAGGAGGGGCTTTCGGCGCTGCTTCAACCACAGGCTCGGGCGCCGTGGCGGCGGGGTCCGTAGCGGGTTTCGGTGCTGCAGGCGCGGCAGACTTATACCCGCGTTGGCGCACGGCCGACTTGATATCGGCGACCTCGAGCCGGGTTTCGTCGTAGCGCACGGTGGCGCTTCCCGCCGCGAAATTCACCGTAACGCTTTCGACGCCCGGCACCTCGCCAATGCGCTTTTCCACTTCGTCCACGCTGAATACCGACAGCATGCTGTGCACTTCAATAACGCTCGTTTTCATCCTGTTTCCTTAGTCCGCGTCATCAGAAGATGAAGCGCAGCTTAAATTTCCCTTTCACATCTTGTGTTTGACGTTGCGCTCCGTATCGCCAGAGCCCTCTTCCCGGACCATTTCGCACACTGCCAAGGGTGTCGATACACCTGCGCGCCAGAACCAACCGACAGGGAGATATCGATCCGTCTGTTTTGCGATTTCTTCCGTTGGTTGGAAAGAGACTTCCAAACCGGATTCCACCTGCATGACGTCATCGGGAAGCGGCTGGAATTCGCCGGTTAGCTCGTCATGCATGTGCGGCATGCAGATACCGAGGTTGTATTCAGACAGCCTGCGAAGCATCGCCTGGACTTCTGGAAGATGGATTGCTTCCTGAGCACTACTCAGCGTTTGTGGCAAACCACGGATGCTTCCTTGTGAAACATTCGCTATCGTCATGCTGATCTCCTGGCTGGATGTTGTTGACCCATTGGAATTGGCTGGGTCGAGCGCCAAATGCTCAAAGCGAGTGCCGTTCTAACTCTTGTCCGGGGCCGCTTTGTCTTTTTGACCGTCGCCCGCAGGCGCGGCTTCCATGGCGGGTTTCGGCGTCGGTGGCGTTGCCGCGTCGGCCGATACGGCCGGGGAAGGCTTCGGCGCGGCAGCTGCTGATGGCGCCGCTGTGCCTTGTTGTGCGGTGCCGGCGGGAGCGGCGCCCGCGGCGGCAGGTGCGCCCGGGGCGGTTTTCGGCGCAGCGGGTGCGGGGGTTGCAGGCGAAGCGCCCGGCGCCGCGTGGCCTTCGTGACCGGCGCCCGCTGAAAGCGCGCCGGGCGCGGCGGACTCGTATCCGTGCTGACGCACAGCCGACTTGATATCGGCGATTTCAAGCCGGGTTTCGTCGTAGCGCGCTGTGGCACTTCCCGCAGCGAAATTCACCGTAACGCTTTCGACGCCCGGCACCTCGCCAATCCGCTTTTCCACTTCGTCCACGCTCCATACCGAAAGCATGTCGTGCACTTCAATCACGCTCGTTTTCATCGTATCTCCACAGTCGATTCGTCAAGTAACGCCAATTGCCCTTGAGGGCGCCGCCGGCAAGCGTTACCCACAGCAGCCGCCCTTGCCTTGATCAGCTCCGGCGGTCTTGCCGCGCTCCACGCCGTAGCCCGCTGTCTGCACAGCCGATTTCAACTGTGCCGTAGAGGTCAGCTTCTCGTCGAATTCCACTGTGGCTTCGCCCTTAGCGAGCGACATTTCCACATCACTGACACCGCTGACTCCTTCGAGCGCGCGAGTCACTTTGCTCGTGCAGCCGCCGCAAGTCATTCCAGTTACGGATATTTGTTCGGTTTGCATGGTGAATCTCCTATTCAAGGTCAAGTAAGACGCTTTTTATGCGCTTGATGTGAGCCGTCGGGCGGGCTTTCCTGCTCATTGCCTCACCCACCTGTGATGCAGAAAATTGTAAACAGGCACGTAGATAAGGCCTGCGTAGGCACCATAGAGAAAACTCTGAATGAGCCCGACGAGAAAACCTCGCCAACTGTTCAGTTCATAACCCGGCAGGACTTGCTGGAGAAACGCGGACATGTGCACGCCAGAGGGCGTCAGCAGTCCGTACACGACACAAAACACGTAGCTGAATGCCGTCCATATCGCCAAGGACCACGTCACAACATTTATGTTCAACATTTGATTGACTCCATCCCGAGATCCGAAATCCAGGGTCAATGCTGATGACCTGGCCCTGGTTTGGAAACACGTTCGTCGTCACTTCCGACCGCTGGCTTGGTGTCGTCACGATCGCCACGATGTCCTCCATGCCCGCCGTGCCCCCCATGTCCGCCGTGGCCAAACATATGCATCGCGATCACCCCGACGGAGAACAGTATCCAAACCCAGTTTTGCCAAAACCATTCCATGATTTGCTCCGTTGCCAACATTGACCGCAGTTCAGCGGTACACGACCACCGGGATCTTCGAGTGCGAGAGCACTTTCTGCGTGACGCTGCCCATGATCAACCGGGACAGACCGCGGCGGCCATGCGAGGCCATGAAGATTACGTCGCACTTTTTCTTCATTGCCGTTTTTACAATCCCGTCATAGGAGGTATAGGATTTCGCCACCACCGAAGCGAAGCGGATGCCGGCCGCTTTCGCCAACGTGCCGATCGCGTCGACATGCTTTTGCGCCGCCTTGCGCGCTTCTTCCTCAAACCTGTCGATCGTCTGCTGGTCCATCACGTAACCCTCGCCGTGGATCATCTGCAGCTCTTCGATCGCGCAATAGGCGGTGACCTTGGCGTCGAGCTTTTTGGCGAGCGCAATACCGGCCTTGACAGCCTTACTGGAAACCGGCGAGCCGTCAGTGGGAATCAGAAAGTGCTTGAACATGATGACTCCTTGCAACGTAAAACGGTGGTTACAACCAGGTATCTCGTCCAACCCATATCGCTAACGGCTACTTCGTCTTCGAATTTGCCGATGGGTCGCGCATCATTTCGTCCATTTGTTTGCGCATGGTCGCCATCTGTTTCTGGGACTCGGCATCCTTCATCGCCGGCCGGTCTTGCAGGCCCGACATGCGGTGCATCATGTTCGACATGCGCTCCATTCGTACTGCCATCTGCCTGTTCTGCTCGGGTGTCAGTCCACCGCGGGACATCTGCTCCGTAAGGCTGGTCATCTCTTTCGACATGTCTTTCATCATGTCGGTCATCATCTGATGATGCTGACTCACCGGGCTTTGCTGCGACAGGTTCGAAGCAGGCTGTGCGCTCGCCGTGGCGGCGAGAATCAGGCTCAGGCAGGCAATCAATGCTGTTTTGGCAACCATGGGGCTGACGTTCATGTTGATGCTCCTTTAATCAATCGTTGGTGTTGAAATGGTTCTGCGCATGCAAATGGCGCAGGAATACATTGGCGCACGACTATTTCAGCGTGGACGAACCTTCCGGTAGCGCATTGAATGAAACCAATACTGTCGAAATCTCGGTCACATCGGCCGACGCACAAGTGCCTTGCCGGTGAGCGCGCGAGCGCATCAGCGGATGCCGGCGCCAAGCACGCCGGTCCACCGAGCCAGTACAGGTCGCCTCTAGATCAGAAGCCGTAAGCCGCGCAGGTATGGGCGGGACGGAGGGGGAGGATGGAAATAGTCAATGGAAGTTGCGTACGCTTCGGCCACCCAGCGCGAGGCGGGATGGTTGGCTAGCATTAAGTCCGGACTGAAATCAACTGTCACCGAAAGTAATGCAAACTTTCCAATCGGCGCCACGCTGGCTGGAGAAACCTGGGGGCAGCCGTCCTCATCTTCAACGGGTGCCGCGTGCCCACCTTCCAGTGCGTGGTGTATATCCGAGGCAATGTGAGCGCCATGGCGGGTATTGTGAGAGAGATCGCGGGATGTTTCGCAACAAGAGTGTGCGATCCCGGAAACCCAAAAAAACAGCCATCCGACCAGCAGCGTGCTTGTCGTATACGCGCGCTTTGGCAGGCGCGGGGGATGCGATTGTTGGGGAATGCCCACGGTGGCTACGCAAGTGCTCATGATTCACATCCTGAGACGTAAGCGATTGGCGGCGTTGATCTAGTTCAGGGCGAGTCACACCCTACGCCTGGGGCGATGCCTGCTCTGTGCGGTAACGCACGAAAGCCAGTGATCTCGAGTTTACAAACCAAACTGATCAATCGATAAGGCCCGCAAACGTACGGTTAAGCTCAGGGACGTCCATGCGACCGGCCAATCGCGCGGATGATCGGGCAGGGCTAGAGGCCGCCGCCCTGCTCGCAGTCGCACACGAGGGCGCGGAGCGCATCGCGCATCGCAGCGAGGTCCGCGATGCGTGCCTCGATTTCCGACAGCCGGTGGGTGGCAGTGGCGCGCGCCTGCAGGTGGTCGACGCCGTCGTTGAGCTTCATCAGCGAGGTGATGTCCTCCAGTCCTCCAGCGAGAATTCCAGGGCCTGTGCCCGCTTGATGAAGCGCACACGGTCGACGAACGCCCCCGGGTAGAGGCGCTGCCCGCCCGGCGGCCTGTGCGGGGTCGGCAACAGACGCCGCCGCCGCTGCTGGTAGTAGTAGCGTATGGTTTCCACATTGACCCCGGCGGCTACTGACCCGGGCGGCTTTCAGAAACAGCGCATTGCCGAGAGCATCCGGCGCGCCAACCGCCATCAGGGGGCTGGCGCCCTCTGCCTCGGATCGCTGAAGATCTGCAGAAGACGGGTACCTGCGTGCGCTTCCACGACGACGCGCCCGCCACCCCGAGGCAAATCGCCCGTTCGCATAGCGGATCGTGAAATGCTGGATTCCGCAATTTACGTTACTTGAATTTTCGCAGGAGGAAGCCGGCGCCCACGGCGAGCGCGATCACGGCGGCGCCGATGGCGATGAGGGAACCCGCCTTCGCGTCGAGCAGTCTTTCGGCCGCGATGATCACGGCCAGCGCGTAGATCCCTTCGGCGATGCCCATTGCGGCGAGAAATCTCGTGAACGAGTAGTGAATCCCGCCGAGAAGGTAACCCGGGATCTCCGACGGCACCGCGATGCATAGCAGCAGCACGGCCCAGAACTTCATCCTCTTCGAAACGAATTGCTGGTACTCCTCGAGCTTTATCCCGTAGCCCCAGCGGACGAGCAGCGGACGCGCGCGCCGTCCGATCGCATACGCTGCCACGGCGCCCATCAGCCAGCCGCCCCATAGAAGCAGGAACGTCCCGGCTTTCCCGAACACTTCGTTCGCGGGCGGGACCAGCACCGTGCTCGTCGCGAAGGCGAGCATCGCGGTTAGCGCCGACATGACAAAGAAGACCACAGCGCCGGCCACCTTGTGCGACCTCATTACTCCTTCGGCCCAGCTCGTCGCCCGCTCGACGTAGCCCTGAAACGTCGGAGAGAACACCAGGAACGCAAGGATGAGGACCAGGGCCACGGCCCAGAACCAGATGGCGTGCCCTTTTTTCGCGGCCATCGCAGGGCTAGCAACCTGTAGGTCTTGCATTGATGCTAGGAGCAATGTGAGAGAGATCGCGAGATGTTGCGCAACAAGATTGCGCGATCCCGGAAACCCAAAAAAACAGCCACTCGACCAAACAACATGCTTGCCGCATACGCGCGCTTAGGCAGGTGCGGGGGATGCGATTGTTGGGAAATGCCCACGATGGCTACGTTAGTACTCATGATTCACATCTTGGGACGCATGCTATTGGCGATGTTGATCTATTTCAGGTCGAATTGCACTCTACGCCCGGGGCGATGCCTGCTCTGTGCAGTAACGTACGGAATCAGATGATGTGGAGGGAACAAACTGATCCCTTCCATCGATAGAACCTGCATAAAGCCCGCTGCATAAGCGGAACTACGCGCTCCCGTCTAGCTTGCTGAGTAATCTGTGCGCGAGCGTACAGACTCGCAGGCGATGATCCTGCGCTTGCTTGCGGTTCTCCGATCTGACTGGCGTACGCTAAAGCGGGTCGAGTCCGGCACATCACCGAGTGAATAGTCACCTAACCAGAGGTACAACGACCATGATGATCTCCAACCCCCGGCTCACCGCGCTTCGACTGGCGCTCGCCGCGCTGACCGTGGCAGTCATTCAACCGATGGCGAATGCCCAGACTCCGAAGGCACCCATGTCGGCTTCGTCGGCAATGTCCAGTGAAGGCATGAATATGAAGGACATGATGAAGGACATGGGCGGCAAGATGTCCTCGATGTCGATGTCGGGCGATCAGGACGTTGATTTCGCCATGATGATGCGCATGCATCACCAGGGGGCCATCGACATGGCCCAGGCCGAGCTGGCCAGCGGCAAGGATCCGCAGATGAAGAAGATGGCCAAAGCGATCATCGCCGCGCAGAAGAAGGAGATCGCTCAGTTCGACGCGTTTCTGCATAAACGTGGCTCTATGAGTGGCAAGTAGACATCGGCCGCAAGGCTCCGACGAGCCAATTCGCGCTCTCATACAGGCACGATCGCCCGGACCTGAACAGGGAGATGTCGCGGGGCGGCAACGTCAATATTGCGACCGCGTTGGATTCGCTCGAAAAGCCCTGAATCTGCGGTGGGATGAGCGCGGACTATTTCGTCAACGCGCTTAAGTTGCAATAGAAAGACTGCGGGCCAAATCCCCTGCTAAGCGGGCGGTATTACTGCGACGGGCCAAAAACGCGGATGATCGGGCAGGGCTTGAGGCCGCCGCCCTGCTCGCAGTCGCGCACGAGGGTGCGGAGCGTATCGCGCATCGCAGCGAGGTCCGCGATGCGTGCCTCGATTTCCGACAGCCGGTGGGTGGCGGTCGCCCGCGCCCGCACGTGGTCCACGCCGTCGTTGAGCTTCATCAGCGAGGTGATGTCCTCCAATGAGAATCCCAGCGCCTGCGCCCGCTTGATGAAGCGCACCCGGTCGACGTAGGCGGCCGGGTACAGGCGCTGCCCGCCCGGCGGCCTGTGCGGGGTCGGCAACAGACGCCGCTGCTGGTAGTAGCGTATGGTTTCCACATTGACCCCGGCGGCTCTCGCCAGGGCGCCAACGCGCAGAGCGGGCAGCGTGAGAGGGGGCGTAGCGGGGGCTTCACTCATGGCTTGACTCCGTACTCGACTACGGAGTTTACGCTGCCGATGTACCTTTAACAGGAGCGCCCTCATGAGTGTCGAAATCCCTCTAGGTGACCTGCCCGCCGGACGCAAGCGTTGCTGTTGCAGCCCGGCTGCGGCCGCCGCAATCACTGCCGCCAACCCTCCGGCGCCCGCCGTTGGCAGCACAATCCGCGTCACGATTCCGTCCGGCGCCATCCCGGCGTCCGGATGCTGCAGTTCCACGAAGGAGAAATGATATGAAACCCGCGCGCGCACTGGTTGCGGCACTCGCACTGACCCTTGCTGGCGGCACCGCTGCCGCTCAGGGCAGCCCAAGCAAGGCGGAGAGCCAAGATGCCCACCATCCCGCTTCCAGCAGCCGGCCCGCAGCGGGGACGCCGAAGATGGACCTCATGCAGAAAATGCAGGGGCAGATGCAACGCATCCGCGAGACCAAAGATCCGGCAGAACGCCGGAAGCTGATGGACGAGCACCAGAAGTCCATGCAGGAAGGCATGAACATGATGCACGGCATGATGGGCGGCGGCAAACCTGCAGCGGGCGGAATGAAGCCCGAAGCGCGCATGGGGATGATGGAGCAGCGCATGGACATGATGCAGATGATGATGGAGCAGATGATGCAGCGCGAGGCAGTCGCAGCGCCGGCGGCGAAGTAGGCGCGGTAATCGCTTCTTCCCATTCTAGACAGGAGGAATTTATGTCCCAGGAATACCAGCCCGGTTCCGTCGCGGCAGCGGAGGCCCCGCAGCGGCCCTTCTGGAAGACGCCGCTCGCCGCGGCGAGTCTGATGGTCGCGTTGATCGGCCTGTTCTATCTTTTGCGTGAGCACTGGGACCATGTGGCGGGCCTCTGGATCTATGCCCTCCTGCTGGCCTGTCCCCTCATGCACCTGTTCCATGGTCACGGCGGCCATGCGGAACATGGGCATCGCAAGCCCCATGGACCCGGGGACAAGGACCGGCCGGTCTGAGCCGGCGCAAGGCGCGCATCCGTGATGTCTGGCGGTCATGGATGCAGCAAGTAATCCCGCCAGGGACCCTGACAGGAAATTGAAATGGCACATGAACATCAGCACGGCGGCTGCGCGGCGCCCCCGGCGACCGACGCCTCCCCGTTGAAAGACCCGGTCTGCGGCATGACGGTGATGCCAGAGTCGAAGCATCAACACGTGCACGCAGGACAGTCCTTCTACTTCTGCTCGGCCGGCTGCAAAACGAAGTTCGCCGCGGACCCGCAGAAATACCTGGCGCCTGCCGCACCTGTTCCCGCTCCGGCGCCGCTGAAGGATCCCGTCTGCGGCATGACCGTGACGCCGGCGTCCAAGCACCAGCACGTGCACGCCGGGCAGACTTGGTACTTTTGCAATCCGCGTTGCCGCGAGAAGTTCATCGCGAATCCGGCGCAGTACCTGCCGGGTGCTCCCAAGGTGGAAGCACCGCCCGCACCGCCCGGCGCGATGTACACCTGCCCGATGCACCCGGAAATCCGCCAGGATCATCCCGGCACCTGCCCCAAGTGCGGCATGGCGCTGGAACCCGAGATGCCCACGCTGGAAGAGGGCGAAAACCCGGAACTGACTGATTTCCGGCGCCGCTTCTGGTGGACGCTGCCGCTGACGCTGGTCGTTACGCTGATGGCCATGTTCGGCCACGGGCTCGGCTGGATGGAGATGGCGACGCAAAGCTGGCTTGAGCTGGCACTGTCGGTGCCGATCGTGTTGTGGGCAGGTTGGCCGTTTTTCGTGCGCGGCGTGCAGTCGGTCGTCAACCGCAGCCCCAACATGTGGACGCTGATCGGCCTCGGCACAGCGGCCGCGTTCCTGTATAGCGTCGTCGCGACGGTCGCGCCGGGCGTGTTTCCGGACTCGTTCGTCTCCATGGGCCGCGTGGCGGTGTACTTCGAGGCTGCCGCGGTCATCATCTCGCTCACGCTGCTCGGGCAGATGCTGGAGCTGAAGGCGCGCTCGCAGACTTCCGCCGCCATCAAGTCGCTGCTCGGGCTGTCGCCCAAGACCGCGCGCCGCCTGAAGGCGGATGGCACCGAGGAAGACGTGCCGCTCGCGCACATCCATGTCGGCGATCTGCTGCGCGTGCGGCCCGGCGAGAAGGTGCCGGTGGATGGCGTGGTGACCGAGGGCGCCAGCGCCGTGGATGAGGCGATGCTGACCGGTGAACCCGTGCCGGTGACCAAGCGCCCCGACGACAAACTGATCGGCGCCACGCTCAACACCAGCGGCGCGCTGGTCATGCGCGCGGAGAAGGTGGGCTCGCAGACGGTGCTCGCGCAGATCGTGCAGATGGTCGCGCAGGCGCAGCGGTCGAAGGCGCCGCTGCAGCGCGTGGCGGATACCGTCGCGGGTTACTTCGTGCTCGGTGTTGTGGCCGCCGCCGTGCTGACCTTCTTCGCCTGGGGGTTCTTCGGGCCCGAACCAAGCTGGGTCTACGGTCTCATCAACGCCGTGTCGGTGCTGATCATCGCCTGCCCCTGCGCGCTGGGGCTGGCCACGCCGATGTCCATCATGGTGGCGACGGGCCGCGCGGCGACCCAGGGCATCCTGTTCCGCGACGCCGCCGCGATCGAGAACTTCCGTCGGGTGGACACGCTGATCGTGGACAAGACGGGCACGCTGACCGAGGGCAAGCCCGCGTTCGAGCGCGCCATCGCCGCTGAAGGGTTTGCGGAGGACGAAGTGCTGCGGCTGGCCGCCAGCCTCGACCAGGGCAGCGAGCATCCGCTGGCGGAGGCCATCGTACGCGGGGCGCGCGAGCGCGGGTTCACGCTCGACAAGCCATCTTCGTTTGAATCCGGCACCGGCATCGGCGTGCGCGGCACCATCAACGGGAAACCGGTGGCATTGGGCAACGCCGCGCTGATGACCGACGTGGGCGTTGCGGTTGATGCCCTGCGCGCGCAGGCCGAAGCGCTGCGGGGCGAAGGCGCGAGCGTAATGCACCTCGCCGTGGACGGCCGGCTCGCGGGATTGCTCGCGGTGTCCGACCCGGTCAAGGCGAGCACACCGGAAGCGCTGGCCGCGCTCAAGGCCGCCGGCCTGCGCGTGATCATGGCGACCGGCGATGGCACGACCACCGCGCGGGCGGTTGCCGCGCGGCTCGGCATCGCGGAATTCCATGGCGAAGTGAAGCCGGCGGACAAGCTCGCGCTGGTGGAGCGGCTGCAGGGCGAAGGCCGTGTCGTCGCCATGGCGGGCGACGGCATCAACGACGCTCCCGCGCTGGCCAAGGCCGACATCGGCATCGCCATGGGCACGGGAACGGACGTGGCAATGAACAGCGCGCAGGTCACGCTGGTGAAAGGCGACCTGCGCGGCATCGCCACCGCGCGGGCGCTGTCGGTCGCCACCATCGCCAACATGCGGCAGAACCTGGCCTTCGCGTTCTTCTACAACGCGCTCGGCGTGCCGCTCGCGGCGGGCGTGCTGTATCCGCTCACCGGCTGGCTGCTGTCGCCGATGATCGCGGCGCTGGCGATGAGTCTCAGTTCGGTCAGCGTGATCTCCAATGCGCTGCGGCTGCGCAATGCAAGGCTGGAGCCCGCGTCGGGCTAGGCGGCGTTGCGGGGCAGCGTCAGGGTGGCTTCCAGTCCGCCCTGTTCCCGATTGCGGAGCCTGAGCTGGCCCCCGTGGGCTTCTACAATGCTGCGCGCGATGGTCAGTCCGAGGCCCGTCCCGCCGGTGTCGCGGTTGCGTGAAGGTTCCGCGCGGTAGTACGGCTCGAAGACCTTTTCGAGGTCGTTCTTGTCGAGCCCGGGCCCCTCGTCTTCGATCCGGATTTCCAGGCGTACCGCGCTGTCGTCCACCACGACGCGCGCCACCTTGCCGTACTTGATCGCGTTATCGAGGAGATTGCCCAGGCATCGCTTCAGCGCCTGCGCGTCCCCGTGGTAGGGCCCGCGCGGTGAACCTGTGATGCTCACCGTGCCGCCCGTCTCCTGCAGGTCGAGTTGCAGGCTTTCCAGCAACGCGGCGACATCCACCGGGCGTCTCGGCTCGCCGCTTTCCATGCCGCGCAGGAAATCCAGCGTCGTGCCGACCATGGACTCCAGTTCCTGCAGGTTGTCGGTGAACTTTGCCCGCTGGTGCGCATCGTCGAGCAGCTCGGCACGCAGCCGCAGTCGGGTGATCGGTGTTTTCAAGTCATGCGACATGGCGGCGAGCACCCGCGTGCGGTCGCGGATGTAACCTGCCAACCGGGCCTGCATGGTGTTGAAGGCCCGCGCGGCGCGGATCACTTCGAGGGGGCCCTGTTCCCGCAGGGGCGGACGGTCGATGTCCCTGCCGAGTTCCTCGGCCGCGTCGGCGAGGGTATTGAGCGGTCGCGTGACCCAACGGACCGCGATGAAGGAAACCGCGACGACCGCCAGCAGCAGCACCGCGAGGCTTGCCAGCAGGCGGTACGGCCAGCTGGTGGCAGCCTGCGTTTGACGCGTGTCGAACGTCACCAGACTGCCGTCCCGCAGAGGCACCTGGGCGATGAACGTCAGTCCGGAGGTTTGCGCGTGTTGCATCATCGGCGGCACCCAGTCGGCTTTGTCGCCGTAGCCTTTGAGCGCCCGCATGGCGCCGGGCTTGAAAGGGCCGCCCTCCGTCACGCTGACCGTCACCGCGCGTCCGTCGGGGAGGAACCGCCGCAACAGGGTCCCGAACAGTGCGCCACGCGCAGCCTTTTCCGCATCCTCGCTGCGCGCGTCCAGCAACGCCTGATTGAGGCGAATCGTCAGCGGCGGCACGCTCAGCACTGGCGCGATCCGGACGCGTTCTTCAGGACTCAGCGGGTCCAGCAGCCTGACGATGTCGGCGATGTGCTGCGCGGACTGCATCCCGCTCACCTGTGCGACCAGTTCGCCCCGTTCGTGCATGTGAAGCGCGAAGCTGAGGAGCTGTGCGGTCAGCAGCACCGTTAGCAGTACCAGCACCAGACGGCTGAACAGGGAGCGGGGCAGCAGGCTCATGCGGTGCCCGTCTCGACGTGTGCGGCAAATACGTAGCCCTGACCGCGCACGGTCTTGATGATGGCGGGTTCCCTGGCATCCTCACCCAGGCGCTGGCGCAGGCGGCTGACCTGCACGTCGATGGCGCGGTCGTAGGCGGCGGCATCGCGCGAGAGCATGAGGTCAATCAACTGGTCCCGCGTCAGCACGCGGTTCGGGTGCTCGAGAAAGATCCGCAGCAGCCGGAAGTCGGTGTCGCTGAGGGGAATCACCACCCCCTCCGGCGAGGTGAGGTTTCGCGTTGCCGTGTCGAGCCGCCAGTCGGCAAAGCGGAAACTATCGATGTCCGCCACCTTCATGTTTTCCGGCAGGGCGCGGCTGCGCCGCAGCACGCTTTTGATCCGCGCCAGCAACTCCCGCGGATTGAACGGCTTGGGCACGTAATCGTCGGCTCCGAGTTCAAGGCCGACGATGCGGTCGGTTTCGTCGCCGCGGGCGGTCAGCATGATGATGGGCACCTGGGAGCGGGCGCGCAGTTCGCGGCAAAGGGCGAGGCCGTCCTCGCCGGGCAGCATGAGGTCGAGGATGACGGCGTCGGGACGCGAGGTCTCGACCGCCGTGCGCAGTCCCTTGCCATCCGGCACCGCGGTGACGCGGTAGCCCTCCTTCTGGAGGTACTCCCGCAGCAGGTCGCGGATTTCCGCGTCGTCGTCCACTACCAGGATGTGATCGGGCATGGCCATGCGGGTGATTTATACCGGACGGTCCGCGCCTGCCGCGGGAGATTTGTATCGCAGTGTAGCAACCCCTCCCGGCTGCAAACCGGTGATACCAAAAGCCGGTTGCCGGAAACACCTTGCGTACCGGCTAATGCGTTAATCGAATCACTTGGAGCGCCCGGCACCGCCTCAACCCACCGAGGCAGGGCAGCCAAGTTAACCCAGTTAACCCTCCATCACCAATATGCAAAGGAAGACATCATGAAAACGCTGAACAAAGTGACCACCGGTCTCGCGCTCTCCCTCACCCTCGGCTTCGCTGCAACCGCTTCCGCCCACCCGGGCGCGATGGGCGGCGGCATGGGCCCCGGCACGCAAGGAGGCCAACAGCACCGCATGCAAGGCGCCGCGCAGCACGGCGGCAATGCCTCGGCCGGCATGCAACACGGCAAGGGTCATGCTGCAGGCATGCAGCGCGGTGAACAGGCCCCGCAAGCGGCCCAGCAACTGATGACGTCGGAAGAGCGCACTGCTGCCATGGAAAAAATGCGCAATGCGAATACCCCGGAAGAACGCCAGCAGATCGCCATGGCCAACCGTGCCGAAATGCAGAAGCGCGCTGCCGAAAAGGGCATCACGCTGCCGGAACAGCGTGGTCCGCAAGGCCGCGCAGGCATGGGCAGGAACACCCCCCCGGCGTCCACCGAGCACGTGCACTAGGCAACCACGGGCGGGGCGGCAGCATTCGCCCCGCCGCTTTGTTTACCTACCTTGGAGGAATACGCACATGAATCACTTCAGCCAGATAGTCGTAGCCGTCGCCGCCGCGATTGTTTTCACCGCGGCCGCACTGGCGCAAGCGCCGGGGAACGGGCCCGGCATGGGGCGCAGCCCGATGATGGGGCAAGGCATGGGCCACGGTCCCACGGCAATGCTGACCACGCAGGACCCCGGTTCGGCCGCCGACATGGACGTGGTGATGAACCTGGTGCACGACAACACCAAAATCCGGCGCACCGTCACCAACCTGCCCGACGGCATCAGGACCGTCACCGAATCCAACGACCCGAAGGTGGCGCAGGACATCAAGGCGCATGTCGCCAGCATGTCGGCGAGGCTGAAGGACGGACGCGAGTTCAACCTCTTCAGCACCACGCTGCCGGTGCTCTTCGACAACGCGGACAAGATCAAATCCGTGGTCGAAATGACCGACAAGGGCTCCATCGTGACCCGCACGTCCACGGATGCCAAAGTCGTGGCCGCCTTGCAGGCCCACGCCGGTGAAGTGAGCGAACTCGTGCGGGACGGCACGGCCGGGATGCATCGCGGCATGCTGGCGCGCATGGCCATGGGCCCCGGGGGGCCGCGGGGTGCTGCCCGCTCCGGCAATCCGGCGCAATCGCAACACACGCACTGACCCTGAGCCGCCGACGCAACGTGCCTATCGCACCGGCGGCGCGCCTCTGCAACCCTCACATGGAGCAAGCTGCATGATCGCGTTCAAACCCGCCCGCGCCTGCCTGCTCGTCCTGCTCTGCGCACTTCCGGCCGCGGCGCAATCTCCGCACACGCACGATCACAGCTTCGGCGACGCGCAGAAGTGGGCGCAGGTGTTCGACGATCCGAGGCGCGATGCCTGGCAGAAGCCGCACGAGGTGATCCAGGCGCTGGCGCTGAAACCCGATGCGATCGTCGTCGACATCGGCTCCGGAACCGGTTATTTCGCGACGCGCTTCGCGCATAGGGTGTCCAGGGGTCGCGTGTACGGCGTCGATACCGAACCGGACATGGTGAAGTACCTCGCCGAGCGCGCTAAGAAAGCGGGGCTGAAGAACGTCGTTGCGCTGCAGGCCAAACCCGGTGACCCGAATCTGCCCGAGAAGGCGGATCTCGTCATTCTGGTGGACGTCTACCATCACGTCGAAAACCGCGAGCGCTATTTCAGCAAACTGCGCGCGTCGCTCAGGCCGGGCGGCCGCGTCGCCATCATCGACTTTCGCATGGACTCGCCGGAGGGGCCGCCGAAGGCAGCGCGCATTCCTCCGGAGCAGGTGAAGTCCGAACTGGGAAAGGCGGGTTACACGCTCGATGGTGAACACGCTTTTCTCACGAACCAGTATTTTCTGGTGTTTCGTCCGGCGATGCGCTGACGGGTCGGACCCTGCGGGTGCGGGACTGCGGGCGGTGTAGTATTGGTTGCTTCGGTGTTCTACCTGCTGAATGCCTATTTTTTCCGGATCGTCTTGTTGGCTGGCAGATGAAGCCGCGACAAAGCGATAAAAATGGACCTCATTATTGAATCGGTGCTGACCTGTCCGCGGTGCGGCTTTGCGCAGCCGGAGACCATGCCGACCGACGCGTGCCGGTACTTTCACGAATGTCGGGGCTGCCGGACGCTGATGCATCCCAAACCCGGGGATTGTTGCGTGTTCTGCAGCTACGGCTCGGTGCAGTGTCCGCCCGTTCAACAACAGCGGGGTTGCTGTTCATCCGCCTGATCTGCGGAAGACGCGGCAGCCGTTCTGCCGTTCATCCGGTCGCGTTTGCGCGGCGCCGGGTGGTAAAGCTACACTCAAGCCCGAATATGCCCAACGCTCTTAAACCAGCCGTCTGCCGCCTTCTCGTCGGCCTGTTGCTGTTCACGCAACTGGCCATCGCTGCGTACGCCTGTCCGGCCCTGTCGCCGGAGCGGCTGACGGGACCGGAGCGATCCGCGTCCGCACGCGCGGACGGCATGGACGCCGGTTGCGAACAGATGGCGCAGAGGGGCCAGGAGGATCGCGATCGCGACGCCGGCAATCCAAATCTCTGCGCCGGGCATTGCCATGCCGGCGAGCAGGCCACCGATCGCACGCCGGCCACCGCACTGTCGCCGCTGCTGTTGACCGGTCTTTACATCGTAGCCCTCCCCCGTGACACGTCCGCGTCTACCGCGCGGAGCATCGCCCTCGAAGTTCCGCCCGCGGCCTCCCCTCCGCCGCACGCCATCCTGCACTGCTGCTTCCGCATTTGATCGTCCAGACGCGCGTGCGCTGACGGCCCGACCGGCCGCCCGTGCACGCCTTGCGCGGCCGCTTTGCGCGGCCGTTCCCGCTCGCCGTCTGGAGGTCTTATGGCTATCGAACGTTTCGTTTCCGTCCGCCGCATGGGCGCCCGCCTGCTGTTCTCTGCCGCGCTGTTCCCGGGTCTGCACGCTGGCGCGCAGACCGCCGACACACTCACGCTCGCGCAGGCCTTGCGCACCGCCCAGGACCGCTCGCTGCAATTGCCGGCCCAGGACTCGGCCATTGCCGCCGCGCGCGACAGGGCGGTCGCGGCCGGGCAATTGCCGGACCCGACACTGAAGCTGGGCGTTAACAATCTGCCGGTCAACGGGCCGGACGCGTTCAACGTCACGCGCGACTTCATGACCATGCGGTCGGTCGGGGTGATGCAGGAGTTCACCCGCGATGACAAGCGCGCCGCGCGAGCCGCCCGGTTCGACCGCGAGGCCGACGTGGCCGAAGCCGGCCGCACGCTGGCGCTGGCGAACCTGCAGCGGGACACGGCGGCGGCCTGGCTGGACCGCTACTACCAGGAGCGCGCGCGCGACGTGCTGGTGCGCCAGCGCGATGAGACGCGCCTGCAGGTGGAGGCGGCGGATGCCGCTTACCGCGGCGGCCGCGGATCGCAGGCGGATGCGTTCGCGGCGCGCGCGGCGGTCGCGCAGATCGACGACCGCATCGCCGTCGCCGAGCGCCAGATCGCGGTCGCCAGGGCGCAGCTCGCGCGCTGGGTGGGGGCAGCCGCGAGCCGGCCGCTGGGGGAGCGGCCGGCGACCGACCAGCTGCAACTCAAGGCGGCGGACCTCGAACAGCAACTCCTCCACCATCCGCAGATCGCCGTCATGACGCGGCAGGAGGAGGTGGCGCAGGCCGAGGCCGGGATCGCCCGCGCCAACAAGCTGACCGACTGGAGCGCGGAGCTGACCTACAGCCAGCGCGGGCCGAGCTACTCCAACATGATGTCGTTCAACGTGTCGGTGCCGCTGCAGTGGGACCAGAAGAACCGGCAGGACCGCGAGCTGGCCGCGAAGCTCGCGACGGCCGGGCAACTGCGCGCGCAGCGCGAGGAGGCGCTCCGCGCGTACTCCGCTGAGATCCAAGCGATGCTGCAGGAATGGGAGGCCAACCGCGCACGCCTGGGGCGCTACGACGGCGAGCTGATTCCGCTGGCTGGCGAGCGCACCCGCGCGACCATCGCCGCCTACCGCGGCGGCGCGGGCGCGCTCGGCGCCGTGCTGGAGGCGCGCCGCGGCGAACTCGAGACTCACCTCGAACGCATCCGCCTCGAACTGGAGATCGCCCGGCTGTGGGTGCAACTCAACTATCTGCTGCCGACCGACCCCGCGCGGGTGGCGGCGCGCCGGTAAGTCCTGAAACTGGAGAATTCCATGCAACGCAAATCTGTCGTCATCGGCCTGCTCGCCGCCGGCGTGTTCGGTGCCGGCGGTTACGGCCTTTATTTCTTCGGCATGCAGCGCGGAATGGGCATGCAGGCGCCCGCGACCGCCGCCACCACTGCCGGCGCCGGCGCCGCTCCGCAGGGCCTGCCGCAAACCATCACCGAAGGCGAAGCGGCCACCCGCCGCCATATCAGCGCGGGCATCAAGGCCGGCGATGTCGATCCCGCCACTGGCAGCCGGGTGCTTTACTACCACGACCCGATGGTGCCCGGGAACAAGTTCGACCAGCCGGCCAAGTCGCCGTTCATGGACATGATGCTGGTGCCGAGGTACGCCGAGAGCGGCGCCGACCAGGGCAAGATCACCATCAGTCCGCGCACCCAGCAGAACCTTGGCGTGCGCACCGCGCCGGTGACTGAAGGTCTGCTGTCGCCGCGGGTCGAAGCCGTCGGCAGCATCGCGTTCAACGAGCGCGACCAGGCGATCGTGCAGGCGCGCGCCACCGGCTACGTCGAACGGTTGCACGTGCGCGCCACGCTCGACCACGTCGGCCGGGGCCAGCCGCTGGCCGACCTTTACGTGCCGGACTGGATCGCCGCGCAGGAAGAGTTTCTGTCGGTGCGGCGCATGCAGGGCACCGAGCTCGCCGCGCTGGTCGACGGCGCGCGCCAGCGCATGCGACAGGCGGGCATGAACGAGGAGCAGATCCGGCTCGTCGAGACGAGCGGCCGCACGCAGCCGCGCATCACCCTGACCGCGCCGATTGGCGGTGTGGTGGTCGAACTGCTGGCGCGCGAGGGCATGACGGTACTGCCGGGCGCGACGCTGTTCCGCATCAACGGGCTGTCCACGGTCTGGGCCAATGCCGAAGTACCGGAAAGCCAGGCCGCCCTGCTGCGTCCGGGCGCGAAGGTGACGGCGCAAAGCCCCGCGGCGCCCGGCGTCACGTTCAGCGGCCGGGTGCAGGCCATCGTGCCTGAGGTGAACGCGGCCACGCGCACGCTGAAAGCGCGCATGGAACTGGCGAACCCCGGCGCGCGGCTGATACCCGGCATGTTCGTGCAGATGCAACTGACTGACACGCGTGCGGAGAAGAGGTTGTTGGTGCCGACCGAAGCGGTGATCCAAACGGGCAAACGCACACTGGTCATGCTGGCCGAGGACAACGGCCAGTTCCGTCCGGTCGAGGTAGAGGCCGGCATCGAGAGCGGTGGCCAGACCGAGATCAAGCGCGGCCTGCAAGCAGGGCAGCAAGTGGTCGTCTCCGCGCAGTTCCTGATCGATTCGGAAGCCAGCCTGAAAGGTGTCGAAGCGCGGCTCAATAGCGTGCCGGCCGCCGCCACGCATCGCACCGCCGCGCGGGTCGAGGCCGTCAGCGGTGACACCGTCACGCTGTCCCATCCGCCGATCGCCAGCCTGCAGTGGCCCGAGATGACGATGGACTTCAAGCTGCCGCCGCCGGACCAGCGGCCGCGCGGCCTGAAGGCCGGGGAGCGGGTGGAGATCGAGTTCCGCGTGCAGGACAGCGGCGTGCCGCAGATCACCAGTGCGAAGCGCGCGGGGAGCCCGCGATGATCGCGCGCCTCATCCGCTGGTCCATCGGCAACCGTTTCCTGGTCCTGCTGGCGACGCTGCTGCTCGCCGCGTGGGGCGTGGTCAGCGTGCTCCGCACGCCGCTCGATGCGCTGCCCGACCTGTCCGACGTGCAGGTCATCATCCGCACGACCTGGCCGGGGCAGGCGCCGCGCCTCATCGAGAACCAGATCACCTATCCGCTGACGACGACGATGCTGTCGGTGCCGGGCGCGAAGACGGTGCGCGGCTACTCGTTCTTCGGGGACTCCTTCGTCTACATCATCTTCGAGGACGGCACCGATCCGTACTGGGCGCGCTCGCGCGTGCTGGAGTATCTCAATCAGGTGCAGTCGCGCCTGCCCGCCGCGGCCAAGGCCACGCTCGGGCCGGACGCCACGGGTGTCGGCTGGATCTACCAGTACGCGCTGATCGACCGCGGGGGCACGCAGGATGCCGCGCAATTGCGGGCGCTGCAGGACTGGTTCCTGAAATACGAACTGAAGAGCGTGCCCAACGTGGCCGAAGTCGCCGCTATCGGCGGCATGGTGAAGCAATACCAGGTCGTGCTCGATCCTGCAAAGCTCGCCGCGTTCAGCATTTCGCACACCCGGGTGATCGACGCGATCCAGAAAGCCAACCAGGAGGCCGGCGGCTCGGTGCTCGAACTGGGCGAGGCCGAGTACATGGTGCGCGTCTCGGGGTACCTGCAGTCGCTGGAGGACTTCCGGCAGGTGCCACTCACGACCAGCGCCGCCGGCGTGCCGGTGCGGCTGGGCGACGTGGCGCGCATCCAGTTGGGTCCCGAACTGCGGCGCGGCATCGGCGAGCTCGACGGCGAAGGCGAAGCCGTGGGCGGCGTGATCGTGATGCGTTACGGCAAAAACGCGCTCGAAACGATCGCCGCGGTGAAGGCGAAGCTCGCGTCGCTGCAGGCGAGCCTGCCCAAGGGGGTGGAGATCGTGCCGGTGTATGACCGCTCCGGTCTGATTGAGCGGGCGGTGGCGAACCTCGGCTTCAAACTGCTGGAAGAGTTCCTCGTCGTCGCGGTGGTGTGCTTCCTCTTCCTGTTCCACCTGCGCTCGGCGTTCGTCGCGATCGTGGCGCTGCCGCTCGGCATTCTCGTCGCGTTCATCGTCATGCGCTACCAGGGCGTCAACGCCAACATCATGTCGCTCGGCGGCATCGCCATCGCCATCGGCGCGATGGTGGACGCCGCGGTGGTGATGATCGAGAACGCGCACAAGCATCTCGAACGCTGGCGTGGCGCGCATCCGGGCGAGACGCTGGAAGGCGAGGCGCGCTGGCGGGTCATCGGCGACGCTGCCGCCGAGGTCGGCCCCGCGCTGTTTTTCTCGCTCTTGATCGTCACTCTTTCGTTCATCCCGGTGTTCACGCTGGAAGCGCAGGAGGGGCGGCTGTTCGCGCCGCTGGCCTATACCAAGACCTACGCGATGGCCGCCGCCGCCGGGCTTTCGGTCACGCTGATTCCCGTGCTGATGGGCTATCTCATCCGCGGGCGCATACCCGACGAGAACCGCAATCCGCTCAACCGCTGGCTGATCGCCGCTTACCGGCCGCTGCTGAACGCCGTGTTGCGTTCGCCGCTGCGCACGCTGGCGGTCGCCGCGGTCGTGCTGGCCTTCAGCGCATGGCCGCTCGCGCGCATCGGCGGCGAGTTCATGCCGCCGCTCGACGAGGGCGACCTGCTGTACATGCCGTCTGCGCTGCCCGGACTGTCGGCTGGCAAGGCCGCCGAGCTGCTGCAGCAGACTGACCGGCTGATTCGGACCGTGCCTGAGGTGCTGAGCGTCTACGGCAAGGCGGGGCGCGCGGATACGGCCACCGACCCGGCGCCGCTGGAAATGTTCGAGACGACCATCCAGTTCAAGCCGCGCGCGGAGTGGCGGCCGGGCCTGACGCCGGACCAGCTGGTCGAGGAACTGGACCGCATCGTCAAGGTGCCGGGCCTGACCAATATCTGGGTGCCGCCGATCCGCAACCGCATCGACATGCTCGCCACCGGCATCAAGAGCCCGGTGGGCGTGAAAGTATCGGGCGCGGACCTGGCGACGATCGACCGCCTGACCGGCGAGATCGAGCGCGCGGTGAAGAACGTGCCGGGCGTGACCAGCGCGCTGGCCGAGCGCCTGACCGGCGGGCGCTACGTGGACGTGAACATCCGCCGCGACGCGGCCGCGCGCTACGGCCTGAACATCGCCGACGTGCAGTCGGTCATCAGCGCCGCGGTGGGCGGCGACAACATCGGCGAGGTCGTCGAGGGCCTGCAGCGCTTCCCGATCAACGTGCGCTACCCGCGCGAGGTCCGCGATTCGCTGGAGAAGCTCCGCGGCCTGCCCATCGTCACCGAGCGCGGCGCGCGGCTGGTGCTGTCCGACGTGGCGGACCTGCGTGTCACCGACGGCCCGCCGATGCTGCGCAGCGAGAACGCGCGCCTGGCGGGCTGGGTCTACGTGGACATCCGCGGGCGCGATCTGCGCTCCGCGGTGCAGGAGATGCAGCGCGCGGTCGCCGAACAGGTGACGCTGCCGGCGGGCTATGCGGTCGCATGGTCGGGGCAGTTCGAGTATCTGGAGCGCGCCACCGCGAAGCTCAAGGTCGTGGTGCCGTTCACGCTGCTCATCATCTTCGTGCTGCTCTACCTGACCTTCAGGCGCGTCGATGAAGCGCTGCTCATCATGGCCACGTTGCCCTTCGCGCTGGTGGGCGGACTCTGGCTGCTGTACCTGTTGGGCTACCACTTGTCGGTCGCGGCGGCGGTCGGCTTCATCGCGCTCGCGGGCGTCGCGGCCGAGTTCGGCGTCATCATGCTGCTGTACCTGAAGCAGGCGTGGGAAGCCCGCCTCGCGCAGGGCAAGACCGGCGCGCACGACCTGCTCGACGCGATCCGCGAAGGCGCGGTGCTGCGCGTGCGCCCCAAGGCGATGACGGTGGCGGTGATTCTGGGCGGCCTGTTCCCGATCATGTGGGGCCTTGGCACCGGCTCCGAGGTCATGCAGCGCATCGCAGCACCCATGGTGGGCGGCATGATCACCGCGCCGCTGCTGTCGATGTTCGTGATCCCGGCGGTGTACCTGCTGCTACGCCGGCCCCGGGAACGGCGGCACGCGAAGCCGGTCCATACGACCTCACCCGGCGCGGCCGTGTGACGGTGTGACGATGTGAGTATCCGTCCCGTTGATTCAACAACCAAGGAGCGAAGATGAAATTCATCATGGGTTTGGTGGCCGCCAGCGTGGCACTTCACGCCGCAGCCGCGGACCAACCGTACGCCGGACAGCAGGCCCGCGCGATCAAGGCGCTGTCGCCCGACGAAATCGCGGGCTATCTCGCCGGCGCAGGCATGGGGTTTGCTCGCGCGGCGGAACTCAATTCCTATCCCGGCCCCATGCATGCGCTGGAACTCGCAGACCGGCTGGGGTTGTCGGCGGCGCAGCGCGCGGCGCTCGATACCCTCATGCAGCGGCACAAGGCTGAGGCGCGGGCGCTGGGCGCCGAGCTGGTCGAACGCGAACGGGAGCTCGATGCGTTGTTCGCGGAGCAGCGTGCCACACCGGCCGCGGTGGACGCCAAGCTCGCGGAGATCGGCGCGGCGCAGGCGCGCGTCCGCAGCTCGCATCTGAAGACCCACCTGGAAACTGCCGCGCTGCTGCAGCCGGCGCAGATTGCGCGCTACGATGAATTGCGCGGGTATCGCGGCGCATCTGCCGGCGCACCGGACGTGCATCGCCACCGTCATTAAGCGCGTAAAATCTTGCATTGCAGCCACTTGCAGGCTGCGAATGCCGCGGTCATCTCTTTTACAGCCTGGGTCAGCGGATTGAATCGGGAGAAATCACATGCGGGCAAAATCCCACTGGGATACCGTCTATCTGACGAAAGCGCCCGATGCGGTCAGTTGGTATCGGCCACACTTGGAGCGTTCGCTCGAGCTTATAGCCCGCGCAGCTCCGGATGTGTCGGCATCAATCATCGATGTCGGGGGTGGAGAGTCGACGCTCGTGGACGATCTGCTCGCAAAAGGGTACCGGAACCTTGCCGTCCTCGATATCTCGGAAACCGCGATCGAAGTGACCAAAAGGCGTGTGTGGGAACTCGGTCAGAACGTAACGTGGTTGGTCGCTGACGTGACGAAGACGAGTCTGCCGAAGCGGCACTACGATGTATGGCATGACCGGGCGGTGTTTCACTTTCTGGTAACACCCGAGCAGCGCGGGGCTTATGTCCGGCAGGTTGCTGCATCGCTAAAACCCGGCGGACATGTGATCGTTGCCACGTTCGGACCGGAGGGCCCGACCCAATGCAGCGGGTTGGATGTCACCCGCTACGATGCGGCCTCCCTGCACGATGAATTCGGGCTCCGTTTCCGGCTGGTCGAAAGCGCGACCGAGTCTCACCAGACTCCGTCGGGAACAATCCAGCAGTTCGTGTATTGTTTCTGTCAGGTCGATTGAGATCGCGCACGTCCCGCGCCATACGACTCAATGATCGATCTTTCCGTTCAGCGTTACGCACTGTTTGCGCTGACCGCGGCTGCGCTGTTCGGTGCGAGTACGCCGTTCGCCAAGCTGCTGATCGGCGACCTCTCGCCAGTCGCGCTTGCCGGCCTGCTGTATCTCGGCAGCGGCTGCGGGCTGCTGCTCACCCGGCTGGCCATGGCCACGTTTGGCGGCACCCGAGCGACCAACCGGGAAGCACCACTCCGTCGTCGCGATCTCCCGTGGCTCGCCGGCGCGATTGTGGCCGGCGGCGTGGTCGCGCCGGTACTGTTGCTGTGGGGCCTTTCGGGCAGCAGCGCGTCGAGCGCTTCGTTGCTGCTCAATCTCGAAGGTGTGATCACGACGCTGGTGGCTGCGCTGATTTTTCGTGAAGCGGTGGGCGCGCGCATCTGGCTGGCCGCCGCGATCATGCTCGCGGCGAGCGTGCTGCTGTCGTACGACCCGCAGGCTGCGTTTGGATTTTCGTTGCGCGCGCTGGCGATCGTCGGCGCCTGCTTGTGCTGGGGGCTGGACAATAACCTCACGCGCAAGGTGTCCGCGAGCGACCCCGCGCTGCTGGCGATGATCAAGGGGCTGGTTGCCGGTGCCGTCAACCTGGGGCTCGCGGTTGTCGTCATCGGTATGCCGGTGCCATCGATGGTCACGCTCGGCGCGGCGCTCGTGGTCGGATTCTTCGGCTACGGCATCAGTTTGGTGCTGTTCATTTACGCGCTGCGGCACCTGGGCAGCGCGCGCGCCGGGGCGCATTTCAGTACGGCGCCGTTCATCGGCGCCGGTGTCGCGATCCTGGTGTTCGGCGATCCGGTCACGCCGGTCTTTGCGCTGGCGCTGGTGATGATGGCGGGCGCGACGTGGCTGGTGCTGACGGAACGGCACGCGCATTCGCATGCACACGAGCCGATGGCGCATGCCCACCGCCACGTGCATGACGAGCATCACCAGCATGCGCACCGGGGCGACGAAGGCCCCGAGCCGCACGCGCACGAGCACGCCCATGCGCCGCTGACGCACAGCCATCCGCACGTGCCCGATTTGCATCATCGGCACGGGCATTGAGGCGCGGGGCGACAGACTTTTCATCGGCTATCCGCACAGCCGGCAGGCCGCCAATATAATCGGGGCATGCCCTCCATCCTCGATCGCGACACCCTCAACGCCTTTTGCCGCCACACCCACGTTGAAGCGAAAGGCGCCGCCACCGGCCCGCTCGCCGGCCTGACCTGCGGCATCAAGGACATCTACGCCATCGCCGGTTACAAGACCGGCTTCGGCAGCCCCGAATGGCTCGAAACGCATCCCGCGGCCACGCACACTTCATCGGCCGTGCAGCGCCTGCTCGATGCGGGCGCCAGCGTCGTCGGCAAGACGCAGACCGATGAGCTGACCTACAGCCTCGCCGGCGAAAACGCGCACTACGGCACGCCGGTGAATCCCAACGCGCCGGGGCGCATCCCCGGCGGCTCGTCCAGCGGCTCGGCGGTGGCGACGACGGGCAAGCTCGTTGATTTCGCGCTCGGTTCCGATACCGGCGGCTCGGTGCGCGCCCCCGCGTCCTTCTGCGGCGTGTTCGGCATGCGGCCCTCGCACGGGCGCGTGCCGCTCGACGGCGCCTGCCCGCTCGCGCATGACTTCGACACCGGCGGCTGGTTCACGCGCGATGCCGCCTTGCTGGAAACGGTGGGGCGCGTGCTGATGGGCAGCGCGGTCATGGGCAAACCGGCGCCGCGCGTGCTGCTCGCGGACGACGCCTTCGCGATGGCCGGGCCCGAGGTCACCGCGGCGCTGGCGACAGGAGTAAAGCGCGTGGCCAAGAAGCTCGGCAAACCCCAACCTGTCACCGTGAGCGCTGAGGGCCTGCGCGAGTGGTTCGAGGTCTTCAAGGTACTGCAGGGGGCGCAGGTGTGGGCGGAACACGGTGCCTGGATCACGCAGACTAAACCCGCGCTCGGCCCCGGCGTGCGCGAGCGCATCCAGTGGGCATCCACCCTCACGCCCGCGGACGTGGCGCCGCTCAAGGCCAAGCGCGCCGCGATCGCGCGACGGATGGCGGACCTGCTGGGCGACGACGCGGTGCTGGTGCTGCCCACCGTGTCCGGCATCGCGCCGCTGCTCAATTCTCCGCCCGCGGCGGTGGACGATTTCCGCACCCGCGCTATGAGCCTGCTGTGCATTGCCGGCCTCGCCGGGCTGCCGCAGGCGAGCCTGCCGCTCGGTACGCTGGAGGGCTGCCCGGTCGGGCTGTCGCTGATCGGGCCGCGCGGGGCGGATGAGATGGTACTGGCGACGGTCAGGCGGGTGATGGGGTAGGCGGACGCGATCCGTTTCCTTTAGGGAATTTTGCGAGCCTGTTGCGGGGTAAGGAATTTCCGGGAGTCACGAAAAACCCGTTCATCGGATACGATGAACCGGGCGCTGATAATGGTGCTTGATAAACCACGTTGGGCCTCACGGCCAGTTTGTATCACTCGAAGGAGCCGTTCATGGGTATTCCGCGTTGTCTAGTGATTGCCGTTCTCGTTTCGATCTCATCGCTGGTTTCAGCCGCTGACGGACTCATTTCCATAGTGAGCCCGCATGGTGCTAAGGAAACGATGAACCGCTTCGAGGAACTCGCCAAACAAAGGGGCCTGATCGTTTTTGCTCGCATCGATCACGCCGCTGGAGCTGCGAAAGTTGGCAAGACACTGCGCGCAACCGAGCTGCTCATTTTTGGGAATCCTCAAGGTGGTACGCCTTTGATAGAGTGCGCGCAGTCAGCGGGCATCGATCTTCCGCTCAAGGCTCTAGTGTGGGAGGACGCCAAGGGTAGGGTCTGGCTCAGTTACAACGACCCGGCATTCCTTGCGCAGCGCCACGGCGCCGCCCAGTGCCCCGCTGTGGGCGGCTTGAGTAAGGCGCTTTCCGGGCTCGCCGAAGCCGCGGTTGCACGCTGAATCCATGCGGCCCAACCCTGCATTCAACCGGACGGGCCGGCACGCGGTTTCTTGCTTGCAAGCGTCGGCGCGGCCCGCCGGTTAGCTCGATACGTTAGGCGTCGCGGGAAGCGTTCAAAACTCATGCAAGCACAATCTGGAATCGTAGGTTTGCCTGAGCTCAATGTGGCGATTTTTTCCTTTCTTCTCAATTTCGTCTGGGAGATGTGGCAAATACCCTTCTTTGCGGCAATGCCGAGCGATCCGCACTGGGTCGGTGTCGCGGCCTGCACTCAGGCAAGCTTTGGAGATGCTGCCATCTCCCTTGTCGCGTTCTGGTGCGTGGCAGCGCGCGCGCGATCACGCTGGTGGATTATTCATCCGAGTCCCTCGCAGGTTGCGGGCTTTGTAGCGGTGGGGGTGGCCATCACGATCATTCTCGAGGCTCTGGCCACCGGCCCCTTGGAGCGATGGAGCTATACGCCATCGATGCCAACGCTACCGGTCCTGGGAACCGGAATTTTTCCGTTATTCCAGTGGATCCTGTTGCCACCGTTGACGATTTGGTTTGTCCGGCGCCAACTTACCTGATGTGCAATGTGGAGATCGCGAGCAGTTAAGGGTGTCAGACACACTAGGTTCTCGCTCACGTTCTCGCCCTCGCGCTGCGCCACGCAGCGCTTGCCTTTCTTTCAGACCAGCGGAGTCTTCATGCACAGCCATGTTCACGACAGGCTGCCAAGTTCGCCATGGGCGATCTGGCACCCCTGTCTCTTTTTGCTTTCAGCCTTCTTCAGCTGCCTTCTTCTTGGCAGCACAGAGGCCTTTGCCCACGCCGTCACAGAGGGCGACAAGGGCTACATCCAGGAAATCTCGGGCGTCAATCTGCTGCCCTTCGTGTACCTGGGCGCCAAACACATGATGACCGGCTACGACCACATCCTGTTCCTGTTCGGCGTGATCTTCTTCCTCTACCGGCTCCAACACATCGCCATCTACGTGAGCCTTTTTGCGTTGGGCCATTCCACCACCATGATCCTCGGCGTGTACTTCAACGTCGGGATCAACAGCTACCTGATCGACGCGATCATCGGACTGTCGGTTGTCTACAAGGCCCTGGACAACATCGGTGCTTTCCAGCGATGGCTGGGGTTCCAGCCCAACACCAAGACCGCAACCCTGGTGTTTGGCCTGTTCCATGGTTTTGGTTTGTCGACCAAGATCATTGAGTACGAGATCTCGCCCGACGGACTGGTGCCCAACCTGCTCGCCTTCAACGTGGGTGTGGAAATCGGACAACTGCTGGCCCTGGCGATCATCCTGATCGGCATGAGTTACTGGCGCCGCACACCGAGCTTCGTCCGCAACGCCTACACAGCCAATGTTGCCATGATGAGCGCAGGCTTCATTCTGGTGGGCAGCCAGCTCACCGGCTACCTTGTGTCTTGAACACGCAAGGAATATTCAACATGTACAACAGCGATACTCCCATGCGCGCCGAACTGCCCTCGTCCAAGCAGCTTGTGCGGTCCACCATCCTGGCTGCCATTTCGGCGCTGGTGCTCTTGGTTGCCGTCGTGCTTCCGGCTGAATACGGCATCGATCCCACCGGCATCGGTCGCGCCCTGCGCATGACCGAAATGGGTGACATCAAGCAACGGCTGGCGGCAGAAGCTGCGGCCGATGCCGCCGCCACCGCCACGGCAGTACCGTCGCCGGTCACCGGAACAACGCCCGCCACTACATCGGCCAATCCTTCACAACCACCCGCAGCCGCTGTGGTGGCTGCTGCCCGCACGGTTGAATGGCGCGACGAGATTCCCTTCACGCTGACCCCGGGAGAGGGCACGGAAATCAAGCTGACGATGGCCGAAGGCGCCAAAGCGCAATATTCGTGGGTCGTTGAGGGTGGAGAGGTCAATTTCGACACCCACGGTGATGCGCCAGGCAAGTCCATCAGCTACGAAAAAGGTCGTGGGGTTCGCTCCGACGAGGGCGTGCTGGAGGCTGCGTTCAGGGGCAACCACGGCTGGTACTGGCGAAACCGGGGCAAGGCCGACGTGAAGGTCATCCTGCGCACGCGCGGTGACTACACCGACATCAAAAGAATGAAGTGAATGCAGGGCGAGTCCGAAATCAGCGTTCAGCAGACGCACAGGACGGGATGTTGAGGACGCTAATGGTGTCAGACACGAATGGCGCTTACTTAAGGAAGCTCTGATTAAGCTCGTCACACCGGCGCAGGCAGGTGTCCAGACGCTTGAATTCCCTGGATTCCGGCCTTCGCCGGAATGACGATCTACCACTTGTTCAGAAACTCCTTAAGAACTTTTTCGCAGATCCCCTCCCTTGCGCGCAGCGCGGGGGAGGGTCAGGGAGGGCAATCCCATCACCACG
>ENA-ORBV01003784-ORBV01003784.1-microbial-mat-metagenome-genome-assembly--contig:-NODE-3784-length-29836-cov-5.945697_pt1 | contig 29836 bp, 23 predicted proteins | sample MGYA00237777_ERZ505514 | MGnify/ENA primary metagenome ERZ505514 (study PRJEB26160, sample SAMN06269048) | microbial mat metagenome | isolation source: Oligotrophic lake microbial mat | place... | reverse complement strand
GGGTTCGCCACGCGAATAAGGAAAGACTTGGATCGCCTGCGCTGCAACCGAAAGAACGAAGCAGTTTAGGAAGTGAGGGCTGAAGCCGGCGAGTGACGTGGCCACAGGCCTCCGGGCCTGTGAACTTGGGCTGAATTCGTAGGTTGCGAGCTAGCCTCGTTCTGCTGGTCAGCAGAATGACGCGACGAGCGCGCTACCGACCACGGAGGTGGTTTCGAAACCCGACAGGCAGTGACACCTGCTGCTAGTGCTGGACTCGCTTCCTGTTACACCCGACCCACCCGGCGAGGCGAATGAGAGCCAGAATGAATAATTCCTAGTAGCCGAACTTTTGAAGGACACGGATTTACGTCATACGTGTTTCTGTTCTATCAATTACTGCGCCTGCGGAGTTGCTTTTTATGGGTGGGCTCTGCTTTTCTGGGCGTTCCATGAAAATCCTCGTTGCCGATAAGATCTCACCCAAGGGAGTCGCCTACCTGCGTTCGCAGCCGGGCTTTGAAGTTATTGAGGCTTACGGTTCTTCTCCGGCAAAAGTGTTGGAGCTGGTGAAAGACGTGCACGCAATCGCGGTTCGCTCGGAAACAAAAATTACAGCCGAGGTGTTTGCGGCTGCGCCGTTGCTCAAGGTCGTGGGGCGCGCTGGCGTGGGTGTGGACAACGTCGATGTCGAAGCCGCGACTGAACGGGGCGTCATCGTGATGAACACTCCTTCGGGCAACACGATCGCGACGGCCGAATTGACCTTCACCCATATTCTTTGCGGCGCTCGTCCTGTGCCGCAAGCCGCCGCGTCGATGAAGGCGGGGCAGTGGGATCGGAAAAATTTCTCGGGCATCGAGCTTTTTAAAAAGACGCTCGGCATCGTCGGTCTGGGTCGCATCGGCACTGAGGTGGCGAAGCGTGCCCAGGTGTTCGGCATGCGCGTCCTCGCGTTTGATCCGTATCTCGCCCCGAGCCGCGCCAAGGCGATGCAGATCGAGGCGGTAACTCTGGACGAACTTCTGGCGCAGTCCGACTACATCACGGTGCACATGCCCTTGACCGAGCAGACGCAGTACATGATCGACGAGGCTGCCCTCGCGAAATGCAAAAAAGGCATCCGGCTTTTCAACTGCGCTCGCGGCGGTATCATCAAGGAAGCGGCGCTGATCGCCGGCCTGAAATCCGGCCACGTGGGCGGTGCCGGCCTCGATGTGTTCGAAGAGGAACCGTTGGCCGCCGATAGCGAGCTGCGCAAATTCCCGAACGTAAACCTCACGCCGCATCTCGGCGCTTCGACCAACGAAGCGCAGGAAGCCGTGGGCATCGAGGTGGCCGAGCAGATCGCGGACGTCTTGAATGGCGGCGTGATTCGCAATGCGGTGAACATGCCTTCGCTGGATGCGAATACGCTGAAAGTCGTCGGGCCTTATCTTAATCTCGGCAACAAGCTCGGCACACTCGTGCAGCAACTCGCGACCGATCGCGTCGAGCGCTTGCGCATCACGTATTGGGGCAAGATCGTCGATCTCGACGCCAACACCGTGACGCGCGCGATTCAACGCGGGTTTCTCAGCCGCATCAGCGGAGAGAGCCTGAATTTCATCAACGCGCCCGGCGTCATGCAACGCCTCGGGATTCAGGTGGAGATCATCAAATCCAATCTCGAATCCGATTACACCGAACTCATGCAGGTGGAGGGGGTGCAGGCCGACGGGACGATTGTGTCTGCTTCCGGTACCTTGCTCGGCAAGGGAAATAATCCACGCCTCGTCGCGCTGAATGGTCGGGCTGTGGAGGCCGTTCCGTCGGGCAAGCTGTTGGTTTATTTGAACAGCGACCAACCGGGCATCATTGGCATGATCGGCTCGTTGCTCGGTCGCGATAAGGTGAACATCGCCGCGATGTCCCTCAGTCGCACCACGGCGGGCGGTACGGCGCTCGCCGTGCTTAATCTCGACAGCGAGCCGAGTGCGGCCGCGCTTGAGGAATTGACCGCGCATCCGGCAATCAAGCAGGTTCAGGTCATACATCTGTGATGGATTACTCACCCTACATCGTCGCATCCGCTGTAGGCTATCTTCTCGGCTCCGTGCCCAACGGCTACCTCGTGGCCAAAGCGCACGGCGTTGATATTTTCAAGGTCGGCAGCGGCAATCCCGGGGCAACCAACGTCAAACGCGTGCTCGGGGAAAAGTTCGGCGACAAGGGCAGACGCGCCGGAAATCTCGTCTTCGCGCTCGATGCGGTAAAGGGCGCGTTGGCGGCCGGATGGGTCATCGTCTATCATCATATTTTCGCGAATGGCTTCATGTCTAGCGGAGCAGATGCCTCGGGGCTTAGCCAAAAATTAGGGCTGATCGGTGTCGCCGCCGCCGTCCTCGGCCATTCCTTTTCCCTCTTCACCAAGTTCAAAGGCGGCAAAGGCGTGGCGACAGCCGCAGGCGGTCTCGTCGTCTTGATCCCGCTGGCGTGTCTGATCGGCACGGCGGTTTGGGTGATTGCGTTTTATACCACGCGCTTCGTTTCATTGGGCTCCATCCTTGCGGCGATCGTCGTGCCGACGGCAAGCTGGGTACTCGGTAATCCCCTGCCGTTGAATATTGTGACCACCCTGATCGGCTTGTTTGTCATTTTTCGGCACCGGGAAAACCTCAAGCGACTGCTCAACGGCACCGAAAATCGCTCCGTGAAGAAGACCGCTTCGATGGCGGAAAAGGCGAAACCGGACGCATGACCCGGTTGGCGCCGATGGTCCGGTCGATGTGCAACTCGAAAAGACTGCACAACGGCCTTGCCAAATGACGCTCCGGCAGGCCAATAAATAAGGTTTAATCCATGGCACTCATCGTTCAGAAATATGGTGGCACCTCGGTCGGCGATACCGACCGCATTAAAAACGTCGCGTCCCGCATCAAAGTCGCGCGCGAAGAGGGTCATCAATTGGTCGTCGTCGTCTCGGCCCGTTCGGGCGTCACGAATGAACTCATCGCCCGGGCGAAAGCCGTCAATCCCCGGCCCGACACCCGGGAGCTCGATATGTTGCTCGCCATCGGCGAACAGGAGACCATCGCGCTCACCGCCATGGCCCTGCACGCGATCGACGTTCCCGCTGTTTCCTACACGGGCGCGCAAGCGGGCATCGTGACCGATCTCGTCCACACAAAGGCCAAGATCACGAATATTTTCCCTGTCGCGCTCCGCCGCGATCTCGACGCAGGCAAGGTCATCATCGTCGCCGGCTTTCAAGGCATGAACGAACACGGCCAGATCACCACGCTGGGTCGTGGCGGCTCCGATCTTACGGCCATCGCCCTCGCCGCCGCCGTGCAGGCGGACAAATGCGAGATCTACACCGACGTCGATGGCGTTTATACCGCCGATCCGCGCTACGTGAAGGATGCCACCAAGCTGAATGAAATCAGCTACGACGAGATGCTCGAGCTCGCCAGCCAAGGATCAAAGGTCATGCAGTCGCGCTCCGTGGAATTCGCCAAAATGTATGGCGTCGTTTTTGAAGTCCGCAGCAGTTTTAACCACAACCCGGGAACTATCGTGAAAGAAGAAGTCGCTTACATGGAAAAGGTCATCGTCCGCGGTGTCGCCGTCGACAAAGACCAAGCCAAAGTCGTCATCAGCAATCTGCCGGACAAACCCGGCAGCGCGGCCGCTGTGCTGCGCGCGCTTGCCGAGGCCAGCATCAACGTCGACATGATCGTGCAGAACATCGGCCACCAAGGCGTCGCGAATATCACCTTCACGGTGCCGAAGGACGATGCCCCGAATGCCGTCCGCGTATTGCCGGCGGTGTTTGCCAACCTCGGGGGTGGAGAAGCTGTCGCCTTTGAGAATATCGCGAAGCTTTCCGTCGTCGGGGTCGGTATGCGCACGCACGCTGGCGTCGCGGCCCAGATGCTCGAAGCCCTCGCTGCGGAAAAGATCAACGTCGAGTTGATCGCGACTTCGGAAATCAAGATCACGGTGACGGTCCCGCGCGAACGCGCCGATGACGCCCAGCGCGCCGTGCACAAATCCTTCGGACTGGGAAAAAAGGAATGAGGCTTTTCTTCACGATGTTGGTTGCGCGCTTGCCGCGCAACGTGGCGCGACGAGCACGCCACCTACGCCAACAAAACATCGAAGCATGAAATTCATCAGCACCCGCGGTCAGACCGAGCCGCACACGTTTTCCCAAGCGGTGGCGGTTGGGCTCGCGCCGGATGGCGGCTTATTCCTGCCGGAAAGTCTGCCTGATATCACTCCGCGTTTTGCGGCGTGGCGGAATCTCAGCTACGCGGCACTGTGCCATGAGTTTCTCTCCCTGTTCGCGACCGATGTGCCACCGGAGGTCCTCGAGCATCTCATCCGCCGGTCGTACGCGACGTTCACTCATCCCGAAATTGCACCGCTGAAGAAACTTGATGACCGCACCTATGTGCTCGAGCTCTTTCATGGGCCGACACTCGCGTTCAAGGATTTTGCGCTGCAGTTGCTCGGTAATTTCTATGGCTGGCAATGTGAGCAGACTGGCCGGAGCATCAATGTGCTCGGGGCCACTTCGGGCGATACCGGCGCGGCCGCCATTCACGGCTTGCTCGGCAAGCCGCACACCGCGATTTTTATTCTGTATCCGGATGGTCGCGTCTCGCCCTTGCAAGAGCGGCAGATGGCCTGCACTGGCGCGGCGAATGTCCATGCGCTCGCGATCGACGGCTCGTTTGACGATGCCCAGCACGCGTTGAAAAATATCTTCGGGGAGCACGAGTTCGCGGCGAAGCACCGGCTCTCCGCCGTCAATTCGATCAACCTGCTCCGCGTGCTGGCTCAATGCGTTTACTATCTCTATGCGTGGCTGAAGATGTCGGAAGAGGAACGCTACAACGTCGAGTTCGTCGTGCCCACGGGGAATTTCGGCAACGTTTTCGCCGGCTGGTTGCTCGAACGGATGGGCGTGCCGGTGCGTGGTTTCAAAGTGGCGACGAATCAGAACGATATTTTGCATCGGCTGTTTCAGAGCGGGGAATACCGGATTGATACGGTGCAGCCCAGCCTCGCGCCCTCGATGGACATCCAGGTGGCGTCGAATTTCGAACGATTCCTCTATTATGCAGTCGATGAGGATTCGGCCAAGCTGCGAACGATCATGGGGGAATTGAAGACCAACGGACGCTACCGTTTCGAAGATTTTGATCGCGATACTTTCAGTTCTTCAAGTGCGACGGACGCGGAAATCTCCGGGATCATCCGGCGGGTGCATGAGCAATATGATTACGTCGTCGATCCGCACACGGCCTGTGCCTTCAAGGAATTGAATCGCGACCGCGTGAGCATCGTGCTCGCGACGGCGCATCCGGCGAAGTTTCCCACGGCTTTGGTGGAGGCGATGGGCACCGAGCCCACGCACCCGGCGTTGGATGCGTTGAAGCTGCGTCCGATCATCAAGCAGCAATTGTCCGCCACCGAAACCGCGATCAAAGCATATATTGATCGGCACGCGGTTTGAGCTTCAGTTCTTCAGGCTACTCCTGAGTAAGAGGATAGCGCGTTGCCCGTGCCCGGACTTGGCTTCGGCTAAATTTCCGCTCGCACTGGCCGATGAATGGAGTTCACTTATTTAATCATGCCGTTCCGCCTTCCTTCCTCTCGCATCAACTGGACCAATAGCGCATTTCTCATTGGCACTTTTGTGGTCACCTGCACCGCCGTTCCTCTGTATTTGTGGAAATACGGGGTGGATACCTTCCAGGTCTCGATGTTTCTCTTCTTCTTTATCGCGACCGGCCTGAGCATCACGCTCGGCTATCACCGACTGTTTTCCCACGTGGCTTTTCAGGCGAGCTGGCCCGTCCGGTTGTTGACGCTGATTTTTGGTGCAGCCGCGTTCGAGAATAGCGCGATGCACTGGGTCTCCGACCATCGCCGGCATCACAAGCACGTCGATCACGCGGACGACCCGTATGATATTTCCCAAGGTTTCTGGTATGCCCACATGGGCTGGATTCTCTTCAAACTCGATGCCGAGCAACCGCTCGATAATATTCAGGATTTGCGCAAAGACCGGATCTTCATGCTGCAGGATAAATATTACACCGCGATCGCCGTGGGTGTTGGCTTGGTGGCACCGGCGGTGCTGGGCTTTTTGCATTCCGGCTGGTTGGGTGCGCTCGGCGGTTTTTTGCTCGCCGGGGTCGCTCGGGTCACAGCCGTGCAGCACATGACTTTTTTCATCAACTCGCTTTGCCACACCGTCGGCAGTCAGCCGTATTCTGATCGTTGCAGTGCGCGCGACAGTTGGATCATGGCGATTTTCACGTTCGGTGAAGGCTACCACAATTATCACCACGAGTTTCAGCACGATTACCGCAATGGCGTGAAGTGGTGGCAATGGGATCCGACGAAGTGGTCGATCTGGACTCTCGAAAAACTTCATCTCGTCCGCGGCCTCCGCCGTGTGCCCGAGGAGAAAGTGCTCATTTCCCAGCTCGCCGACACCCGTCGCCGGTTGAACGAACGGCTCACTTGCCAAAAAACCGTTTTGAATGCGCGCATCCGGGAGATGCTCACGAATTCAGACGCCAAGCTGCATGAATTGAATGAGCGGTGGACGGCCCTCAAAGCCCAGTATGCGGAAAAAGCCGACGCCCTGAAGTCCGAGTACAGCGAAAAAGCCGGGCACCAATTGGAAGAAGCCCGCGCCGCGCTGGCCGAAATCCGCCGCGAGGTTCATCAAGCGCTGTTCTTGCTCGAACGCACTCACGCGCTGGCGTGAGTCGGGTCGGTGTCGACGGGCTGATCAGCCGACGGCGTGTTTGGCCAATAATTCCCGCACCAAGGTTTCGTAGCGATCAATCATCTGCTCCAACGAGAAGCGGGCGGGGGCGTCTTGATGGCCACGGGCGACGACGATTTTAACGGCGTTGCCTCCGGCCAGGACCTGCCTCAGCGCTTGGGCGAGGGCCTCATCGTCGCCGGCCGGGAAAAGCCAGCCATTGATTCCGGGCTCAATAATATCGTTCACGCCGGAGACGGCACTGGCGATCGCGGCACAACCAGCTGCCATATAATCGATGAGCACGAGCGGCAGGCCTTCGTAGTGCGTCGAGAGCACGGCGGCCCGGCAGCGGTGATAGAGTGGGGCGGCATCGCTCACGCGACCGAGAAACTTGACTCGCTCGGCAAGTCCGAGCGACCGGGCCAGATTTTCGCAGGAGCGCCGATGGCTGACCTTACCGTCGCCTCCGAGCAGCAGTTGGCCGGTCCAGCCGGAGGCCACAAGTCGGTGGGTGGCGCGAATGAGGGTGGCCTGATCTTTCTGTCGGGCAAAGCGGGCGATCATGATGATGTCCTGTCCGCGTGAGTCAAAGTCCGGGGCGTTTTTGGCGTAACGGGTCGCATCAACGCCGTTGTGGATGATTTCCAGGCGTGGGCCGACGAGCCCAAGCTGGCGGAGGTGGTGTTCGACACCGCGGGAGACACACACGGTCGCGGTGGTTTGGGCGGCCAGGTTGCGAGCGGCCCAGCGACGCCAGAAAAAGTAGCGTTCGCAATTTTGCTCCACATGGAGGACCACGGGGATCTTGGCGGCGAAGGCGGCTTTTCGCCCCCAGATATTTTCGCTGTTGCCGTGGGCGACAAAAGCCTGGGGCTGAAAATCCGCGATGACGGCCTTGAGCTGACGCAAGGTGCGGAATTTCCAACCGCTATCCACCCAGACCGTGGGCACCCCGGTGGCAGCGATTTGTTGCTGCATGGAGCCGGGCAGGGGGGCTTTTTTGCGCCGCAACACAAGGAGCGGCTGATAGTTTCCGGTGCGCAGATGTCCGCAGGCAAGCTCGAGCGCGACCTTGGTGGCTCCTGAGCCGCCGCCGGTGACAAAATGGATTATCCGTGGTTTCGTGTTCAAAGGAGAGAGAGGAAATGGGCTGGGGGCCTCAGGATTGCCGAGGTCGTGGTCCAACTCTTGCGGTCAGTAGAGTTCTGGGAAATCGGGACCGCGGCGTTTGAAACGTTTGTGGACCCAGAAGTATTGCTCGGGGGCGTGGCGGATATTTTTCTCGATAAGTTGGTTCACGCGGATCGCGTCGGCGTTTGCGTCGGCGGTGGGAAAGTTTTCCAAGGCGGGCAAAATCGTCAGCGTGTAGGTGTGATCGGCCTCGCGCTTGGCGAAATACGGGACGACTGCGGCACCGGTCATCACGGCGATCTTGGCGGTGGCGGTGTTGGTGACGGCGGGCACGCCAAAGAAGGGGAGGATTTTCGAGCTGAGCGTCCGTTGTCCCTGATCGGGGGCGTACTCGATGGCGTGGCCGGCGCGCAGGGCGCGGATGAGGCCCTTGAGGTCGTTGAAATGGACCGCGATCGAGGCGTGGCGTTCGCGTTGCTGGCGCATGACGTGCGCGATCACGGGATTGTCGGGGTCGCGATAGAGGCAGCCAAATTCGCCGGACTCCGACATGAAGCGGCCGCAAATTTCCAACGTCGTGAAATGCGCGGTGAGGAGAATCACGCCCTTGCCCTTGGCGAGGGCGGCATCGAGATGCGGCGTGCCAAGGATGCGATGCGTCGGGAGTTCATGCTTCTCGGTCCACCAGCCAGTACAGGTTTCAAAGAGACCCAAAGCGAGGGCAGCGTAATGCGCGCGGGCGAGGGTGTGGATTTCAGCGGGGGATTTTTCAGGAAAGCAGAGTTGGAGATTGGTAAAGACCACGCGGCGGCGGATGGGGACAAAATAAAACACGAACCAGCCCAGCCAACGCGCCAGCCGGAGTTGCTCGCGCCAATGCATCCGGCTCGCGCCCCAGAACAATCCCAGCCCGAACCACGTGGGCCAGTGACGGGGATTTCCGAGATTTGACTGTTCGCTGGAACGACTCATGGGGGCAGGAGAAGATTGGGCAGGTCGTGGGTGGCGAGGGAAGCGAGAAGTTGCGTGGGTCCGGGTGTTTTCGGTCTGGGCAAATGGGCCGGGGACTGCTCTATCTTCGGGCATGGTCAATGTGATTTGCATGAAGTGGGGCGTGAAATACGGCCCGGAATACGTCAACAAGCTGCGCTCCATGCTGAGCCGGCATCTGGCCCGGCCCCACCGCTTGATTTGCTTCACCGATGAGGGCAGCGGCATCGGTCCCGGCGTGGAAATCAGGCCGCTGCCGGAAATGGATTTACCGCCGGGCAAGGAGCGCGGTTGGCGTAAACTCTCGACGTTTTGTTCACCGCTTTTCGATCTCAAAGGGGCCACGCTTTTTCTCGATCTCGATATCGTGATCACCGGAAGCATCGATTGCTTTTTCGAGCATCCGGGGAAGTTCTGCATCATTCACGATTGGGCCAAGCCGTGGCGCATCACGGGAAATTCCTCCGTGTACCGCTTCGAAGCCGGGGCGCATCCCGAGATTCTGGCCGATTTTCTGAAGAACATCGACGGCGTGAAAAAAGAAGTGCGCAACGAGCAGGAATATCTGACGCGCGAGATGCATCGTCTGGGGTTGGTGACTTACTGGCCGAAGGAATGGTGCGTGAGTTTCAAGCACAGTTGCCTGCCCACCTTTCCGCTCAATCTTTTCAAGACGCCCCCGCTGCCCGCCGGGGCGAAGGTCGTGGTTTTCCACGGCACGCCGAACCCGCCCGATGCGGTGGTGGGCCAGGGCAAGGGATTGTATCGCTACGTGAAACCGACGCCGTGGGTGGGTGAGCACTGGCGCTGAGCGGGGGGAATAATGCGGGCGAAGATCGCAAGGGGGCGATTGTTTTGTAGCCGCATTTGAGCCGGGGGCGAAAGTGCGGTCAGCGGCGACGTGGCTCCGGCCGCGTTGTCGCTGCGCTCCAACACGGCTACATGAACCGGGGTGATTTTGTAGGTTGCGAGCTTGTCTCGTTCTGCTGGCCAGCAGAATGGCGCGGCGAGCACGCCACCTACCACGGAAGAATGTGGCGCGGCGAGCACGCCACCGACCATGGAGAAATGTGGCGCGGCGAGCACGCCACCTACCACGGAAGAATGTGGCGCGGCGAGCACGCCACCTACCACGGAGGAATGTGGCGCGGCGAGCGAAGCACTTACCCGTCGCGTAATAAGAATTTGAATAGAGTTGAAAAAACTTAGGGGAAATAGATCAATCCTCTTACCCCCTGAGATGAAAAGTCTGCTTGTTATCCAACCGTTCTCCTTCGATGAAATTGTGCATGGGCTTCAGGTGATCCAAAGTTTGGCGTGGGCTCGACCCGAGTGCCGCATCAGTTGGGTGGTGAGCGAAGAGTTTGCCGAACTGGTGCAGGCCTCGCCGTATGTCCGCGAGACGATTGTGTTTTCGCAGCAGGCGGGCTGGGGTGAATTTTTAGCCCTGCGCCGGCGACTGAAAATCAAGATGTTCGACACCGTCTGGGATATGGCGGGGGTGTTGCGCTCCGGGTTGCTGACATCGGCTGTGCTCTCCAATGACAAATGGGGCCGCGCTGATGCGCGGCCAGGCGCGGGATTTTTCTATAAGCAACGCATTGCTCTGCCGCCGGGGCCGGGGCCGCATCACTCCTTGGACTTTCTGCAACCTTTCCTGCGGGCCGCCGGGGTGCCGCAACGACTTTTCTTTCCGATGGAGCTTAGGCCGGGAGCGGCCTTCAGCTGGGAGGGTTTCTTCACCGGCGATCCGCACAATGCTTTTTTGATTTATACCGACAGTGCGGGGAAGACCAAAGCGTGGACGAGTTACAATGAGCTGACCGCTTTCATTCTCGGGAAAATCCCGGAGAGCCGGGTCGTTTGGTGTGCGGCAGAAAAATGCCAACCCCATATCGTTATCCCCGAGGGGCGTTTTTTGAATCTCACGGGTTGTCCCTTGGGCGAAGTGCTCTCGCTCGTGCGTCAACCGGCGACGTTTATTGGTACGGACAGTGGCCCGATGCATCTCTCGGCGGCAGCGGGGAACCCCGTGCTGGCGCTCTTTGGTGCCGGTGAGCCGCGTCACACGGGTCCCTATCCCTTGGATGCCGCGAAGCATCTGGTGGTCTCAGCCCCTGAGGGCCAGCTGGCCAAACTCACCCCGGCGGATGTGATGACGGCATTGGAAGAACTGCGGCAGCGCTCGTTGTGATGGCTTTAACCTGCCGGTATCACGCGTTTGTTTGTCATCGCGAGTTCGCGGAAGGCGGACGGGGCGATCCCTTACGCTGGATTGCTTCGTCGCGGTGCTCCTCGCAATGACACGTGGACAGAGGGGGGTTACCACGTGAGCTGTTTTTTCCTTTGAGTGTGAGGCCTTCGAGCTAACGCTGAAGAGCGGTCGATAAAAAAGCCGCGTCGGTGGGACGCGGCTGAAATTTAAGTAGGGCGGAGAGCTGGCTCAATTCTTGCCGGGTTTCGGGCTGACCTCGGATTTTTTCTCTTCTTTTTCGTCATCCTCCGCGCCTTCTTTGGCGGCTTTCTTGAATTCCTTGACTGATTGTCCGAGGCCTTTGGCGAGAGCTGGCAACTTGGCACCTCCGAATAGGAGAAGAATGATCACCAGAATGACGATCAATTCGGTGCCACCGAGGCCGAAGATGGCGAGAGGGAGTGAGGTGAGGCTCATGTTGAGGAAGAGTTAGATTTAGGCAAATTTCAGAGTAAAGGACGAATCGGCACACCTCAACGCCGAGGCAAGAGGATGCTGGGATCGTACGGCGAATTACTGTGGGTGGGCAGCGTGATGGGCCCGCGAGTAAGGCCGGCGCCGCCTTGCTTGATAAACTGTGGCGGGATCGCCGGCGGCTTGTTGAGCAGGTTCTGCGGATTGTCGATCTGCTCGGCGTCGAAGAAGCCGTGGAGCTGACGAATACGGGTCGGGTGACGCATCTTGCGGAGCGCCTTGGCTTCAATCTGCCGGATACGCTCGCGCGTGACCTTGAATTGCTTGCCCACCTCTTCGAGGGTGCGGCTGTAACCGTCGACCAGACCGAAGCGGAGGGTGAGGACGCGGCGTTCGCGTTCGGTGAGGGAGTCCAGCACGTCCATGATTTTTTCGCGGAGGAGCGAGAAGGCGGTCATGTCGTAGGGATTCTCGGCGGACTTATCCTCGATGAAATCACCGAAGGAGGTGTCGTCGCCATCGCCGACCGGGCTTTGCAGCGAGATGGGCTGCTGCGCCATCTTCATGATCTGCTGCACCCGTTCGACGGGAAGATTCATCTCGTCGGCGACTTCTTCCGGGGTGGGCTCGTGGCCGAATTCCTGGAGGAGCTGCTTCTGGACCTGCATCACCTTGTTCAGCGTCTCGATCATGTGGACCGGGATGCGGATGGTGCGGGCTTGGTCGGCGATCGAGCGGGTGATGGCTTGGCGGATCCACCACGTGGCGTAGGTGGAGAATTTGTAGCCGCGACGGTATTCGAATTTTTCCACGGCCTTCATCAGGCCCATGTTGCCCTCTTGAATGAGGTCGAGGAAGGAGAGACCGCGGTTGGTGTATTTCTTGGCGATGGAAATAACCAAGCGAAGATTGGCTTCGACCATTTCCGTCTTGGCGCGATGGGCGCCGCGGATGTGGCCGCGGGCGACTTTCAGGGTGTCGAGGAGATCCTGCGGGGCGATGCGGAGCTCGACCTCGATTTCCTTGAGGCGGTGATTGACGGCTTTGACGTCAATGGTGGCGTCGCGCTTGGTCTTCGGGTGCTTGGCGCGATGGATATCCGTGAAGCACTTTTCGATTTCCTCGATCTTCGGGGAGAACTCGTGGAGGAAATCCTCGAACACCTTCAGTTTGAAAAAGAATTTAACGTAATTGGCTTTGAGCACATGGTCGCGCTTCTTGAAGCGGATCATGGCGTTCTTCTCCGTCTTGTCGTCGCGCGCTTTTCGGGCGTCGTTCCAGGCTTCGGTGGCGACCTCGTCGTTCTCGCGGGTGGAGACGACGAGTTTCTCGAGGTTCTTGAAATAGATTTCGCGGCTCTCGATTTTCTTGTCGATGACGAGGCGATCGAAGCGTTCGGTGCGGAGAATCAGTTTTTCGCCGAGGTCGGCGAGGTGTTTGCCGATCGGGCCGAGGGCGAAAAGCGCGGCTTGGGCGTTGATTTCGGCAGTCTCGATACGTTTGGAAATTTCGACTTCCTGCTCGCGGGTCAGCAACGGGACCTGGCCCATTTGCTTGAGATACATGCGCACTGGATCGTCGAGGATATCGTTGCTGGAGGTGCGGGATTCTTCCTCTTCGGCCTCTTCCTGCCGCTGCTTGAAACCTTCGACTTCCTGCGGATCGAGAATATCGATCTCGAGATTTTGCAGAATGGAAATGACGTTCTCGATGTCCTCAGGATTATCAACGGACTCGGGGAGCGCTTCGTTGATATCGGCGTAGGTGAGGTAGCTTTGCTCTTTGGCGAGACGGATCAGGTAACGAATCTTTTCGTTGAGATCGCCGGAGAGATTTTCGAGGGCCTTCTCCTTGAATTCTTTGGCGGCATCGGTGCCGACTGGCGGCGCGACTGCGGCCGATGTCTTGGCGTTAGCTGCGGCTTTGTCGGCGGCGGAGAGTTCAGGGTGCGGATGCGCGGATTTTCCGGCAACGGCGTGTTTCACCGGGGCCGGGGCTTTCTCGGCGGCATGCGATTTTTCATGGCCTTTGGCGGCATGATTCGCGTGAGCCTTGGGAGCGTGATGAGGCGGCTCCTTGTCTTTGGCGGACTTGGTGGATGAGGCGGTTGGCTTGGATTTGCTCGGCATATCGGAAGTGATTCGACTGAAGTCGATTGAAGCAGGGAGACGGCGTTTGGTGACGGCCTAGGACTCGAAGGTGAGCTTAGGAGGATTCTGGAGCTGTCTGGTAATGGCGGTACGCTGCTTCAATAGAGAGATAAGTGACGCGTCACCTATCGTGCCTTTCGAGGCTATTTCAAGTTCTATTTGCCGCAGTTGCGGTTCGAGGAAGCGATGCTGCATGGCGCGAAGGCCTTCGTTGGTGATTTTGGCCATGTTTTCCTCGCCGGGAGCGTCGAAGAGCAGGGTGGCGGCAAGGGATTTTTCCTCCTCTGTTTCAAGGAGTTGTTCAAGCGATTCGCGGCCCGTCCAGCCGTTGTGCTGCACTTCGGCCAGCAAGCGATCCAGTAAACGGCCCGGGAGAATCGTGGCGTCGATCCATTCGTGGGGTAAGTGCTGGCTTAAGCCATGCAGCACGGCCTCGTTGTGCAGACAGAGAAACAATAAATGCGATTCGAGGCATTTCGTGTGGGCGTCGGGGGCGGTGTTCGTCGCTGCGGTCGTGACGGCGGATGAAGGAGCCGGGGCGAAGCGGGAACCGGCTTGGCGGGCCAGATAAGTGCGGAAATCTTTTTCCAGGGCGCTCGCGGGGATGCGGAGATGGGCGGAAATATCCTGCACGAAACCGGTGCGCGACACATCCGACTCGGCTTGGGCCACAATTTCGAACAGCGCCTGCGCCGTCCGGGATTTTTGCTCGGAACCGGCGGCCGAGATGTCGGGCAACAAGGAGCGCACGGCGAATTCCATGGCGTTGAGCGAGGATTTTTTCACGTCGGCGTAGGCGGCGAGCCCGCGTTCGAGGAAAAGCAAATCGGGATCAAGTTTCTCCGCGCCGGCCAGCATCAGGAAACGCACTTCGAGCCCGGCGCGGAGCGCGAGCGGGAGGAAACGCAAGGCGGCTTTTTGACCAGCGCTATCGCTGTCGAAAAAACATTCCACCTGCGGGTGATAGCGGCGTATCAACGCGAGTTGCCCGTCGGTGATCGAGGTGCCTTGGGGCGCAACGGCGGTTTTTAAGCCGACGCTCCAGCAGCGCAGCGCATCGAGCTGGCCTTCGACGAGGACGAAGGGATGACCTTCGCCGGCGTGGGTGCGGGCGCGGTCGAGATTAAACAACAAATGACTCTTCGTGAAGATCGGCGTCTCGGGCGAGTTGACGTATTTCGCCTCATGCGACGGATCGTCCTTCGGGGTCAGCTCCAGCTGCCGGGCGGTGAAAGCCACGACGCGCGACTGGTGATCGCGGATGGGAATCATCAGGCGGCCGCGAAACCGGGGGCGGATCGCGCTGAGCGTGATCATCGCGCCATCGCGGATGAAAAACAGTCCGCACTGGCGCAGCGCTTCCTCGGAGAATTTCTTTGGCAGCACCGCGCCGGCCAGTCCGCTGTCGGTCGGCGGGGCGAAACCGATTTTGAATTCATCGGCGAGTTCCGGCGTGAAGCGCCGGTTCTGCGTCCAGTAGTTGCGGATGAAATCTCCGTGCGGATTTGCCGCCAGAAAAGTCTGCCGGTAGTATTCGGCGGCGATGTCGTGGATATCGAAAATCTCCTGGCGTAGCGAACGTTCCTCGCGGGAGGGGCCGCCCGTGCCTTCCTCGTATTCGAGCGTGACACCAAACCGTTTGGCCAGCGCCTCGGCAGCTTCGGTGAATTGTAGACCTTCGGTTTCCATCACGAAGTTCAGGATGTCGCCGGCTTTGCCGCAGCCGAAACATTTGTAGAACCCTTTGTCGGCGGAGACGTGGAAAGAGGGAGATTTCTCGCTGTGAAAGGGACAGAGGCCTTTAAAGCGGTTGCCGCCGGATTTTTTCAGAGAGACGGTGCGCGCGACCACATCATGGATGTTCACCCGATGTTTCAGGTCTTGGAGGCTGCGGGATTTGATGACAGGCACGGCGGGAGGTGGCGAAACACTGGGTCGCAAAAAGAATCGCGGGAAGAATAAACTTTTCCCGATCACTGCGGTCTGTCAAGTTGCCCGACTTGCCTAACGGCTGACCTCGGCCATCGTCTCCACTTCGATTACTATGAATTATTCTTCCACCCGGAAATTCCGCCTGACTGTTAGCCTGCTTGCCGCAACTTTTATGGTCTTTCCGTTGAGTTTATCGGCCGCCAATCCGGCGGCGGTTCCTGCGGTCACCCAAGCCACGCCTCCAGTCCGCCAGCCGGTCTTTGAATCCAAGCTGGGGGATTTTGGCGAAGGTTCTTACCGGCAGGCGGTCGAGCAGATGCTGCAGGCCTTCGAGCGCAAGTCCGGTCACCCCTTGGTGCCGGGCGTTAAAAAGAAAGTGGGCCTCAAGATCTACGCCGATTCCGGTCCGGGCCTGGCCACCCCGTTTCCGCTGATCCGCGCGGTGATCGATTCACTGCTAAAACGCGGCTACACGAAAGAAGATATTTTTTTGGTCGGGCTGAATCCTCTGCGGCTGCGCCTCACTGGTTTTTTGCCGTCTTTCGCGACGGGGGTGGGCCCGTTTGATGGGCACCCGATGTTTGTGCTCGAGTCGGGTAAGTTCTACGATCCGTCCTGGTTTTATGACAGTCCGTTGCCTTCCCGATTTGATCCGGTGATGAATGAGCAGGCGGTCAAGGTGGCGGCCAAAGGAAAGAGCAACACCACGATCGAGGAGGATCGGAAAAGTTTTCTGGCTACTCCGCTGTTCATAGAAGCTGATTTTTGGATCAATCTGCCAGTGTACACGGATCATCCCATGCTCGGGATCAACGGTGCGTTGGTCAACGCCACGCTCTGGAATGCCAGCAATACGTTTCGCTTTTTCAAGAGTCCCGCCACGGCTCCTGCCGCCGTCGCCGAGATGGCGGCGATCCCTGAATTGCGCGAAGGCTGGGCCCTTTCAATCGTCAGTCTGCAATTGTATCAGTTTATCGGCGGACCCTATTTCAATTCACTCTACACGGTTTCCGAACCCAAGCTCTGGTTGAGTGCTGATCCGGTGCTGCTCGATTCGCTCATGCTGGATCGGTTAAATGCGGCTCGCAAACGCACCGGCTTTGATCCGATCGAGAGCGATGAGGCCCGCATGCTCGATTTCGCTCAGCAGCTAGGCGTGGGCTATCGCGATACAGACAAGGTGGAGTGGATCAAAATCGGCCAGCCGTGAATCGCACAGGCGTGGCACGGGTGTAGCCGTGTGGGAGCGGAGCGAACACGCGGTGGGCACCGCTCGCCAGCTCAACCGCATTTTCGGGCTGCGCCCTCACACGCGGCGACAAAACCGTGCCACGCTCAAACCAAACCGAAACGGCCTGCGCAAGAGACAGGCCCTGCAAGTGGAGAATCGATCGGCTTGCCCGGTAGGGCGGCTGTCTCGCAGACGCCGCGAATGCGCGCAATCGCGGCCGGTGCATCAGCCTTCGCCAAAGCTACGGCCCGACAAGAGACACCGGCCCGACAAAGCCTCACCGCAAATCATCCCTGGTCTAAATCTGCGCATAATAAAAATTCCCCTTGCCCATGGCTCCGACGTGGCAAGACTTTGGTGCATGCCAGCCGCTGCTTATCTTCCCTTTCTGGTTCAAGCTATCCTCGCCCTCGTCATCGTGGGCGGGGTGATTTTTGCCAGCCAGTTCTTGGGGCAACGTTTCAAGCCCAACAAGATCAAGGACACGGCGTACGAGTGCGGGGTGCAGGCCGACGGGATATCGCATACGCGGTTTTCGGTTAAGTTCTACGTCACGGCGATGCTCTTCATCTTGTTTGATATCGAGGTCGTTTTTCTGATCCCGTGGACGTTTGTGTATCGTGATTTTCTGGCCAACCACATCGCCATTTTGATTCCCATGCTCGTGTTTCTGGGCGTGCTGGTGCTGGGTCTTTTCTACGAAGTGAAAAAGGGTGCACTCGAATGGGAAAAGTGAGGCCTCACCTCACGTGGAATTTCGGGGATCATTTTGGTCGGATGCGTTTCTTAGTCGGCTGCAATAATTCTTGGTCCCAAACCGCTCGCCCCACTTGATCTCACATGCGCCTCGATAAATTCATTACCCGCGGACGCGTGGTTGATCTCGCCAACAACGAGATGGAGGGTGCGCTGGAGGAATTGCTCAACCTGACGGTTGACCGGTTTCCGGATCTTGATCGGGACATGTTATTGAAGGGCTTGTTGCGACGGGAAAACACGATGACGACCTACCTCGGGCTCGGTGTTGCTCTGCCGCATGTGCGGGCAAAGATGTCGCGGCGCTACGTGCTCGCGGTGGGACGCAGCCACCATGGCATCCAGTATGATGGGGCGAAGGAAAATGAGCCGGTGCGGCTCGTCATCATGCTCATCGCTGGGGAGAAGACCCGCGATTATCTGCAGGTGCTGGCTTCGCTCGCCCGGTTGTTGAAGGAACAGGATTTTATCGACAGTCTGGTGCGCGCACCCGATCTCGACACGTTGTACGCGCGGCTTTTTTCCGGTCTTGGAGGGATCGCGGCCAAGCCGGTTCCGATCGCGCCCAGCAAAGTCAACCGCGTGATGCTGCACGAAGCCGAGAAAATTGCCCGGGGCACCGGTTGCCGGACGGTTATGATTTTTGGTGACGCCTTTACGGGTGGATTTGAAGCCCCCAAGTGGACGCCACTGATAAAGACCGTGCTGGTGACCCGTAATCTGTCCGAGGCGGAAGATCATCCCGGACGCTACTCCGACACTATTCAGGTTCGCTCATTTTCCAATCAGCGCTTGGCTCAGTTGCGCAGTGCCGTACTCGTGGCGCTGACGCGCGGGTTGATTAAATTCACAGACCACGTCTGCTGTGTGGGCGGTATCGCGGGCAGCAATCAGTTTGATACGGTGGTGGTGGTGGATGTGGAAAAGGAATTCAAGACCTTGTTGACCGGTCATGCCGATTTGTTGCCGGAAGACGTGAAACCCGAGGTGCTTGAGCGGGTGATCAGTGTGGCCACTGAACTGGCGGTGGAGGGACGCGAGGGTCGGCCGGTGGGATGTCTTTTTGTGTTGGGCGACAGTGCTAAGGTCGAGCGCACCACCAAGCCTCTCGTGCTGAATCCATTTTACGGCTACAAGGAAGAGGAGCGGAATATCCTGAATCCTTTCATGGACGAAACGATCAAGGAGTTTTCGTCTATTGACGGTGCCTTTATTATTCGAGGCGATGGCGTGGTGGAAGCGGCCGGGGCTTTGATCCAGGCCGCAGATCGTAATCATGCCCTGCCGGGTGGGCTCGGGTCGCGTCATGCGGCGGCTTCGGCGATTTCGTTGGCGGCAGACTGTATCGCCATCGTGGTTTCATCCAGTACGGGGCAAGTCACTCTGTTTCGCCGCGGTGTTATGATGCCGTTATCCGAAAAGAAGGTAATGGATTGATTTAGCGCAGATTGAGGGGCGTTCTTAAGGCGTGGCTTCAGGCAGGACTGGAAAAATGCCGGGTTGTAGCAACGTCCCTTGAAAATTAGACTCTTGAAACAGGATTCCGCTGGTAGGGCGGAAGCGTCCCGCCGAGTTGCGGCTCACCCGGAGGGTTCGCTCTGCCTAAAGTCGGAATCTTTCGGGAGGCTGGGAATAGCTATCACTTTAAAAACTTTAGGGTTGCGCAGGGCGGAGCGGAAGCTTTGCTCTCGACCTTTCCAACCCATTTAAGCCATGCAAGAAACCGTCATCCTAGAGTGCACTGAAGCCCGTAAAGAGGGTAAACCCGTCTCACGTTACCTCACCAAGCGTAACAAGAAGACCATCACCGAGCGCATTGAGAAGAAGAAGTACAACCCCTTCCTCAAACGCCACACGCTCCATAAAGAGATCAAGTAAGCTCCGGCTTCTCTCTCCCTGCGGGCCGGTCACACGACCGGCCTTTTTTATGGCCTTTTTTATGGGCTCTTTTTTGCGGTTTTAGCCGAGCTATCGGTGGTCGCTGATTGGTTGGTGCTAGTACCGAAGGGGATGGCTACGCCGAGTTGCGCGCGGCGGCAGGCGCGCCACGTATCACGATGCTTGCGAATCCAATCGAGCAGGGCGCGCTCGAAACCGATATCGTAGCCAAGTCGCTCGGACTCCAGCCACTTGTGCTTCAATATTTCTTCCCGCTCCGCGAGAAATTCCTGATAGAGATTCGACTGCTTGACGAAATCCTTTCCTCCTTTGGCCTCTGTGGTTTGGGCAGTCATGGGATGATAATTCAGCGAGAGATATGACAATCTCCGAATAGAGCGGCGAACATGGTCTCGGGACGATAAATCATGGTAGCTGCCTTCAAGTAGGAGGGTCTTGAGCTCGCTGTCAATAGATCGGCGGCGCTAAGTGCAGCGTTTCTAACGACATTTTGATTTATAGTTTGAGCCGAATGAGGAGGGCTTCGCCGATGCTACGGAAAACTTGGGCCGGCTTGCTGGAGGGGGAGTTGACCACGATCGGTAGCCCGCAATCACCACCGGCCCGGATTTCCGGGTAGAGCGGAACTTGGCCGAGCAAACTGGTACCGAGTGACTCGGCGGTGCTGGCGCCGCCGCCCTCGCCGAAGAGTTGCTGGCGATTGCCCGCCGCATCCTCGAACCAGCTCATATTCTCGGCCACGCCGAGCAGCGGCACATTCACTTTTTGAAACATGAGGCCGCCTTTGCGCGCGACATTCGTGGCGGCGGTTTGGGGCGTTGTGACGATCACGGCGCCGTCGAGCGGCAACGTTTGAACCAATGAAAGCTGGGCGTCGCCGGTGCCCGGAGGAAGATCCACCAGCAGCACATCGAGCTCGCCCCAATTCACGTTTTGTACGAATTGCTGGATGGTTTTCATGATCATCGGCCCGCGCCAGACCACCGGCGTGTTGTCGTCGACCAGAAAACCCATCGACATGACTTTGACGCCATGGCGTTCGAGCGGGACGAGGTTATCGCCTTCGATCTCGGGTCGTCCGGAAATGCCCATCATGAGCGGCACGGACGGGCCATAGATATCGCAATCCATGAGGCCAATCCGTCCGGGCCGGCCGCGTTGCTCCAGAATCTGGGCCAAGGCGCAGGCGAGGTTGACCGCGAAAGTGGATTTGCCCACACCGCCCTTGCCCGAGGCGATGGCGATGGAGCGTTTGATGCCGGGAGGGGTGACGCCTCCGCCGACACTGCTCGTGCCGGGCTTAGGGGCGGCCTTGGCGGCGGAGACGGCCAGTTCGATGATTACTTTTTTGACTCCGGGTTGGGCCAAGAGGCATTGCTCCACTTCGGTTTTCAGCATGATCGGCACTTTCGGATCGGAAGTCGTGATCGCGAGCGAGACCTTGGCTGTGCCATCGGCAAAGGCGGCAGAACGGACGAGCCCGAAGGACACGATGTCCCGGCTGAACCCGGGATACTTTACTTGCTGGAGGGCTTCTTTGATGGAATCGGCAGTCACGGAGAGGGAGTTGAAATATTTTTAAAGAAAACGGTGATTTGACCTTGTGAAGAGACGACGCGGAGTAAACAAAAACCTACGAACGGTGTCAGTCATTATTCATCCTCACACTCCATGCAGCATATCTTTCGTCTGATTTTAGTTTTCTCGCTTGTCGTCGCCGCCAAGGCCGACCTCAACATCGGCACAGTCGAGGTCAAAGGTGACACGCAGACCATCCCCGTCACAATCTCTGCCAATAATCCGGAGCTGCAAAATCTCGCGCTCACCGCCTTCGGGGCCCACGGACGCTACCAAGTGAAAACGGGAGGCGCCTACACGATCAATTTCACCGCCGCCGGTGGTAATCAGGTAACCGTCGCCATCACGAAGGGGAGTGGCGGCGCGGCAGTTCACCGTGAAACGGTTTCCGGCACCAGCCTGCGCAATGCGCTGTTGCGCGCCGCCGATGTGGCCGTGAAACACACGAGCGGCGGCCTGCGCGGCTTCTTTGCCGAGAAGCTCGCGTTTGTTTCCGACCGCAGCGGCCAGCAGGCCATTCTCACGGGCGATTTGTTTTTCGGCGAAGTGCAAAGCCATCCCGTGCAGGGCAAACAAATCATGGGGCCGCGCTGGGCACCGGATGGATCAAAAATTCTGTTCACCAGCTATCGCACCGGTTTCCCTGACATCTACGTCCTCGATCTGCGTACCCACCAGTTGAATATTTTCGCCAGTTTCAAAGGCACCAACAGCGGCGCGCGTTACAGTCCCGATGGCTCGCGCGTCGCGATGGTGCTTTCCGGTGAAGGCAATCCCGAGGTTTATGTGGGCAATCCCCAAGGCCGTCAGGTCAAGCGTCTGACGAATAATCAATCCGTCGAAGCTTCGCCGGCATGGTCGCCCGATGGCGGACGCCTCGTGTTCACCTCTGATGCGGCCGGCGGACCTCAATTGTACGTCATGCCGGTGGGCGGCGGCACGATGTCGCGGCTGAACACCAATATATCCAAGTACTGCGCTGAACCCGATTGGAGTGTCGCAGACCCAAAGAAAATCGTTTTCACCGCCGGCGTAGGCCGTGGTTTTCAATCCGCTGTGTATGATTTCTCGAGTGGCGCGGCTAAGATCATCACGAAGGCTCCGATGGATGCGACTGAACCGGTCTGGCTCGCCGATGGCCGGCATTTTCTTTGCACGTACCGCAATGCCACTTCGAAGGCGATTTATCTCATCGACAGCGAATCGGGGAAGGCCACCCGGATCAGCCCGAGTTCACTCGGCAACGCTTGGAGCGCGAACTGCCTCGCGCAGTAGCGGTGGCTCGGGTCTGTTTCGCAGCCGCGTTTGAGGGCGCAGCCCGAAAACGGGGCTGAAAGGCACCGCGTTGTCGCTTCACTCCAACACGGCTACAAAACAAACTCGCGCCCGCAGAAACGAAACCATGCGCCTACTTGATTTCCCTTCATGAAACTCCTCTTTATCGGCGATATTGTCGGCAAACCTGGACGTGAGATCGTGTGCTCACTCGTACCAAAGTTACGGGTCGAACGTGGCCTCGACTTCATTATCGCCAATGCGGAAAACGCCGCCGCAGGCTCCGGCATTACCGCGTCGATCTGCCATTCACTCCTCGCAGCCGGCGTGGATGCGATCACGCTCGGAGATCACGTGTGGGATCAAAAAGGGTGGGAGAATGACATCGCCGGTTTTGAGCGGGTCTGCCGGCCGGCGAATCTACCGGCGGCGAATCCCGGCCGCGATCATCTCATGCTGGAGAAGAATGGCTTTCAGCTCTTGGTCTTCACCGTGCTCGGCCGGAATTTCATGGGACCCAAAGTGGATTGTCCTTTCGCGTGCGCCGATGCGTTGTTAAAAAAACATGCCGGGAAATTTTCGGGCGTACTCGCCGAGGTGCACATGGAAGCCACATCGGAAAAGCAGGCGATGGGCTGGTATCTGGACGGTCGGGCCACGGCGGTGCTCGGCACGCACACGCATGTGGCGACGGCTGACGCTTCGTTGTTGCGGAAGCAAACGGCGTTCATGTGCGACGTGGGGATGACGGGCCCGCATGAGTCCGTGCTGGGCCGGGAGATTGCGCCGGTGCTGGGCCGGTTTCTCGACGGCATGCCGCGCCGCTTCGAAGTCGCCACGGGTGACAACCGTCTTTCCGGCGCTGTCGTGGAGTTCAACGCTGCGGGTCGCGCGGAGAAGATTGAGTGGCTGAGTGTGAGGGCGTGAGGACCACATAGTGGAACCCGGCCTTGCGGCCACTGCCGTTGAATTAAGAACAGAGGCAGACTGAATGCGACGTAGGGCCGGCCCTTGTGGCCGCCCCGGAATGCGCGAAGTCGGCACGCCCACAAGGGGCGGCCCTACAAACGAGCAAAGAAAATGATAACTGCTTTGTCGCCTCGCTAGAGCGGAGCGACAACGGGGCCTTGCGGCGGCAAAACTAGGCAGCGTCGGTGCGGAGACCGACGCCCACCTTCAATCCGGCACTGCTCACGCCATCACCACTTGGATGTGGGTGTCGAGGCGGGTGAAGAGAAAGGTTCTTTGGATGTTTGGATTGCTGATGACGGCCGTGGTCTTGGCGTTGTTTTTCTTCGCCTCCTTGTAGAGGGAGACCACGAGGTTCAGGCCGACGGAGTCGATCATCTTCGCGGCGGTGAGATCGAGCTTGAGCGTGGTCCAGCCGGCGGACTTGACGGAGGCGGATTCGATGATCGCGTGGATCTCCTTTTTTATCTGATCGGTGTTCGTGCTAAGCAGATCACCGGGAATGGTGAGGAGGAGCGTTTTGTCTGAGGGATTGAGGATATGGTTGATCATGGGGCGAGGGATTTAGTTTTGGTTTAGTAGCGAAAATCAAGGATCACTTCGGCGCCATTCCGGTTGGACGTGATTTGGGTGGCGAGACGATTGATGAGGCTGAGGCCACGGTGCATATCGGCCAGTTCGTCGTCTGCCTCGTGGGGCTTGCGGGTGAAGTCATGACCGGGGCCCGGGTCGCTGATGATGATGCGCAGGGTGCGTTGGACGAGGTTGACGGAGATGGTCAACGAGGTTTTCAATTCCGGGTTGCCGGCGCAGCCGTGGGCGAGGGCATTGATCACGGTTTCACGCAGGGCGAGGATGACATCAAAGCGGCGCGATTCGGGCAAAGTAGGCACCGCGAGGCTCAAACTATTTTCCCAGAGGGTTTGCCACTGGTCGATAGGCGGAGTCTTGGAGCCGGGATAAATTTCGTGCAAAACGGGGAACCATTGCGGGGCGGTAAAAAGATTCGGTGTGATCTGGATGCTCACGACTAAAACGTCATCTTTGGCTTGGGCAATCTGGGGCGTCTTATGGCCACTGGCTTGGGCGAGTTGGAGAGCCGTGGCGAGTGCGAGCCGGCTGACGCCGAGAGCTTCGGCCAGATCTTCCAGCCCATCCGTCCACATGATCAACCGGCCGCCGGTAGGATTTGATTGTTGGAAGGGATGCAGGGTGAGTTCGTTGAACCAGCCCAAGGGATGACTGTTCACGGTCGCGCATTGAACGATTCGTCCTTCCGGACTGACGTGCCAAGGTTGGGGGAACCCATGATTCATGAGGGTGAGCGAGGTGGCCGCCAGATCCACCAGCGCGGTGCACAGGCAAACGGAAGCCTGGGTGGTCGTGTGATCGTCGTTCCCTTGGCGGATGCCCCATTCGTCAATGAGAAAACTATTGAACTTGGTGAGCACGGTCTCGAGGGCTTGGCCTGATTCCAGCATCCCGCGGACTAGGCCTTGGAAATACGCCGAGACAAAGGCCGCGTGCAGATCGTGCCCGGAGACGTCAGCCGTGAGGACCAAAAATGAAGTGGGACTGAGCTGGAAATAGTTGACGAAATCTCCTCCAGCCTGATGGCGCGGGCGGAAACATACCTCGACGCGTTTGGCCGCTTCGGCGCTCAAACCAAAAAGCTGGTGCTGAGTTTGGCCTACTTGGCTGATGGCGCGTTCGGCCTCGGCCATTTCGCGATCCCGGATGGTGAGCTCGATGGCGCGTTTGACCGATTGAATCAGGGCGGCCTCGGCGATAGGCTTGTCCAGGAAATCCACGGCACCACCGCGCAAAGTTTCGGCGACAAAGTCGCGCTCGGTGGTGGCCGTGATCATGATGACCGAAAGGGCACGATCCTGTTGTTTGAGCCAGATCAGCAATTCCAGACCGGTTTCTCCAGGCATCCGGTAGTCGGTCACGACGCAGTGGACGGCGGTGGGGCCATGCTGGGCGATATATTTGCGGGCAGCTTCAGCACTGTCGAGGGTGACGGTGTGATAACCAGCTTTGTTCAGAAAGTAGGCGAGCAGCGTGCGCGAAACGGCTTCATCATCGACGGCGAGGATGACTTTGTCCGTGGCACTGGCATTGGTATCGGTCATGGAGGAGGTGAAGGCGCCGAGTTGAGGGCGAGCAGTTCGGGTTTGAGGCGGGCGATTTCGAGCGCGAGCTGTTGCCCCTGAAGATCGAGCTGCGGCCAATCGGGAGTTTCGGGGAATTTATTCAAGGCCAGCACCGGGGCGAAGGCCTGCGCGGCGGCGAAGACACTGATGGAGCCTTTAAGTTTGTGCGCGTGGGCTTTCAGCGCGGAGGCATTGCGGGCCTGCAAGGCTTGCTGGATGCTTGCCATCAATCCATCGCATTGCGCGAGGAAGGCTTGGGCGAGCATGCCCAGCAGGGCGGGATTATTATCGGTGAGCTGCAAAGCCCGTTCCCGGTCCATGGCGGCAGTGTTTTCAGGGTTGGCGCGAGCGGCGGTGGTGGTGGTGCCGATTGTAATGGGCGGGGTGGTGAGTGATGCCGGGATTAGCTTCCCCATAATTTCCTTGAGCTCACCCAGCAGGAGCGGCTTGCCGAGGCAGGCATCCATCCCGCAGGCGATAAAATTATTGGCCGCATCAGGACTGAGATTAGCCGTGAGCGCGACGATCGGCAGGCGTTTTTTCCCGGGCTGGGCGAATTCCCAATGACGAATGGCGGTCGTGGCCTGCATGCCATTCATGACCGGCATCTGATAATCCATCAGGACGAGGTCGAAATGTTTTTGCTGAACCAGGGTGGCGGCCTCTTCGCCATTCTGGGCGGTGGTCGTTTCACAGTCCAGTTTGGCGAGGAATGCGCAGCCCAGTTGCAGGTTGATGGGATTATCGTCGACCACGAGTACGTGCCAGGGGCGGGGAGCCGAAGCAGCGGTTGCTACGACGGGAACGCTCAGTTCGTTGGGGACCGTTGCCGGCGTAGGTTGCGAGCTTGTCTCGCAACGGGAGAGTGGCGCGACCAGCGCGCCACCTACCTCGGCTACCGGCAACGTGAACCAGAAGGTGGAGCCTTGGTTTTCCGCGCTCATTACGCCGATCGCCCCGCCCATCAGTTCTACGAGACGTTTGCAGATGGCCAGACCGAGACCGGTGCCGCCAAATTCCCGAGTGGTCGATGCCTGAGCTTGAGTGTACTTGGTGAAGAGCTTGGCCTGTTGGGCCGGCGACAGGCCGATGCCGGTATCGCTGATATTGAAGCGGAGACAGGCTTGGTCGCCAGATGACTCGGGTTCCAGCGTGATGGTGACGCCGCCCTGTTTGGTAAATTTGAGCGCATTGCCAATGAGGTTAAACAGGACCTGACGGACGCGCGTGGGATCAGCGATGATCAGCTGCGGGGCTCCCGGCAGGGCCTGTATGCCTAGGGTGAGCGATTTCTTTTTTGCCTGAAGCGAGAGTATTTTTAATACGCTCTCAATCGTGTCGACGGCATCAAAGGCAAACTTTTCAACTTCGAGTTTGCCGGCCTCGATCTTGGAGTAATCGAGAATATCGTTGATGATCGTGAGCAGATTATTTCCAGAAAACTGAATCGTTTCGACAAAGTTGCGTTGTTTTTCATTGAGCGACGTGAGGGCCAGCAACTCGGTGAACCCGAGCACGGCATTCATCGGGGTGCGAATTTCGTGGCTCATCTCCGCGAGAAATTCGCTCTTGGATTGATTGGCAGCTTCGGCGATTTTCCGGGCTTGGAGTAATTCGGCTTCGGCCAGCTTTCGCGCGGTGATGTCAGTGCGGATGCCGATGAAACGGCTGATTTTCCCTTGGGCGTCATGGAAGGGGACGTCGGTGGCATCCATCCAGTAGAGCTGGCCGGTTTTGCTGCGATTGCAGACTTCGCCATGCCAGACATTACCGGCGCGGATCGTTTGCCAAAAGTTTTTCCAGAACTCAGGCGGATGATACCCCGAGTTGATGATCCGGTGCGTCTGGCCAATTAATTCCGCACGGCTGTAGCCACTGATGGTGAGAAAGCGTTCATTCGCGTGTAGTATTTTTCCGACTGGATCGGTGATGGAGACGATAGCGTGCTGGTCGAGGGCGTCGCGGATCAGTTCCATCTCATGCCGCGCCTCGTCACTGGCCTGACGCGATTGGAGGAGATCGGCCCAGGCGCGATTACGCTCGGATATATCAATGGCCATGCCGAGGAATCCGGTGAAGTTGCCCTGATCATCGCGAAGGGCGGTGATGGATAACAGCACTGGCAGGCGGGTGCCGTCTTTGCGCACATAGGTCCACTCGTGCTCGTTAGGCAGGCCGTGGCAGGATTTGATGACGAACACCTCGAAGCCCGGTTCGACCGGGCAACCGAGTTCGGCGCTGAGTTCCTTGGCTCGGGCGATCACCTCGGTACTGTCATGAAAAATCGCCGGGGTCTGCCGGCCGATCATTTCTTCCCCGGTGTAGCCGAGCATGCGCTGGGCCGCGGGATTGAAAACCCGGATCAGTCCCTCCGGAGTGGTGGAAATGATGGCATAAGCGGCTGACTCTAAAATCGCCTTTTGAAAGAGGGAGACCTCACTAAGGTTCGCATTCAGTTTTTGCCGCAGGAGATTTTCCTCGCGCAACTCCAGGGTCATTTCATTCGCGATCATGACGGCTTCTTTTTTTACTCGCTGCGAGGAGTTGGCGGCGTAGGCGAGCAGACCGCTGAAAATAATTCCGCTGATCAGCACCAGCCAGGACAGTCGATGGTCGGTCCCGGCGCTGAATTCTGGCCGGGTGCTGGTGTGCAGCAGCCAATGCTTGCCGCCAATATCAATGCCCTTGGCCTGGTGAAAGAGCCGGCTGGTGAATTCGGCTTCAGTTATTTGGGGGGCGCTGGAATCGGCCAGATGACCGTCGTCGTCATAAATCAGGGCGGATCGGTTGGCTTGGTCATCTTCGAACAATTCGAAATCCACCTGATTGGCGGTGGCGGCCACGATGCCTTCCATCAGTCGATCAATCTGGATCGAAGCGAAAGCCCAGCCGACGAGCGAACGCCAGCGCTCGGCGGGGGTAGAGGCGTCGGCCTGATTGGCATAAATGGGGTGGAGTAAAAGGAAGCCCGGACGTTTTTTTTCGTCCTGCACCAAGGTGATGTGCCGGGTCAGCGTCACCCCGTTTTTCTCCACCGCCTGAGTGGCGGCTTCCCGCCGCAAGGCTTCTGAACTGATATCGAATCCTTGGGCCGCACGGTTGCGGGCCAGCGGCTCGATGTACTCGATGATGAAAAGATCAGGCTGCTGGCCGCTGGAGCGGAGCGTGAATTCCGGGGCTTCGTCCGCCTGGGTGCGGATGAGAAAACTTTCCAGATTCGCGCGCGGCACATAGCGAATAAAGCCAAAGCCCAACGCGCCATGGTAATCGGGCAAATCAATTGACTTCACGTATTCGCGAAATTCTCCCCGCTCCACGGATTTGCTCGCAGCGTACAGTCCTTTGATTCCATCCAGGGCGTTTTCATGCTGATGGAGCCGTTGTTGGATCGTTCCGAGCACTACGCCGGAGAGTTTTTCGAAGCGGATTTGATCCGTCACCCGGGATTGAAATAAAGTCAGTTGCCACAGCAAAAGCGTGAGCAGCAAAGCGCCCAGACCGAGGGCTGCGGGGACGAGCCAGGGTCGGACTTGCCCTGCTCGAGTCACTCGTTCGGGCGCAGCCGTTTTCCGGGGTATGCTCATGAAAACAAAGCCGGTGTGGCCGGACAAAGCAGTGAGTGGATGGAACTAAGCATAGCGATGGGCACGGGCATGATAATTTCCGTAGACAGATCTTCGGCACAGGTTGCCCGCAGTTAAGCGCTTAGTAACAAGAGTCTAGCGGCAGCCTATTTATACGGAAGCGCCTGCTCGGCAGAAACACATCCGCCTTGAGTTTTGCAGGGTGGGTGTAGCCTCGTTTGAGGGCGCAGACCGAAAACGGGGCCGCGAGACACCGCGCTTTCGCCTGCGGCTCAAACGCGGCTACACCGGGCAAGACACCGCATGCTTCTGGGGTGGTGTGTATCTGCGGTGGTGGAACCCGACCTCCGGGCGGTTATTGCTGCGAGCGCCGTTTTGCAGCGTGTGTGAAGCCTCGTCTGAGGGCGCGGCCCGAAAACGGGGCCGCGAGACACTGCGCTTTCGCCTGCGGCTCCGACCCGGGCCCCACGTTATCAATGGGCATGAGTGAATGCTCGGGCTGAAGCCTGGACAATCAGGTGGGACTGACCACCGTGTCGCGTGGATGGACCGTTTAACTTGAGACGCTGCTGCCGGCGGCGGGCGACTGGGTTTTGAATTCCAGCTTGTCACCGTTGCGGACCACGAGGATCGGTTCGCCTTCCTTGATCTCTCCTCTGAGCAAGGCTTCGGCTAGGGGATCTTCGAGATAGTGTTCTACCGCGCGGCGCAAGGGGCGGGCCTGTCTCTTATACACATCTGACGCTGCCGACGAATAGAGAGG
>ENA-ORBV01003781-ORBV01003781.1-microbial-mat-metagenome-genome-assembly--contig:-NODE-3781-length-29864-cov-22.888038_pt1 | contig 29864 bp, 28 predicted proteins | sample MGYA00237777_ERZ505514 | MGnify/ENA primary metagenome ERZ505514 (study PRJEB26160, sample SAMN06269048) | microbial mat metagenome | isolation source: Oligotrophic lake microbial mat | place... | reverse complement strand
TCGCGCACAACGGCGAGATCAACACCGTCAAGGGCAACTTCAACTGGATGCGCGCGCGCGAAGGCGTGATGAAGTCCGCGGTCCTGGGCGACGACCTGAAAAAACTGTTCCCCTTGATATACGAAGGCCAGAGCGACACCGCCTGCTTCGACAACGCGCTCGAACTGCTGGTGATGGCTGGCTACGCGCTACCGCAGGCCATGATGATGATGATTCCAGAGGCCTGGGAGCAGCACACGCTGATGGACGACAATCGTCGCGCCTTCTACGAGTACCACGCTGCAATGATGGAGCCATGGGACGGACCTGCGGCCATGGCATTCACCGACGGCCGGCATATCGGCGGGACGCTTGATCGCAACGGCTTGCGTCCGGCCCGCTACATAGTCACCGACGACGATTTCGTGGTCATGGCTTCCGAAGTAGGCGTCTTGCCGATCCCTGAATCCAAGATCATCAAGAAGTGGCGCCTGCAGCCAGGCAAGATGTTCGTCATCGACCTTGAGCAGGGCCGCATCATCGACGACAAGGAGATCAAGGACACCTACGCCAACGCGCGGCCCTACAAATCATGGATCGACAGCGTGCGCGTGCGCTTAGACGATGTCGCCACCCGCGTTGAATTGCCCCCTTCGGAGGTGTCGTTGCTGGATCGTCAGCAGGCATTCGGCTACACCCAGGAAGACCTCAAGTTCCTGATGAGCCCGATGGCGCTCAGCGCCGAGGAAGCCATCGGCTCGATGGGCAACGACTCGCCGCTGGCGGTGATGTCAAACAAACTCAAGCCGCTGTACCACTACTTCAAGCAACTGTTCGCCCAGGTTACCAACCCGCCGATCGACCCGATCCGCGAGCAGATGGTGATGTCGCTGGTCACTTTTGTCGGGCCGCGCCCGAACCTGCTCGACAAGGACAACATCAACCCGCCGATGCGCCTGGAAGTGACCCAGCCGATCCTCGACTTTCATGACATGGCGAAGATCCGCGAGATCGACAAGCATACAGGCGGAAAATTCAAGTCCTACGAGCTCGACATCTGCTATCCCGTGGCCTGGGGCAAGGCCGGCATCGAGGCACGCCTGGCCTCGCTGTGCGCCGAGGCGGTCGATGCACTCAAGACCGGGCACAACCTTTTGGTCGTGTCGGACCGCAGGGTCGATGCGCAAAGCGTGCCGATCCCGGCGCTCCTGGCCACCAGCGCGATTCACCATCACCTGGTGCACAAGGGCTTGCGCACCACCACCGGCCTGGTGGTCGAAACCGGCTCGGCCCGCGAAGTGCATCACTTCGCGCTCCTGGCCGGCTACGGTGCCGAAGCCATCCATCCCTACCTGGCACTGGAAACCCTGGCGGCGATGGCACGCGGCCTGTCGGGTGACCTGTCACCCGAAAAAGCGCTTTACAACTACCAGAAGGCGATCGGCAAAGGTCTCATGAAGGTGTTCTCCAAGATGGGGATCTCGACCTACATGAGCTATTGCGGGGCACAGATCTTCGAGGCCATCGGCTTGAGCAGCGCGCTGGTCAACAAGTACTTCCGTGGCACCGCTTCGAACGTCGAAGGCATCGGCATTTTCGAAGTCGCCGAGGAAGCGGTGCGCCTGCACCAGCAGGCCTTCGGCGCCAGTCCGGTTCTGGCCAACATGCTCGATGCCGGCGGGGAATACGCGTTCCGCATTCGCGGCGAGGAGCACATGTGGACCCCCGACGCGATCGCCAAGCTGCAACACTCGGCGCGCGCCAACAATTTCAATTCCTACAAGGAATACGCACAGATCATCAACGATCAGTCCAAGCGGCAAATGACCCTGCGCGGCCTGTTCGAATTCCGCATCGATCCGGCGCGCGCGATTGCGCTCGATGAAGTCGAACCCGCCCGCGAAATCGTCAAGCGCTTTGCCACCGGCGCCATGTCGCTGGGTTCGATCTCGACCGAAGCGCATGCCACGCTTGCAGTTGCCATGAACCGCATTGGCGGCAAGTCGAATACCGGCGAAGGTGGCGAGGACGAACTGCGCTACCGCAACGACTTGAAGGGCATCAAGCTTGGCGCCGGTGAAAGCATTGCCTCGGTGCTAGGGCGCGACAACGTCGAGGCCGACATTCCGCTGCTGCCAGGCGATTCGCTGCGTTCGCGCATCAAGCAGGTCGCCTCTGGCCGCTTTGGCGTCACCGCGGAATACCTGGTGTCAGCCGACCAGATCCAGATCAAGATGGCCCAGGGCGCGAAACCCGGAGAGGGCGGGCAACTGCCCGGCCACAAGGTCAGCGAGTACATTGCCAAGCTGCGCTTTTCGGTACCCGGCGTCGGCCTGATCTCGCCGCCGCCGCACCACGACATTTACTCGATCGAGGATCTGGCGCAGCTGATCCATGACCTGAAAAACGCCAATCCGAAGGCATCGATCTCGGTCAAGCTGGTGTCCGAAGTCGGTGTCGGTACGGTGGCAGCCGGCGTCGCGAAAGCCAAGGCGGATCATGTGGTCATCGCCGGCCATGATGGCGGCACCGGCGCTTCGCCGCTGTCGTCGATCAAGCATGCCGGGTCGCCGTGGGAATTGGGCCTTTCGGAAACGCAGCAGACCCTGGTGCTCAATGGCCTGCGCGGTCGCATTCGGGTACAGGCCGATGGCCAGATGAAGACCGGCCGCGACGTGGTCATCGCGGCGATGCTGGGCGCCGATGAAATGGGCTTCGCCACCGCACCGCTGGTCACCACCGGCTGCATCATGATGCGCAAGTGCCATCTCAATACCTGTCCGGTCGGTGTTGCCACCCAGGACCCGGTGCTGCGCCGCAGATTCGCCGGCAAGCCCGAGCATGTGGTGAATTTCATGTTCTTCGTTGCCGAAGAGGCGCGCCAGCTCATGGCGCAGTTGGGCATCCGCAAGTTCGATGAGTTGATTGGCCGCACCGATATGCTCGACCGCGCGCGCGCGATTTCGCACTGGAAAGCCAATGGTCTGGATTTTTCGCGAATTTTCCACCAACCCGAGGTGGCAAAAGACGCGCCGCGCTTTCAGGTCGAAGAGCAGGATCACGGCCTGGCCAACGCGCTCGACCACAAGCTCATTGCCATGGCGGCGGCTGCGCTCGATGCGGGCGAAAAGGTGCAATTCATCCAGCCGGTGAAAAACCGCAATCGCACCATTGGCACCATGCTTTCCGGTGAAGTGGCGCGCCGTTACGGCCATGAAGGTCTGCCCGACGACACCATCCACATCCAGTTGCAGGGCACTGCCGGGCAGTCGGTCGGTGCGTTCCTGGCGCACGGCATCACGCTCGACCTGGTGGGTGAAGCCAACGACTACGTCGGCAAGGGCTTGTCGGGCGGGCGCATCATCGTGCGCCCGAATACCGAGTTTCGCGGCTGGGCAGTCGACAACATCATCGTCGGCAACACCGTGTTGTACGGCGCCATTGCGGGGGAAGCATATTTCAACGGCGTGGCTGGCGAGCGCTTCGCGGTGCGCAATTCCGGCGCTGTCGCAGTCGTCGAGGGCACCGGCGATCATGGCTGCGAATACATGACCGGCGGCACCGTGGTCGTGCTGGGCGGTAGCGGGCGCAACTTCGCGGCAGGCATGTCCGGTGGCATCGCGTATGTGTACGACAGCGACGGCGATTTCGAAAAGAAGTGCAATACGACGATGTGTGTGCTCCTGCCGGTGGTGGCGGCAGGCGACCAGGAAAAGACGCCCATGCAAGGCTGGCACAGTGAGCGCCGTGGCGGCTTGCGGGAAACCGACGAGGCCATTCTCAAGCGCCTGGTCGAGCGCCACTTCAAGTTCACCGGCTCGACCCGTGCACGCAATATTCTGGATGACTGGAACAATGAACGCGGCAAGTTCGTGAAGGTGTTCCCGACCGAATACAGGCGAGCCCTGGGCGAGCTCTGGGAGGCGGCCCGCAAGACGGCAGCCAGGGAAACGATGGCGGCATAAGCAGCCGCAAAGCGGCGCGCTGCGCGCGTCCGGCGCCGGGCGTATCGAACGCTCAGCGTCGGCCCGCGCGAGCTGAACCCCTAAACAAGCATTGAGGTAGCAGATGGGAAAAGTCACCGGATTCCTCGAGCTCGCACGCGAGGAAGAGCAGTACGAAGCCCCGCAGTTGCGCAAGAAGCACTATCGCGAGTTCGTCATGCGCTTGTCCGACGAGGCCGCGAAAAAGCAGGGCGCGCGCTGCATGGATTGCGGCATCCCGTTTTGCAACAGCGGCTGCCCGGTCAACAACATCATTCCCGACTGGAACGATCTGGTCTATCGCGGCAACGTGCGCGAAGCGCTCGAGGTGCTGCACTCGACCAACAACTTTCCCGAGTTCACCGGGCGTATCTGTCCGGCGCCTTGCGAATCGGCATGTACGCTCAACATCAATGACGACGCCGTCGGCATCAAGTCGATCGAGCACTTCATCATCGACAGTGGCTGGGAAAACGGCTGGGTGGTGCCGCAGCCGCCTGGCAAAAATACCGGCAAAAAAGTGGCGATCGTAGGCTCCGGCCCCGCAGGCATGGCGGCGGCGCAGCAGTTGGCGCGCGCCGGCCATGACGTGACCCTGTTCGAGAAGAATGACCGCATTGGCGGCCTCTTGCGCTACGGCATCCCCGATTTCAAGATGGAGAAGCATCTGATCGACCGGCGTGTCGAACAAATGCAGGCCGAAGGTGTGGTGTTTCGCACCGGAGTATATGTTGGCGACAAGCCGCTGGATGCGACGATCAACAATTTCTCGAAGGAAACGCTGGCGCCCAGGCAACTGCTGGCCGAGTTCGATGCGGTGGTGATCGCAGGTGGTGCCGAACAGTCGCGCGACCTGCCGGTGCCCGGACGCGATCTCGATGGCATTCACTTCGCGATGGAGTTCCTGCCGCAGCAAAACAGGATCAATGCCGGCGACAAGCTCAAGCAGCAACTTCTGGCCACCGGCAAGCATGTGGTGGTGATCGGTGGCGGCGATACCGGCTCGGACTGCGTGGGCACCTCGAACCGCCACGGCGCGCAATCGGTGACACAGTATGAACTGCTGCCCACTCCGCCCGAACATGAAAACAAGCCGCTGGTATGGCCCTACTGGCCAACCAAGCTGCGCACCTCTTCGAGCCACGAAGAAGGTTGCGAGCGCGACTGGAGTGTGGCGACCAAGCGCTTCGAGGGCCGTGACGGCAAGCTCGAAAAACTGATTGCCTGCCGGCTCGAATGGAAAGACGGCAAGATGAGTGAAATGGCGAATTCGGAATTCGAGGTCAAGGCCGACCTGGTGCTGCTGGCCATGGGCTTTGTTTCACCGGTGCAAGGCGTGGTCGACGCGTTCGGTATCGAGAAAGATGCGCGCAGCAACGCGCGCGCCACGACCGAAGGCGACAACGCCTATCGCACCTCGGTGGGGAAGGTGTTCGCCGCCGGCGACATGCGGCGCGGCCAGTCACTGGTGGTGTGGGCGATTCGCGAGGGACGCCAGTGCGCGCGTGCGGTTGACGAATTTTTGATGGGTGCGTCGGAGTTGCCACGGTAGTGATTCCGACAAAAGTAAGAACCTACTTTTGTCGGATTGATGAATCAACGGAATCGCCGGCGAAGCCGGACGATTCCGCTGCGAAACAGCGACACGCAAGTGCACTCCTTGGGGCAGCACTTCAATTGAGTGGGGCCCAGTGATGTCCGACAACCTGCCGCTCTCGGATTTCATCCGCTCGCGGGTGCGTACCGTGCCCGACTGGCCGCAGCCCGGCGTGATGTTTCGCGACATCACCCCGCTCTTGTCCGACGCCAAGACCTTTCGTCTGTTGATCGACATCTTCGTGCATCGCTTCATGGACGAGCGCATCGACGTGGTGGCCGGCATCGATGCGCGTGGCTTCATTCTCGGTTCGGTCATCGCCTATGAGCTAAACCGCGGCTTCGTGCCGGTGCGCAAGAAAGGCAAGCTGCCCTTCGATACCCTGACCGAGGAATATGAACTCGAATACGGCCACGCCGCCATCCAGATGCATAGCGATGCCGTTTCGAATGGCAGTCGGGTGCTGTTGGTTGACGACCTGATCGCCACCGGCGGCACCATGTTGGCTGCGGTCAAGCTGCTCATGCGCCTGGGCGCTGGCGCGATACTGCCTGCGGTCATCATCGACCTGCCGGAGCTCGGCGGGTCGAAAGCCTTGAGCGCCGCTGGCGTCGCGCCGTTTGTAGTGTGTAAATTTTCCGGGCATTGACAGCATGGTTGACCAAACCCTGTTTATCGAGCATGCCGCAGTGCTGGTGACCATGGATGCCGGGCGCCGCGAAATCACCGATGGTGCGGCTTTCATTCGCGGCAATCTGATTGAGCAGGTGGGCAGCAGTGCGGAGTTGCGGCAGTGGATGGCTGCTGAACCCGCGTCACGCACGCCAGGGAAGACCATCGCCGCCAACGGCTGTGTGGTGCTGCCGGGGCTCATCAACTGCCACCACCACATGTACCAGACGCTGACGCGTGCGGTCGGCACCGGGCCGGGCCTGGTGCTGTTCGACTGGCTCAGGGCGCTCTATCCGGTGTGGGCCGAAATGGACCCCGAAGCGGTATACGTCAGCACCCAGATCGCGTTGGCCGAATTGATGCTCTCCGGCGCTACCACGGTGGCCGATCATTTGTATCTGTTTCCCGGCGGCGCCAGGCTGGACGACAGCATCGCCGCCGCGCAGGCGATGGGCGTGCGCTTTCATGCCACACGCGGCAGCATGAGCGTGGGCGAGTCGCAAGGCGGCCTGCCGCCGGACCGGGTGTGTGAGGGCGAGGGCGCGATCCTCGCTGATAGCCGGCGCCTGATCGAGGCGCATCACGACGCCGCGCATGGCGCGATGACGCGCATCGCGCTGGCGCCGTGCTCGCCGTTTTCGGTCAGTGCCGACCTGATGCGCGAATCAGCGGCGCTGGCGCGCGCCCATGCAGGGGTGGCACTGCATACGCATTTGGCCGAAACCCTGGATGAAGAGCGTTACTGCATTGAAAAGTTCGGCATGCGGCCGATCGCCTACGCCGAAAGCCTGGGCTGGCTCGGACCCGACGTGTGGTTTGCCCACATGGTGCATGCGTCGGCCGACGAGATTGCGCTGTTGGGCGCGAGCCGCAGCGGCGTGTGCCATTGCCCCAGCAGCAACATGATCCTGGCGTCCGGCATCGCGCCGGTACCGGCCATGATCGCTGCCGGCGTGCGCGTGGGTATCGGCGTCGATGGTTCGGCCAGCAGCGACAGCAATCACCTGCTTGCCGAGGCGCGGCTGGCGATGCTGCTGGCACGTGTGGGCTGGCCAGGGTTTGAGTCGCGCGCCGAACGCTTTTCTGCGCGCGCGGCGCTTGAACTTGCCACGCTCGGTGGAGCCGCGGTGCTGAACCGTGAGGACATCGGCAGCCTGGCGCCCGGCATGGCCGCGGACCTCGTCGGCTTTCGCATTGACGATCTGGCGCATGCCGGTGCGCAGGGCGATCCGGTGGCGGCACTCATGACCTGCGCGCCGCAAAACGCCTGGTTCTCGGTGATCAACGGCAAGGCGCGGGTCGAGGCGGGTAAACTGGCCAGTGGTATCGATTTGCCCGACTTGATCGAACGCCACAACCGGATTGCCGCGGCGATGCTTGCCCGTTCCGGATGGCCTGCCTGACGTGCGCGTGTTCGGTCGGCACAACGCGTCTTGTCTTTTCCAATATTCCAAGAGTTTCCGGAGAACATCATGAGTGAACGTATTGCGCGTCATGGCCTGCAAGTGGCGGCCAGCCTCGACCGTTTCATCCAGACCGAGGTTCTGCCCGGCACCGGCGTCGAAAGCGAAAGCTTCTGGCAAGGCTTTGCCAGTCTGGTGCATGATCTCGCACCGAAAAATCGCGCCCTGTTGGCCGAACGCCAGCGCCTGCAGCGCGAACTTGATGCCTGGCACACGGCGCATCGCGGCCCGATTCGCGACATGGCGGCCTATCGCAAGTTTCTCGAAGGCATCGGCTATCTGGTGCCGGTGCCGGCCGTGGTCAAGGTCACCACCGCCAACGTCGACAGCGAGATTTCACAACAAGCCGGCCCGCAACTGGTGGTGCCGATGTCCAATCCGCGCTATGCGCTCAACGCCGCCAATGCGCGCTGGGGCAGCCTCTACGATGCGCTGTACGGCACCGATGCGATTGCCGAGAGCGGCGGCGCCGAAAAAGGCAGCGGCTACAACCCGCTGCGCGGCAATCTGGTGATTGCGCGCGCACGCGCCTTTCTCGACCAGGCGGCGCCGCTGGCGAGTGGTTCGCATGCCGATGCTGTTCGCTACAAGGTGGTTGGCGGTGCCTTGCAGGTGCAACTCAAGGCCGGCAGCAGTGCCCTGCGTGACCCGGCCAAATTCCAGGGCTTCAACGGCCCGGCTGATGCGCCGACGGCGGTGTTGCTGATCAACCATGGCCTGCACTTCGAGATCCAGATCGATCCAGGCAGCGCCATCGGCAAGACCGATGCCGCCGGCGTCAAGGATGTGCTGCTCGAAGCGGCGCTTACCACCATCATGGACTGCGAGGATTCGGTGGCCGCGGTGGATGCCCCCGACAAGATCAACATCTATCGCAATTGGCTGGGCCTGATGAAGGGCGACTTGACCGAAGAGGTGAGCAAGGGTGGCAAGACCTTCACACGGCGCGCCAATCCGGATCGCCAATACACCCGGCCCGACGGCACGAGCTTTACCCTTCACGGCCGCTCGCTGATGTTCGTGCGCCACGTCGGCCATCTGATGACCAATCCGGCCATTCTCGATCGCGACGGCCTGGAAATTCCCGAAGGCATTCTCGATGCGGTGGTGTGCAGCGCGGCGGCGATGCATGATCTCAAGCGTCGCGCCAATTCGCGCACCGGTTCGATGTACGTGGTCAAGCCGAAAATGCACGGGCCCGTTGAAGCCGCTTTCGCCGATGAACTGTTCGGCCGCGTCGAGGATCTGCTGGCACTGCCGCGCCACACCCTCAAGATGGGCATCATGGATGAGGAGCGGCGCACCAGCGTCAACCTGAAGGCCTGCATCGGTGCCGCCCCGGCGCGCGTGGCCTTCATCAACACCGGCTTTCTCGACCGCACCGGCGACGAAATGCGCAGCGTCATGGAAGCCGGTCCGATGATCAAGAAGGGTGACATGAAAGCCACTCCCTGGATCACCGCCTATGAAAAAAGCAATGTGCTGGTCGGGCTGGATTGCGGCCTGCGCGGCCGCGCGCAGATCGGCAAGGGCATGTGGGCCATGCCTGACCTGATGGCCGCGATGCTGGAACAGAAAATCGCCCATCCCCAAGCCGGCGCCAATACCGCCTGGGTGCCTTCACCCACCGCCGCCACCCTGCATGCCTTGCACTATCACCAGGTCGATGTGCAGGCGCTGCAGATCGAACTTGAGAAGACCCGGCTTGCCGACGTGGCCGACGCCTTGCTCAACGATTTGCTGAGCGTGCCGGTGACCGCAACGCCCGACTGGCCGGCGCCTGAAAAGCAGCGCGAGGTCGACAACAACTGCCAGGGCATACTCGGTTACGTGGTGCGCTGGATCGACCAGGGCGTGGGTTGTTCCAAGGTGCCCGATATCAACAACATCGGCCTGATGGAAGACCGCGCGACCCTGCGCATTTCCAGCCAGCACATTGCCAACTGGCTGCACCATGGTGTGGTCACTGAAGCGCAGGTCATGGAGACCTTCAAGCGCATGGCCCGTGTGGTCGACCAGCAGAATGCGGCAGACCCGTTGTATCGACCGATGGCGCCGAACTACGATGCCTCGATCGCCTTCAAGGCGGCCTGCGCACTGGTGTTCGAAGGGCGAGCCCAGCCGTCCGGCTATACCGAACCCCTGCTGCACAGGTATCGGCAGGATTTCAAGGCGGCAGGCGCGGTGTGAGCGCGCGCGTCTTGCAGCGCTTGCGGGCAGGTGGAGCGGGGCCGAGAAGGTGAGATGAGCGCAGCGCCAGCGCGGCAGGCGCCGGTCGGCTCAGGCCTGATGACCCTGATGGTGATGGCCGTCTTTTCCACCGCCGGCGCGATCCATTACCAGACGCCGATGCTGGCGCAGATGGCTGCCGATTTCCAGGCCAGCCAGGCGCGGATCGGCTGGGTGGCGACCTTGTCGTTTGGCGGGTTTCTTGTCGGCACCTTGTTGCTGGTGCCGCTGGGCGACTGTTTCGACAAACGGCGCCTGGTGCTGGCGCAAATGCTCGGTGTGATGTTCTCGCTGTTGGCGATGGCCTGGGCACCGTCGCTGGAAATGCTGGCGCTTGCGGCATTCATGGTGGGCGCCTGTTCGTCGGTGTCGCATCACGTCATCTCGTTGGCATCGGAACTGGCGCCGCCCGAGGTGCGTGGGCGCACCGTCGGCACCATACTTTCCGGGGTATTCATCGGCATTCTGTTTGCTCGTCTGGCCGGTGGTCTGGTCGCCAGCCACTTCGATTGGCGCTCGATGTACATGATCGCCGCCGGCATGGTGCTGCTGATGAGTGTTGCGGTGTTTGCCCGCCTGCCGGCCGCGCCGCCTAAAGCCGCGCCGCGCCTGGCACTGCTGTTCGGCTCGATGTGGCGCCTGTGGCTGGATCACCCGCGCGTGCGCCGCGCCGCGACCATCCAGTTCCTCATCGGCGTCGGCTACGGCGGGTTCTGGGCCACGCTGGCGGCAATGCTGTTGCAACTGCATGGCTTGGGGCCAACCGCTGCCGGGCTGATGGCGATTCCGGGCGCGGCTGGCGTCCTGATTTCGCGTGCCGCCGGCCGCTGGACCGATCGCAGCGGCGCGGCGCCGGTCGTCAAGGCCGCAAGTCTTGCCGTGATCGCGGCATTTGCGGTGTTCTCGTTCGCGCAGCTCTCGATCATTGCTGTGGTGATCGGGGCCATCCTGCTCGATGCCGGCTTGCGCGCGGCAATGGTCGCCAACCAGACCCTGGTGATTGAAACCAGCCCGGATGCGCGCGGGCGCGCCAGTACGGTGCTGATGGTGCATGTTTGGGGCGGCAATGCGGTGGGCGCGTGGCTGGCCAGCGTGGCGCTGACAGGTTTTGGCTGGCTAGCCGTATGCGGCCTATGTTTCGCAGCGGCCGCGCTGGCCCTGGTGATCGGGTTGCGCAGCTCTGCCGCTGGCGCGGCGCCGGGCTGACCCTGTTGCGTGCGGCGCGTGCCGGCAATTGGCACGCCGCTCGCTTTATGAATACGGGCGCGTGCAGCGTTGCTTTACGCATTCTCACCAAAAGTAACGAAGACACTTAATGCGAATGTCATGGGTGCCCAGTAAAATGGGTTTCAATTGTGTTGCATCCGGGGTAAATCAATCGTGTCGCAGGAAAGCTGTGAACCAAGCGCCGAACACCCGGTGGCCACGGGAGCCGCAGGAGCAGGCAACCCTGACGCGGCCGAAGTCGCGTTCGAATCCGTGTTTGATTCCGTAGCCACCCTGTTTCGCGAGACCGGCAGCATCCTGCATCAGTTGATCGGTCTGGAGTTCCGCAGCGGCCGTGCGCACGATGCGCATATCGAAATTGTCAAGGCACCTGAAAGGGTACCGGTGCTGATCGCGCGCATGCGACGCAAATGGGGCGCGGTGGCCCATGTGCGCCTGGCGCAAAACCTGCCAGACAACATCGCCGGCCTGCCGCATCCTGAACGCCGGACCCAGGCGATCATCGAGATTCATGTCGGCCACACTGTGGCGACCGCCTACTGTCGGGTGAACAAGCAGACCCCGGCGATGACGCGCGGCCTGCTTGTCAGAATGGACGCGCCGGCGGCGTAGGGGTGTTTGCTTGAAGGTGCGACCGGCTGCGCCGCCAGTCGCGTTGCAAAGCCTCCAGCCTGCGCCAAAGTGCGTCATGCCAGAGCGCCAGACTCATGCGAATCAGTCGCGAACATCCACAACAGCCTGAAATCGTTTGCCTGGTCGAGCAGCTCGATGCCTACCAAACGCCGCTCTATCCGCCGGAAAGCCATCACGGCATCGACTTCGACGCATTGGCGGCACCCAATGTGATTTTCGCGGTGGCGCGCACTGAAGATGCTCGGGCCGTTGCGTGCGGTGCCATGGTCCTGGGCCCGCAGTACGGCGAGCTCAAGCGCATGTTCGTGCATCCTGACTCGCGTGGCCAGGGAATCGGCAGGGCGATTCTGGCGTTTCTCGAAGCTGCGGCGTCAGCACAGGGTTGCCGGCTGTTCGCGCTCGAAACCGGTGTCAGTCAGCCCGCAGCCCTGGCGCTCTACGCAAGCGCCGGCTATGTGCGAGGTGGCCCGTTCGGCGACTACGCCCCTGATCCGTTGAGCGTGTTCATGACCAAGTGCAACACAGGTTAAACCTGCAGAAATCCACCCGCCTGGTTGCGCGGATTCTCGCGCATTGGGGCCTGACGTGGCATCCTGTCTGCAATTGAGAGGCATGCATGGAACACGGCAACGCATTTTTGATCCAGGCCAGCATCTACTTCGCCGCGGCGGTTGTCGCGGTGATGGTGGCGCATCGCCTCGGCCTGGGCACGGTTGCCGGCTACCTGATCGCCGGCATCGCGATCGGCCCCTGGGGCTTCAAGCTGATCGCCAATGTCGACGATGTGCGACGCTTCGCCGAGATCGGCGTGGTGTTTCTGCTGTTCGTCATCGGCCTGGAACTTGAGCCCAAGCGCCTGTGGGGCATGCGCGGGCGCCTGGTCAGTCTCGGGCTGTCGCAGGTGGCCGGGTCGATTGTGCTGATCGGGCTGGTGGCCTGGGCCCTGGGGGTCGACCCACGCGTGGGTCTGGTGGCCGGCATGGCGTTGGCCCTTTCGTCCACGGCGCTGGCACTGCAGCCGCTCAACGAACGCGGCGGGCTCGGCACCGCAGGCGGCCAGGCCAGCTTCGCGATATTGCTGTTTCAGGATCTGGCGGTGATCCCGATGCTGGCGCTGCTGCCCTTGCTTGGCAATGCCGGTGGCGCCGCCGATTTTTCCTGGAGTGGCCTGGGTTTCGCGCTCGCGGTGATTGCCGTCACGCTCATCGGCGGGCATTTCCTGGCGCGCCCGGTGTTTCGCTATATCGCGCGCACGCGCCAGCGCGAGGTGTTCACCGCCTTTGCGTTGCTCCTGGTGCTGGGTATCGCGCTGGGCTTCGAGGCCGCTGGTTTATCAATGGCCTTGGGTGCCTTTCTGGCCGGCGTGCTGTTGGCGGAATCGGAGTACAGGCATGAGATCGAGGCTGCGGTGGAGCCCTTCAAGGGTCTCTTGCTCGGTCTGTTTTTCATCTCGGTGGGCATGAGCGTGGATTTCGGCGTGCTGCTGGCGCGGCCGCTCATGATCATCGGCCTGATCGTCGGCCTGTTCGCCATCAAGGGCGGCGTGCTGTGGGTGATCGCGCGCGCCGCGCGCCTGCCCGCCGGCGAGCGGCCGCTGTTCATCCTGCTGCTTGCGCAAGGCGGTGAATTCGCCTTCGTGTTGCTGGGCCTGGGACAGGGCTATGGCGCGATTCCCGGCGAAACCGCACGCGCCATCACGCTTGCCGTGGCCCTGTCGATGCTCGCCACGCCGTTCTTGCTGGTGTTGCATGATCGTGTATTGGTACCGCGCATGGCAGCGGGCGGCGGCAAGCGCGAGGAAGACGTGCCGGAAGCCGGCGTGGTGATCATCGCCGGGCTCGGTCGCGTAGGACAAGTGGTGGCGCGCCTGTTGCATGCCAGCGGGGTGCAACCGGTGGTGCTTGACGACGACCCCGATCATGTCGAGGAGTGTCGCAAGTTCGGCTTTCGGGCCTTCTATGGCGACGCCACCCGTGTCGACCTGCTGCACGCTGCCGGGGCCGATAGCGCCGCGTTCCTCATCTCGGCGCTCAACGACCCGGAGGCCACGTCGCAACTGGCGCGCACCTGCAAGAAGCATTTCCCGAGCTTGCGCATCATCGCCCGTGCGCACGACATGCGCCACCTTTTCGATCTGCGCGACATTGGCGTCGAGGCGATCGAGCGCGACACCTTTCAATCCTCACTCAAGCTGGGCGAGATCGCGCTCACGTTGATCGGCGGTGATGCCGCGCGCGCCGCGCGCATCGTGCAGGCGTTCGCCGAACACGATCACGAAGTGCTGGCCAAGCTCTATGCGGTGCACCGCGGCGCGCCCGATCACCACATCACGGTGTCCAACGAGTTGCGCGACCAGCTGGCGATGACGCTCAATGAAGATCGGGCACATCCGCTGCGCTGACAGATCGATTCTTGTCTTGGCCAGCGGCAGACGATATTTGTCGAACCAGGGATCGACCGAAACGATGGAAGGGTCGGGGTAGCCTTGCGCGGGTTGCCAGTCGGACCAAGTGCGGCGCGAGGAAATGGGCGAGGAAAATGTTGGCTGGCCGAAGCGGGTTAGCGCCCGAAGGGAAGATACAGCGTTAGCGGTGCATCGGTGCAGGACTTGAACCCGTAATGCTCGTAAAACGCCTTTGCGGGCTGGTCTTTGGCATCCACCATCAACGCGTAAGCGGCGATCTGCTTCCGAGCGGCCAGGCAGCGCGCCACGGCGCCGCCGACCAGGAGTTTGCCCAAGCCTTGACCCTTCCTGTCTGCCCGGACTGCCAGGCGTCCCATGCGAATGCAGGGCACCGGGAAGCGAGGCAATCCGGTTTGATCGTCAGGGGATAGTTCGGCGCTATCTACCTGCGCTGCACTCAACGTGTAGTAACCAAGGATCAAAGAAGGCGCCGCATTGTCGATCAGAACATAGACGTTGCTGATGCCTCTTCGGCGGTGCTGTACCGCGAAGCGCTTCAGGTAGTCGTCGAGCGCCGGAACATCACAGGCAAAGCCGCTACGGTCGTGGCGTTCAGGGTTGAGGGCACACTCTTCAAGCACGGCGCACTTTGGCCGCGTGCTCGCTCATTGCGCTCTTGAGCGCCTTGTTGGGGGCGAACGGACGGTCAAGCGCTTTTGCGAAAGCAACAAAATCCCGCTTCGACAAGCTGACTCGCGCTTCGCGCTCCAACAGTGCCTGCGCCTTCTCTTTGGCCGCTGCGCGCATAAAGCCTGCCATTGTTGTTCCCATCAAAGCGGCGGCGCGAGCCAGCAAATCCTTTTCGGACTGATCGAGTTTGAGGTCGAAGCGGGCGATGGCGGTCATGGCATGCTCGGCGTGAGAAAAGATACGGGATTATACCGTACCAAGATGGTGGACGAATCACTCGTCACGCCTGATTGTTTGTGCTGGCCAGTAACATGCTGATGCCATGCGCAAATCCGTTCAGCAACAGCGACGAAACCAGCTGACTTTTGCCGCACCCGGGCCGGCCGATAATCACAGACACCGGTGGAAACGCGAACACGCGTTCGGCTGCCTCCTGCTGCGGCTTATTGAGCGCGATCAGCGGAAGTGCAGGACGCGCCGCCCCGATACTGTGAATTGGCGGTGGCCCGGATAGCACAAGCATCCCGCCCGCACCATCCCCAGAGATGTCGCGCTCTATCAGCGCGTTGGAGTCGCGAATCAGGTTAACGCCGAAACCCGGACCGCCTTGCGAGGGCCGCAGAAGAATCCAGTTGGCGGGCTGTTTTACCAGCTTGGCGCCCAAGGATTTCGATTTGCCAATACCTTCCGCAAGTCTGGGGAAAAAAGTTGCCAGAGCGTCCAGCAGCCTGTCTTCCAACGTACCGCCAATACCTAGCCCAGCTTTTTCGAGAATTTTCGGCAGCGCATCATCAAGCCCTGCAACCTGCGATTCCACGAGCTGCAGGTTTTCGAACCACTGATAGAGCAATGGAGAGAAATCCCAGCCTCCCTGCAGCGGATCGAACGTAAGCCCTCCGTCCTCGTCTAGCGAAATGGCGACTTCGCGCACAAGCGCCGGGCGATACTCAAGACGAGGAGTAGCGCCATCGGCAGGTTTCACCCAAGCGTACCAACACAGTCCGCCAAGAATGAAGGTGCCGGCTTCCGCCGCAGCGACGCAGTCACGGATTGGTTTGCTTAAGTTCGATTCCGCCCCCGTATACCACGGGCCAGCCAGGCCCGAGGGCTCGAACCCGGCGATGCTCGTCCAGCGTTCCGAGTTTTGGTCAGCGGCAAAAAGCGAAAACAATGACTGCTCGGCACGCAGCCGGATTTCACGATGGAATTTGAGAAGCGAGTGCCACGGCAACTTGCCCGTTTTGCTCTCAGCCTGTATCGGAGCGGGCCCAGTTTTCAACGATCAATCCCGGATAACCGGTGAAGTCACCCTCATCATTGGTCACCAAAGTGAGGGACATGCTGTGCGCATGGGCGGCGATCAGGCGGTCGAGTGCGTTGCGGCGGCGCTGCGGCACGGCAGCCCGCAGGACGCCGTAGCTGCGGGCGGCTTCTCGATCGAACGGCAACACATCGACCCGCTCGGTCAGCAGCGTCAAGGCAAGCGCGTTCTGGGCGCGGGTTTCCTCGAGCTTTTCGACCCCTGCGAGCAGTTCGGCGAACGTGATGACGGACATCGCAACATCGCCGCGCCGCAGGGCGGAAAGGTGCTTGAACACCTCGATCGGCGCACGCCGCATCGCGTAGATGCAGATGTTCGTATCGAGAAGGTAACGCACGACCGCGCCCTCAACGAGCCTTCACCACCTTTGTCTTGCGTTTCACAGGAGGACGAACCGGCCATGCGCGCTCGACCTCCGGAGCGCGTTCGCGGCCGCCCGCCATGAAGTCCGGCGTGAACATCGCGAACACCCGACCCAGATCGCCCAGATTTTCGGTGCGCACCGGACGCACCACCAAGGCATCGCCCACGCGCTCTATTTCGACTTCCTGCGCGACTTCCGCGAAGGCAAGCTCCTTGGGTATGCGAACGGCCAGCGAATTGCCGCTTTGAAAGATTCGGGTCTTGGTCAACACGGCGGACCTCGAAAGAGTCGAATGAAATTCAGTATATACCGGATTGACGTCGCGCCACAAACCTTGCCCGCTGCATCGCCGCCCCTTCATCGGCACCATGTATCGATCGACGAAAACCAATCCACGATCGCCACCGGAATCGAGCGAAACAAGGAACTTGTCATCGCTCGCGGGGCAACGGCGAAGGTGTCTTCTGGTTTCTGCTTACGTCCTCCTGGGTCGGCCGGTCAGGCAGCGTGTGTACGACACCGAAGTCTTGGAGACGACGCGCACGAGCACGTGATCTGCCATCGCCAAGCAGCTTCGGAAAGCTTGCGAACAAAACCGAATGCTTCAGTTTGCCGCCCGCGTTCCAGAAACTCATGGAAGCACAGGAATTCCAATGCCGCTTTTCAAAGTATCTCGCCCGTTCCCGTCTGTGTAAATCGTGAACTTCGTGCCGATTTTTCCTGACCGCCCCTGAAAAACCCGCCCCGGCACTCCCGTTGTCTGTGCATGTGGCCACCTGGGCGGCGGAAGTTTGCCGCTCGGGTGGCCAGAGGCACGAGTAGCCCCCGACGAGCAACGTCTGTTCGTCTCTTGCCCCACCACGCAATGCGCTGATCGAACTCGTAGTCCGGCGCCGGTTGCGCCTGTGGATCGCTCTCATCCTGCAGGGCGTGCGCCATCTCCCACAGCGGCGGCCCCCGCGCTGGCTGCAGACGCGGTGGTGAAGTCGGCTCATCCAGATGACCGGGAATCGCCTTCATCACCGCCGTCTCGGTGATGAAGGCGATGATCTTCTCTTCGGGCACAGCATGGGCAGCACCTCATGGATGCGAGCGAGCAGAAGTGCCAAGACGTTGCGCGCCGCCTGGCGATGTGCCGGCTCTGCCGCCGCCGCCGCCGGCGGGATCGGTTCGACCAGCGTCGGTGCAAAGGCAATTTCAGTGGGATGGGCCAGTGCGGTGACAGCATCCCGTAGCGTCGAGTTGGGTGCCAGCAGCGATCGTGGCCTGCAAGAAGGCTGGCAAATATGTCGGCATCTGCGGCCAGGGGCCCTCCGACTACCCCGACCTCGCGCAATGGCTCAAGGACGAGGGCATCACCGCGCTCGGGTTGAATCCGGATACGGTGGTTGGTACCTGGAACAAGCTGGCCCGGGCGCCCTGATGTCGCACACCTGCTATCGGCTTCTCCCTCTCCCCGCCTGCGGGGAGAAGGCCGGGGTGAGGGGCTCCCCTCAACGGGGGGTGTGAACGCGATCCCGAGGAGCAGGCTGCTCATCTCCGGCATCGTGCCGGGCATACTCACGGCGCTGATCTACTGCGTGGGCATCTACATCATCGCCCGCTGGTGGCTGAAGCTCGCGTCGCTTGCCAACATGACGATCACCTGGGTGGATCGGTGGAAATCGCTCTACGGCGTCTCCGGCATCGCCATCCTGTTCCTGCTTGTCGTGGGCGGCGCGATCAGCATGGCCGCGATGTTGAAGAGAAGCGCGAGGCCTTCGCTGGTGCCGCAGGTGATTGCATCCATGCTGCTGGCATCGATGTTGGGCAGCGCGTCCTCGCCGCCGGTGGCCGGCTCCTGCGGCGGAACCAGCATGACCGCGAAGACAATCGGCGCCGGCGCGCTGATGAAAGAGGCCGCGAGAATGTGGCCGAGTGCGCCCGGGATTCGGTCCCCGGGAATTCCGGCGTACAGCGCCGTGACCATGCCGGCCGACAGGACGATGAACAACTCGCCACGCGAAACGCGCGCGAGATAAGGCTTGGCCAGGAGCGGCGCCTCGACCATGCCGACGAAAACATTCGCCGCGGTTGTAAGCCCCACCGCGCCACCCACACTCGGCAGCTTTTCCAGCAGCAAGGAAATGAGTCGCACCACAGCGGCAGGATGCGCCAATGGAACAACAGCGCCGACAGCGCGCTCATCACCAGCACCAGCGGCAGGGCGCGAAACGCCAGCACGAAGCTCGCGCCCGGCGCCGTTTCGGCAAACGGCAGCGGCGCCCCGCCAAGAAACCCGAACACCATCGAAGTGTCGGTGCGGGTGGCGGCCTCGAGGGCGAGCATCGGATCGTTGAGGCTGGCGAACAATACCTGCGCACCGGGCAGCTTCAGGAATGCCAGTGCCAGCACCCACTGGAGCAGCACACCGCCAGCGCCCAAGACCGGCTAGCGCTTCGCGCCGCGGCCGATGGCGTCCGCAGCTTCGGGACGCGGCACCAAATGCGGTCCATGAAAAGTGCGATGCCGGCAAGCGCGCGTTGGCCCGGGGGCGACCTCGTCGACTCTATTTCGGCGGCAGGCTGTGCAGGTAGGCTAGCAACGCGTCCAGATCCGCTTCGCTCACCTTGGCCAGGTAAGGGATGGCCATCGGCGGTTTCAGGCGGCTGCCGTCGGGCCGCACCCCGGTGGTGATCACTTTCTTCAAGTCGGCATCCGAATAGCGCGCAAGGCCCGTCGGCGTGATGTTGGACGAGACGCTCACCTCCCACAGCCCGGTGAGAACGAAGCCGCCGGCACCCAGGTTGTTCTCGGTGTCGGGCGCGCCGCGTGGCCCGGATGGTGAATGGCAATTGCCGCATCCCGTGATCGCGGTGATCAGATGGCGTTCCGTTCGAGGCGGGTTTCGGCGCCCGTGGGCGAAGGCGGCAGCATCATGGCGGCAACCGCGGTCAGTGCGGATTTCAGGAGGTGCATGTCGGTGTCCTTTCGCATACGTGGTTGTCAGTCACGGGCACGCGGCGCGGTCGCACCCTGAAAGCGGAAATGCGCCATGATCAAAATCATCGTTGAAGGAGAAATGAACATGAGCGCCCTCACCGTAAGACTTCCCAACTCCGTGCACGAAGCCATCAAGGACCTTGCCAAGCGCGACGGCATATCCGTCAACCAATTCATCGCCAGCGCAGCTGCGGAGAAGATGGCGTCGTTTTTGACCGTCGAGCACCTCAAGCGTGAAGCGGCCAAGGGATCACGCAAGGATTTTGAAAAGTTTTTAAGCCAAGTACCGAACCTGCCGCCAATGCCCGGGGATGAGTTGAAGTAGGCGGGCAGTACACAAGTGCCTGATCCAAACTACGCCCCGGTGCAGCACGATCATCAAGCGTTTCTCGCCAAGGCCGCGAAGCGGCGCAGCTTCAGGCAGCCCGGTCGGTCGGAGACATTTCTTCCTCGAATAAACAATGTTTCGTGCCAAGAAGACCGATTCTGCGTTCTCAACTTGAACCAGCCAGCAACCACGAAACCCCGGGCGATTCACCACTGCGCTTGCGATTACGCTGTCGCGCGTCATTGCTTCCCATGCACCACGAGCAATTTGGTGGGCAATCGCTGCCAGCAGATATTGATCGCCCACACATCTGCCGCTGGCCTTGCGTGCTGACCAGACAGATTGCCCGCCCCCGAGAGATTTACTTGCCTCCGGCCGGAAACAGGTTCCTGAAGGCTCTGCGTTTGTCGGTGCGGTACACCGAAAAATCCGCGCGGTCGATCGTTATGATGTCGGTTATGCCGCTACTGTTGGCGAGCGACACGAGCGAAGCATCCGCCAAATCCATCGGACGGTCCGCATATTTGCGCATCATCTTTGACAATCCCGGTAAATCGTCCGGCTCCAGCGCCTTGATTTTCATCATTCCGCGGCTATGGCCCAGATGCACCCAATCGAGAAAATCACCCTGCGCGTGCGCGTTGAAATTGAGGAAGTACATCACCTCGGAAATCACTTCCCAAGTGGTGTGACAGCGGATACCTGCCCCGTGCAAGCGGAAAAATTCGACAGCGCGCGCGTGATACTGGTCGCCTCGGCTGTAGAGAGCGGCCAGCGGGCCGCTGTCTGCAAGCACATCCATCACTTGTGTTTGGCTTTCACAATCGCGCGAACGACGTTCTTGATGTCCGACGCTTGCCGGGTCGCGTCGCCATAGCGGCCGAAGCGCGCCGCGCCTAGTTCATACAGACCGCCGCCAGTTGCCGCGTCATCCTGCTCTGCCATGCGGCGCAGGGCGCGTTTGACGATTTCGGATTTGCTCAAGCCGGTTTTCGAGTGCAAGCGGGACATCAACATGGAGTCGTCTGCTGTCAGGCGGATGGTGAGGAATTGAGTGCTCATCAAATTTCTCCTGCGTAACACATATTGCAGACAATGTAACACGACTTATTGACTTGCCGGTATCAATGGTCTGCTGTGAAATTCGACTGCAGAAGTCGCCATAGCGTACTGCCTGGCGATGGGCCGGCTCGTCTGCTGTCGCCGCCGGTGGCGCGACGGCTGGCTGCGATAGTGAAATCGGCAGGCGCAAGAACAATGCCTTCGGTCGGCTGCGCCAGTGCGGTGACCGCTGCCCGCAGCGGTGAGCTGGGCGCCAGTGCCCCGTAGGTGCGATGCCGATGCTTGCGCGGTGGCGGGATCAGCGCCGCACGGCGGCCGAACAACTGCATAGGTATTGGCATCAGGCCCACGCTGCCACCCGGGCCGGGCTTGATGCTCTCATGGATCATATGCTCGGGATCGATATCACGCAGCCGTTCCAGCGCAAAGGCCGGCGGGCGCAATAGCGCAGCAGACGTTCCAGGCCATCGTGCTCGCGGGCCTCGATGCGTCCCTGGGTATCGACCGAGAAACGTGCATCGGCGATGGCGCGCACTTTATCGCGATCAACCGGCTCGGCGCGGGCGGCGTCATCGGCTCGGAACACCGGCGTCCGTTCGCGCTCGTGACCATCTCGACCACGGTCTTCCCTGAGGCGCTCCTGCGACTGCTCTACGCCATCTTTCTCGAGAAGGAAACCGAAGCCGAGGTCTGAAGCGGCGCGTGTGACGCGCGGTTGCGTCGGCGCGCCATCCAGCCTGCCAGGCCCAGGCCGGCGAGCATGAGCGCACAGGATTCGGGTTCCGGCACCGGCGCGAGCGAGGTGACCAGCAGGCCCGAAGGCTACGCCATCCGAACTGCGCCAGGTAAGCGCAGCGTGAGGGGCGCTACCTGCCAAGTACCAATCTGGGCTCACAGGCGCCCGAGCTGCTGTGGACCTTCTACATCGAGATCACCCACGTCGAACAAGCCTTCAAGGAACTCAAGCAGGACCTGCCAGTGCGGCCAATCTTCCATCGCACCGACGAGCGCATACAGACGCATATCTTGGTCGCCTTTCTGGTCTATTGCCTGCGCGTCACGCTCAAGGCCAGGCTGCGCTTGCTCGCCGACGGCCTTAACCCCGCAGGAGGCGCTCGACAAGTTCAAGACCATGCAGATGGTCGATGGGCAGGTTCCGACCGCAGACGTGTTGCAAGAGTCCTTGCTGCTATCCGATGTACGTCAGGTCCAGCCGCCGCGCATTCAGGTCGCCGGGTACCACGGTTGCCGCATAATCCGCAAGTCGCGCAACTCCGGAACAGGCAAACACGATGGCTTCCCGACGCACCGCAACAAGGAAGCCGGCAGTGCCTGCGAAGTCGCCGCGCAAGCGCGCGGGCCGCGCGCTTGCGGGACCGGTCGATACCCTGATGGGAAAATTCGTGCCCAACCTGCCGCTTCTTGGCATGGTGCGTGATCTCGGACGCTGGGCCGACGGCATGCTCGCAAGCGCCGGTGCCGGCGCCCGCATGGCTGGCCTGGTTGCACCAGTGATGGCGCGCCCGGCCGCCGCGGCTTCGCTCAAGCGCGCCGGCGCGCTGCTGCACGACGTGCGCGAGACCGCCGGCCTGTCGGTAAGTGATCTTGGTGCGGCAATCGATCTCAAGGATGCGACCCTGCTCGAGCATTTCGAAGCCGGCAAGGTGGCGCTGCCCTTCGATGTGATTCTGCGCATCGCCGGCGTGCTGGGGCGCAACGATCCGGTGCCTTTCGTGATGCGCCTGTTGCGCGAATCCAACCCGCGGCTGGCCAAGACCCTGGAAGACATGGGCATCGGCAAACTGGTGGCGCATGTTGGCCGCGAGCGCGAGTTCGTCAACCTGTATCGCGGCCGCGATGAGTTGCGTGCCCTTTCAAACGAAGAGTTCGCGGCCATGCTGGAAATTGTCGATGGCGCGCTCAAACTCGTTCTGGCGGCGCGCCGCGGCGCCGGCGCGGGCAGTCCCGGCGGCCGCGCCAGGGCCACTGCTAGAACGGCGTTGCAGGCGTGACGCGTCACCAACAGAAAACCCGAATGCGCCAATTGAGCGGTAGCGATGCGCGGTTCCTTCACTCCGATACCGCGCAGGCCAATGCCAACATCAGCAAGATCCAGATTTACGACCAGTCGACCGCGCCGGGCGGCAAGGTGCGCTTCAAGAGCATGCTCGCGCACATCGCGGGGCGGCTGGATCGCTCGCCGATCTTTCGGCAGAAGCTGCAGCGGGTACCGCTGGAGCTCGATTATCCGTACTGGATCGAGGACGACAGTTTCGACCTCGAGTACCACGTGCGCCACATCGCCCTGCCCAAGCCCGGTGACTGGCGCCAGTTCTGCATTCAGGCTTCGCGCATTCACGCGCGCGTGCTCGATCTGAACCGGCCGTTGTGGGAAATCTATGTAATCGAAGGGCTCGACGGTTTTCTCGACCTGCCAGCCGGCAGCTTCGCCCTGCTGACCAAGGTGCACCATGCCGCCATCGATCTCGACGGCGGCGGCATCACCACCTTGTTGCACGACACCACGCCCGAGCCGGCCGCGCCTGCGCCGCCAGAGCCCTGGTTTCCGCAGGCACCACCGGGACGACTGGCGCTGTTCATGCGCGCCATCGGCAACAACGCGGTCTCGCCATTTCGCCTGGCGCGCTCGCTGGCACGCCTGGCGCCCGGCGCCATCACGTTGGCGGGCGATATCCTGCTGCGCCCGGAGCGTATCGTGCCGACCCGCTTCAATGCAGTCGTCTCGGCCCATCGCGTATTCGAGACCAGGCGTTTCATGCTTGACGAGTTCAGGGCGATTCGCCGGCTGGTCGATGGCGCCACCGTCAACGACGCGGTGCTGGCGGTATGCGGCGGTGCATTGCGCCGTTATCTGGATGCGCAGCATGAGTTGCCGCAGGCGAGCCTGACGGCGATCGCGCCATTTTTCATTCGCGGTGAGGCAGGCGAAGCGGGGCTGAAGCCGATCATGTCCTGGGTGCGGGTCCAGTTGGGTACCGACATCGTCGATCCGGTGCTGCGACTCGCTCATGTGCGCGCGCAGACCGCTGCCTCGGAAACGGTGAACCAGGCGATCAGTGCGCGCGAGCTCACCGATGTGCGGCGCCATACGCCGGCTGCCACTCTGGCGCTGGCCAGCAAGATGATTGGCCGGGCCGCCGCCGGCATCGGGCGTCGCGCACCGCTGGCCCACTGCACCATCAGCAACGTGCCCGGCCCGTCGCAGCCGCTCTACATGTGCGGGGCACGCATGACTTATTTTTCGGCAATCATGCCGATCGCCGACGGCATGGGGCTGGTCATCGCGGTTACCAGTTACGACGGTCGCATCATCATTTCGCCGACCTCCTGCCGTGAACTGATGCCCGACCCGGCGCACTTCGCGCAATGCATCCGCGATAGTTTCCAGGAATATCTGGCCCTGACGCAAACGTCGGCCAAGCCGGTGGTCAAGGGGCGGACCAAGGCCGCTACTGCGCCGCAAGTCATGCGCAAGCGGCCGCGCAACGCAGCCGCGGGCACATCGGCCAGGACTACGCCGTTGCCGGTGTCAGCATCCGGTACAGCGCGCCGGAAACGCCCTTTGGCCGGTACGGCCGCCACTGCCCGTCCGCCTGCGCCAGGCGGTCGGCCACGATACAAAGCACGATCGCATTGACGCCCAGCCCGGTGTGGCTGCCGGGCACGCGAATGTTTTCGTGCATTGCCGGATTGCCATCGATGGTGGCTTCCTGCGGCGGCACCACACCGTCGGAGAGCGAGTAAAGACAGCTCATCGGGACCGGCGGAACTTTTTTCTCGCGCAGCTTGCGCACACGTGGCTGCATCGAGTGCGCTGCCGGACCCAGCGGATGGGCGATCAGCCGGTACAGGGCCTGCACCATCGGCGGCGACTTGCTGCCTTCGGGATCGACGCTGACCGGGCTGCCCAGCGTGATCAGCATGCGCACACACTCCGGCGCCTGATGCGCACCGTACAGCCCGAACACGCCGCCCAGGCTCCAGCCCACCAGGCTTACCTTACGCCCGCTCTTGTGGTGCAGGTGGCGGATTTTCTGTTCCAGAGCCGACGCGTATTTGTTCTGGAAGCCCAGATTGCGCCCCAGGCCCCAGGTGTGAACGTCATAGCCGCGATTGCCGAGAAACAGCTTCAGTGCCATCAGCGAGACCTCGCTTGCCATGAAGCCAGGCAGCAGCAGCACCGGGTGGCCGTCACCCTGCGGCGCACTCAACAACAGTGGCAGCGAGTACGGCAGGGCGGCCATTTCCAGCAGGGCGCGGAACTCGGTGGCCGAATGCAGCGGATGGGGTGCGTCCTGATGGGGGTGCCGGGTAGCCATGGCCAATAAGGTGGATGAGAGTGGATGAGAGTCGTCGCCCGCTCTATCTTGGGGCACGAGGGTGCCATTCAAGCAGTGCGCCGGCCTGCCATTTTTGCTCTTGTGCGGCGCGCTACCGACGCACCTTCAGCGGGGTTGCCGGCGCTTAGGAAAACGCTGAACAAGTCTCCGGACTTCGGATGTTCGAACGAAGAGTCTTTTCGATTCAACATGTTGCAAGAACGACTTTCTCGACCTACGGACTTGTGCAGTGTTTCCTTGGGCGCGCCAGGGTCGGTTCGGGCACTACACTGGAAATCGGCCGTTGCGCAGCATGTTCACGCCGCCTTCGTATGCATCACCTGATGCGGTGCCGGGACCGGCCAGCCGGCGGCGGCGCCGACTTCGGCGATCACTTTGTTGGTACCGAAATAAACCTGCCAGTAATTGTTGTTGTGGCAGAAGGGCCGCACGCCTGTCAGGCAGCCGGCGGCGTTGAACTCGATGATCTCCACCTGCGGCGCCGGATTGGTCAGCACGTTGACCACCTGGGCTACGCGTTGCCCGAGGCGCGCGATCGCGTCCTGCGGGTTGACGCCGTTGGCGATCTGGCACTTGAGGTCGACCGGGCGATACGGGTTGTGGGTGTAGTTGACCACGTTGTCGGCCAGGATCTTGCCGTTGCCGACGGTCACGCGCAGGTTGTCGATCGTGTCAAGGGTGGTGACGAACAGCCCGATCTCGCGCACGTCGCCGGTCACGCCAGCGGCGCTGATCATGTCGCCCACTTTAAAAGGGCGCAGCACGATCAGGAAGGCGCCGGCGGCGAAGTTGGCGAGCAGCCCCGACCAGGCTGCGCCGATGGCGATGCCGGCGGCGGCGACAAAGGCCGCGAAGACGGTCGCGTCGCGTGGATTCACGCCGCGCGCGTCACCATCGGCGCCGGTACGCCCTCGATCATCACGTTCAACAGCGCCGGCAGGTTTGCCGCCTGCGCGCGTTGTGCCGCCGGCAGCAAGCGCGCCGGATCGTCGACCATTTCGCCATAGGCGCCGAATGAGGCTGCCGTCAGGTCATAGCGAGCGGGGGTCAATTCGCAGCCCACCAGCCGATCCGGGCCGTAGGCCTTGAGCTGAATCTGGTATTCGGCATTCCAGCGTGCGTCGTTGCCGATGACGGCGACAAAAGGCAGCCGATAACGCATCGCGGTATCGATCTCCATGGCGTGAAAGCCGAAGGTGCCGTCGCCCATCAGCGCCACGATCGGCACGCCGGGTTTGGCCATGCGTGCACCCAGGGCAAACGGCAGGGCGGGGCCGATGGCGCCGGCCGGGCCGTTGATGATTCGATTGGGTGCCGCCAGGCAGGCCTGCGCCCATTGCCCGAACTCGCCGCCGTCGCACACCAGCACCGAATCCGGGTGGCTGTCGAGCAGAGCCTGCAGCGGCCGGCATGCCGCCACCGGATGCAGGCGCCCGGGCTGCGATGCGACCGCCGTATCCCAGGCGGCCGGGCGATAGGCGATCGCCGATTGCACCTCCGCAAGCCAGGTGCCGGGCGAATGCCTGGCCGCCTGCGTCAGTGCGGGCAGTGCAGTGTTTGTGTCGGCCGTGGTGCTGAACACAAGGCGTGCGCCCAAGGCCGCGCGTGCGCGCGCCTGCTCGCTCGCATCGGCATCGATTTGCATGAATTCGCCGTCAACCGCAAAGCATTTGCCGAACTTGAGCGTGAAATCGACGCGCTTGCCCAGCAGCAACACGCGATCCGCCAGCGCCAGCATCTGGGCGAATGCGCCCAGCGAAGGGTCGGCCACGCCGCGCGGGCTTTCCATGCCGATGACCGCGATGCCGGCGGCATCTTCCAGGGCCTTGCGAGCGGCGCTGCCGGCACGCGTCATGCTGGTCGGGCCGGTCAGGATCAGCGGCCGCTTGGCCGCGCCGAGCCAGGCCATTGCCGTTTGCGCATCTGCCGCCGCCAGGGGCATGTCGGTGGCGGCGGTCACTGGCATGCTGTGGTCACGCGCGGCGGCGCTTTCGAGTGCATCGGTCGGCAGGCTCAGGTGCACCGGTCCCGGGCGGCCCGAGCGTGCCTCGCGCATGGCGCGCGCGATGTCGGGCCCCAGTGCATCGGCAGAGGCGGCGGTCCACGCCGCTTTGCATACCGGCGCTGCCATCTCGGCCTGGCGCATTTCCTGGAACGCACCCAGGCCCAGTTGATCGTTGGGGGCATGGCCCGACAGCAGCACGATGGGGGATTCGCCCATTTGCGCGGTGTAGAGCGCGCCCAACGCATTGGCGTGGCCCGGGCCGCCGGTCACCAGTGCGATGCCGACCTGGCCTGTGAGCCGCGCATAGGCGTCGGCCATATGCACGCAGGCGCCCTCGTAGCGCACGTGCACCAGTTCAATCCCGGCATCCAGCGCGGCATCGAAAACCGGCATGATGTGGTTGCCCGACAAGGTGAAGATGCGCGTGACACCGGCGCGTTTTAGGGTGGTGCACAGCGCATCTGCGCCGCGATGCTGCTTCATGCGGGTTCCTCGGTGAGCAAAGTCTGGCCGGGTACTACCCGGTTGAATCTGACCGCTTCGCGCGCGATACCGAGCACGTCGCCTTGCAGGCGTGCGACGGTGTAGTCGGAGGTGGCCAGATCCCCGGTGTCGGGAAAGTCTTCGCGATAGTGCGCGCCGCGCGAGTCCTCGCGGGCGAGCGCCGCGGCGGTGATTACCTGGCTTGTGCGGATCAGGTTCTTCAGGTTCAACCAGTCATGCCAGGTGAGGTTGAAGCCGCGGTCGTCGCCGGCCACGCCGGTCGCATCGAGCTGGTGCTCGAGCTCGCGCAAGCGTGACGCGCCGCGCGCAAGACCGGCGGCAGATCGCAAAATGCCGACCTCATCCCACATGCTGTCATACAAGCCTTCGCGAATGCTTTCCAGGCTGCCGGGCGCTTGGCCGAACGGTGCTTCGGCCGCAGCAATGGCGGCGGCGATCGCTGCTTCATCGGGGTTGCGAAGTGGCGCACCGGCGCCCACCCAGGCGGCCATGCTGTCGCCGGCGATGCCGCCGAACACGGTGGAATTGGCGACGCCATTGCCGCCCAGGCGGTTGGCGCCATGCACGCCGCCGGTGTCTTCACCGGCCGCGAACAAGCCTGCAAGCGCGGTCGAGCAATCCACCTTGAACTGCACGCCGCCCATCATGTAGTGCGCGGTCGGCACCACTTCGACCAGGCCGCCGGCCAGGTCGAAGCCGCAGTCGTCGCAACGCTCGACCATGCCCTTGAACTGCTTGCGCACATTGGCCGGTCCCAGATGCCCCATCGAGATGTACAGGCCGCCGTTGGGGCTGGTGTTGCCGGCACGCATCTCGGTCTGCATGGCGCGCGAGACGATGTCACGGGTGGCGCGCTCGGTGCGTGGGTCGTACTTGTGCATGAAGCGCTGGCGATCGCCACCCAGAAGGTAGCCACCGGCGCCGCGCAGGCCTTCCTCGATGATGGTGCCGGTGATGCGCGTGCCGGCGCCGGCCAGCACCCCGGTGGGGTGGAACTGCACCATTTCCATGTCGCGCAGGGGCAGGCCGGCCGCGAGCGCCATCGCCAGGCCGTCGCAGCTCTTGTCGCCCGATGGCGTGTGGTACTTGTACATGGTGGGGCCGCCGCCGGTGGCCAGCAGCACCGCGCGCGCCTGCACAAACACGAAATCGCCCTCGCGCATGTCGATCATCAGCACGCCGGCAATGCCCGAACCGTCGGCCGCCTTGACCAGCGCGATCGCCCGATATTCTTCCAGCCGCTTGATGTCGCGCGCCCACACCTGCTCGGCCAGGCGATTGATGATCTCGATGCCGGTCAGATCCCCCTTGTGCACGGTGCGATCGAAGGTCTGGCCGGCAAACGCCTTCTGGTGAACCGTGCCATCCGGGTTGCGGTCGAAAAAGCAGCCCAGTTCGTTCTCCAGTTCATGGATGCGCACCACCGCCTGCTCGACCAGGGTCCAGGCCAGGTCCTGGTCGGCCAGCCACTTGCCGCCTTCGATGGTGTCCATGAAATGGCGCTCGACCGAATCTTCGCTGGCAAGCGCGACGTTGTAGCCGCCCTGCACCATACGCGTACAGCCGCTCTTTCCAAGCAGGCCCTTGACCGCGATGGTGATGTCGAGCCTGGGGTTGGCCTGGTGCGCATGCAGCGCCGCGAACAGGCCGGCGCCCCCGGAACCCAGGATCAGTATGTCGGTTACGAGGCGGCGCATGTTCATTGCTTCATTGCAGTTTGATGTCAAGGCGCCGGATCAGAGCCGACCAGCGCAAGTGGTCGGCTCTTGTAGGGCGAGCCCGCGGAAACCACCATCCACACCGGAACCCGCACGCCGCGATGCACCGCCACCAGTTCGGCCTCGGGCTTGAAAGAAAGGTTCGGGATCAGTGCGGAGGCCGCTGTGATGTTGCCGCCCGGCGAGAACAACAGCGTGTAGCCGTCGGCCGGCGCCCTGATCGCCGCTTCGACACCGATCATGCTGTTGGCGCCTGGGCGGTTCTCGACGATCACCGGCTGCTTCCAGGCGCGGCCAAGCTGCTCGGCGACCATCCGTGCGACGATGTCGCCGACGTTGCCC
>ENA-ORBV01003778-ORBV01003778.1-microbial-mat-metagenome-genome-assembly--contig:-NODE-3778-length-29868-cov-5.691954_pt1 | contig 29868 bp, 23 predicted proteins | sample MGYA00237777_ERZ505514 | MGnify/ENA primary metagenome ERZ505514 (study PRJEB26160, sample SAMN06269048) | microbial mat metagenome | isolation source: Oligotrophic lake microbial mat | place... | reverse complement strand
AGGATAGAAGCGAGGATCATTAGGCTCAGGTGATTTTGGCGTAGCTGAAGGCGTCAACCGAAAGGCGATCAGGTGACTCGACTCGGGCAGTGCTACGGGGGAAAGTCCAGCCGCATGCAAATCAACTGTGAGCTGGGTAAACGCATAAGGCTGGTAGGCGCGTTGATCGATTGTGAGCACAGAGAAACCACACTGTTCGAGTTCTTCGACGAGTGCCCGAGCCGGTAGGCCAGCGGCCCAGCGATTCCAACGTTCCGGCAATGAGCCACGTAATCCGCCATAGGACAGTTTCAATTCCGGGCTCGCGAGAAACAGACGTAAGTGGTCGTAGTCGGGAAATCCTAGAACTAACCCCGCCTCAGGAAAAGGAACTGCGGGCAATTGGAATACTTTGGCGCCGGAACCACCTGCCTGCACTATACGAGCAGCGATAGAGCGTTCGGAAGAGAGCCAAGTGGTCCCCGCCTCATGGTGACTCTGCGACAGACCGTGAGGCACAAGATCGAACAGGCCGATAGTGGCAATGACGGCAGAAAATATATAAGTCCATCTAGGTTGCTGTCTGATCGTCTGACGTCGCATCCATCCAATGGCCGCAAAAAGACACCAAATGAATACTAATATGCTAAAGCGGTTGCTCGCCCGGAATAGGTCGAGGCTGAGAAAACTCAGCATGGAGTTCATGCCACCCACACAGGAAAGAAATAGTATCCAGAGGGTCGCAAGAGTGGCATCCGGCACAGGCAGATATTTTCGTCTACTAGCCACTGCACTTTTCAGCAAAGCAAAAACAATAACGACAAATCCCAAAATTCCAACAAGGCCGAGATAAGACCCGATTGGCTCCGTGCTGCGGAAAAATGTAATTCTGGAGTAGTTGCGCCCCAGTGCGGCCATAGCATCAATCCGGTGTGACTTCGGGGGAAGAAACAGCTCTATCGGTTTCAAGGCGTAGAGCTCGGATCCGGCGTAGTTGCGCCCTATTGCATCGACCTCATCGGCGATAAAATGAGCAAAAAAATAGGGCGCATGGGAGAGAAAAAAAACCAAAAGTAAAGCCAGCAGGAAAATCACCCCAACACGCAGACGGGCGTACGCCCGATTTCGGTACCACTGAAATAATAGCGCGAACAGAAGCAGCTGGAGCACCGCAAAAACAAAATATGGATTGCCGAAGCCAAGGCAAAGCCCTGTGCCGGCCGCCAGCCATGCCATGCGACACCTTGAAGCGGACGGGGGAGTTGCGCTTCGGCTCGCGATCCATTGGAGCAAAACAACTGCTGGTGGAAGCGTAAATGTCCAACTGAGTGAGAGTGTTCCGCTCCACTGTTGGTTGAAGACCGCATAGGAAAACAAGAGCGCGCCGGCTGCTCCCAAAGCGGGATGCCATTTGAGCAGACGCGTGCAGAAATAAAACGAGGAGGCACCTAGCAGGTGACCGACTAGCATTAGGAAGTTGATGGCCCCAAAGACGCCAACCACACGGGAAATCAGTCCGGCCAGAGCGAATGTAACGCGGTCAGGTGTAGGATAAGACGTCCAACAAGCACCGACAGGAGCACCCAGTCGGTCAATCGATCCATAGGTGTTATGCAACCGCGGGAACTGTTCGGCTGCAATTTGAACTCTAGCTGCGACTTCAAGAATGTCTCCACTTGGATTTCCTCCGGGAGAGCGCCACGTACCCGGATTCCAATGAGAATTTACGGTCAGCCAAATAGCGGTCACCGCTAATAACAATAAACTGAAGATCAGATAATGAACTTTTTGGCTGTGCATAAATTAATAACGGCGTAATAGAACCTTACGGGTAATTTATTTCATATATTAATCGCAAGCGTTCTGCCGATGCAAAATTCACAGTGATCTGATGGCTTGTAATGCCAACGGCGGGGTGTTTTTACTGGCCGGCTATGAAACCAATGGAACTCTGCGGGTGGAAGCTAAGATTTTCAGCCATGAACCGGACGGTGTTGAGCCGTATACGGGCGGACGTGGCGGACGGATTGGAGTTGTGCGAGAGAGGGCTTGGCCGCCGGTCCGCCGGCTGGTTGCTGCTGGGGATACTGGCGTTGGTTTACACGACCGTCTATCTGCACCATCCGCTTTATCCCGGCAATACTTCGGCGAAATTACGCCTCGGGTGGTGGAGTTGGGCTGATCAATTCGCTTATTGGCAGTCTGCCGCCGAACTCGCGCAGTTCCATCTCACCGCTGCGAACTTTCACTATCCTTTGGGTTATCCGGCGCTAGGCGCCTTGTTCTGGCGGATCATGCCAACGCACGCCTTCTTTGTGCCCGATCTATTATTGGTGCTTGCTGCCACTGCAGTGTGGTGGCGACTGGTGCGAGGTTGGCTCAGTAGGATGCAGACTCTGGTGGTGGGAGTGGTGTTCGTGGCCGTGCATGGTGACGTACTGGCCCTCACCCTGGTGATTCCGTGGAATACGATTGTTACGCAGCTGACTCTGCTGACCGGCATGTGGGTCATGGTGGCGACACACGGACCATGCACGGTATGGCGACTGACTGGGCTGGCGGCACTGACTTATCTGGTCCGTCCGGGTGATGCGGCTTGTTTTGCGCCCATGCTGATTTGGGCTGTGCTGCGACTGCCGGTTTGGCGGCAAAGGTTGATATGTGCGGCGGGTGGTATGGCGGCTATTGGGGCGGTAATTCTTGCGATGGGGCTTATCAATCACGCAGTGTTCGGCACTTGGGACACGCCCTATGAGCGCCAGACATGGCAGGGGTCCGGGTTTTTTTCTTACCCATCCCTGAGTAAGCTATTCTGGCTTTTCGTGGATGGGCGGCCTTTTTTTGGCGAGGCGGACACAGCACTTTTTTTCCGTTATCCGTGGCTCTTTCTAGTCATCCCAGGTGTGTTTTACTGGGTACGGACTGCAGGCATGGCGGCGATGGCAGCCCTAGCCACGTTGGCCATGAATTGGTGGCTCTACATCAACTACAACGATTTTCTCCCATCGGCTATATTCCGCTATAGTTTGATTCACTATATCTCTTGGGGCTTTGCGCCGCTATTTGCTCTTTCGTTCGCTGCGTTGTTACGTGGTTGGCGCCAGCAGTCGACGTGGACCGGACTGGCTGTCGCCGGTGGATTAATGATTTTCTCACTGGGCCTGCAAATGGAGGAACGAGAACTGCATGCTTCCGTATCGCCGGGGAGGATTGATCACCTGCCTGTGGCGCGACCACTGTGGGTCAAGTTTCCCGGTGTTTCGCTTGAAAGCGTGACAAAGCTGCGGCTGGATGGCCGTCAAATGCGCGAGGGATCCGACTTTCAAATCCCCTATGTACATGCTGATTTGCGCGTGATGTTAAGTTCACGGGCAGTAGGAGCGACATTGGTTTTGCCTGTAGAGAAAGAAGCGGATAATGTGATCAAGCCGGTTATAGGCGATTATGTGTGGCGCTGGCGGTTTGAACCGGCGAGATGGCGCGGAATTAGTCATTATTAATCCGGCAATGTGACAGCGCCCATAAAGCCCACTGGGTTCCCTCTGAATTTCCTGAGCTATCATATTGCCGGATTATAGATGCAATGCCGTCGTACGGCGTACCGCCTCATAGAGCAGATGATATTCAACAGAACTTGCGCGTTAATCTTCTCAGCACCAAAACTATTTTCCTGAACCGAAATCACCGTGATTTGAGGAAGGGGAATTTAAAGTATGTGTTGAATGCTTCGGTCAACATGCGTCAGGAATGTAGTCTTCGTGAATACGTGGTGTTTCGCTCCAAACCTATTACATTGGACCTTGCCTTACACGGTGCTGTGCTACTTGAAATAAATCCACCCCACGCGTGCAATCTGAAGAATATCGCAAGATGGCCGAGGTCGAGGACCAGATGTGGTACTACCGCGCGCTGCACCGACACGTCGCGCGCGCTAGACACCGCACGACTGCCGTCCAACGCCAGCGTGCTCGACACCGGTTGCGGCACCGGCGGACTATTGCGTCACCTGCAAACCGTGCAACCAACTTGGCGACTGAGCGGATTGGGTTTTTCACTCGAAGCCGCGCAACTCGCGCGCGTCCGCACCACGGCAGAAATCACGGTGGGTTCGGTCCAACAGTTGCCCTTCGCGGACGAGTGCTTCGACGCGATCACCTCCTGCGAGGTGCTCTGCCAAGTACTAGATCCCGCGGAGGCGCTCCGGGAATTTTCCCGCTGCCTGAAACCCGGCGGCCTCGTCGTGCTCATGATGCCGGCGTACCAATGGCTGTTCTCCTATCACGACCGCCAAGTCGCCAACTTACGGCGCGACTCGCGCCGCGAGGTCAGGACACTCATGCTCACGGCGAAACTGCCACCGACATCCTCCACCTACTGGAACACCCTGCCCTTCCCGCTCGCCGTGCTGCGCCGGAAAATTTTCCCGCCAGCCGATCCGACCAGCGATGTGCGCTTGTATCCGGCCCCGCTGGAAGCCATGTTCAACGCCATGATGGCAAGCGAACACATCTGGATTCACGCGGGTGGGCATCTGCCGTTTGGCAGCTCGGTGCTCGTCGTCGCCCGTAAACCGGACCACGCATGAAACACCTGAAGCCTTTCGAAAAACATTTCCGGGGTCGGCGCGTGACGATTACCGGCGGGCTCGGTTTCATCGGCTCCAACCTCGCCCGCGCCCTCGTGGGCTTGGGCGCGAAGGTGACCTTGATCGACAGCCTGATCCCCGAATACGGCGGTAATCTGCACAATATCGCCGACATCAGCCGCCGCGTGCAGGTGAATATTTCCGATGTGCGCAACAACCACGCCTTGCCCCATCTGCTCAAGGATCAGGATTTTCTTTTTAATCTCGCCGGCCAGACCAGCCACATGGATTCGATGACCGCGCCGGAAACGGACCTCGAGATCAACTGCCGCGCGCAGCTCGCGATTTTGGAAATCTGCCGAAAACATAACTCCGGCATCCGCGTGGTCTTCGCCAGTACGCGCCAGATCTACGGCCGGCCGCGCTACCTGCCCGTCGACGAGAAACACCCGCTCCAGCCCGTCGATATCAACGGCATCAACAAGCTCGCCGGCGAACAATATCATCTTCTCTACAGCGAAGTACACGGGATCAAGAGCACGGTGTTGCGGCTCACCAACACGATCGGCCCGCGCATGCGCGTGAAGGATGCGCGGCAAACCTTCGTCGGCATCTGGATCAATCAGGTACTCAGCGGCCAACCCTTCGAGGTGTGGGGTGGTCGGCAACTCCGTGACTTCACCTACGTCGATGACGCGGTGGAAGCATTTCTTTTGGCCGCGAGTCATCCCAAGGCCGTCGGTGCCGTCTACAATCTCGGTGGCCGGGGCCAGATCAGCCTCGGAAAACTGGCCAAGCTGGTGGTCGATTCCGCCGGTGGCGGCAAGTACACCGTGAAAAAATATCCGGCCGAGCGGAAGAAAATCGACATCGGGGATTTCTACGCCGACGACTCGCTCATCGGTCGCAAGCTCGGCTGGAAACCCCGCACCAGCATTCGCGAGGCGATCGAGCGCACCGTGGAATATTACCGCGCCGAGCTGCCGCATTATCTCTGAGCATGCATTCAAAAACCGCCGCCAACCCCGGTGTCCTTGATTAAATCCATCATGCCGCCTGTCATTCACCGCCTCCTTCGTGGCACGGACATTCCTGTCCGGGTGAATCGGAATCACGGGTCGGGAGACCCGTGCCACTTCCACCCTGCGCCGAACTGCCGCATTATCTCTGACCGTGACGCATAAACCAAAAATCATTCCCGCCGATCCCAAGGCCGGTTATCTCGCAGCCTCCGCCGAAATCGATGCCGCGATCCAACGCGTGCTGCAGAGCGGCAGTTACATTCTTGGCGCGGAGACCGAAGCCTTTGAAAAGGAATTTGCCGCCTATCTCGGGGTCGGCGGATGCGTCGGCGTGGCAAATGGCACCGATGCGCTCGAGCTGGCATTGCGCGCTGCCGGCATCGGCGCGGGCGACAAAGTCCTGACCGTGGCCAACACCGTCACAGCCACCGCCACCGCGATCATCAGCGCGGGAGCAACTCCGGTCTTCGTCGAAATTGATCCGGCCACGATGCTCATCAGCCCAAGCGCAGTGGAGGAATTGCTCACCCGGCAGCGCGATCCTCGCATCAAGGCCATCGTGCCCGTGCATCTTTACGGCCAGGCTGCGGACATGCCGCGTTTGATGGAACTCGCGCTCGCGCACCACCTCGTCGTGATCGAAGACTGCGCGCAGGCCCACGGCGCGATGGTCGGCGGACGCCATGCCGGCGCGTGGGGCCAGTTGGCTTCGTTCAGTTTTTATCCGACAAAAAATCTCGGCGCCTTCGGCGATGGCGGTGCGGTGGTGGGCAGCGATCCGTTGCTCGGGGAAAAGCTGCGGCTGCTCCGGCAATACGGCTGGCGCCGCCGTTACGTGAGCGATCTGCACGGGCGCAACAGCCGGCTCGACGAGTTACAGGCCGCGATTCTCCGCGTCCGTCTGGTCCGGCTCGATTCGGAAAATGCCCATCGTGCCACCCTCGCGGCCCGCTACCTTGAACGCCTGCGCGACTCTGCCTTTCAACTGCCCGTCCTCGCGCCCGACACGACCCACGCCTGGCACCAATTCGCCATCCGCACCCCGCAGCGCGACGAACTTAAGGCGCGGCTGGAACAGGCGGGCGTGCTCTGCGGCATCCTTTATCCCGTGCCGATCCATCGCCAACCGGCCTTCCACGTCGCGGAGCTTGCCTTACCCGAGACGGAGCGCGCCTGCGCCGAGGTGCTTTGCCTGCCGATACATCTCGGGTTAAAAATTACCGAGGTGGACACGGTTTGCGACTTGCTGCTGAACGGCGTTGCCGGCAAACAAACCGCGTCACCCCACCCATGAGTATTCCTGCGCCCGAGCCAGCGCTCAGTTTCGTCATCCCTCTTTACTACAGCGCCAACACGATTCGGCCGTTGGTGAAAACGATTGAAGCGCTCCACGTCGAGGGCGGACACGAACTCATTTTAGTGAACGACGGCAGCGCGGACGACACCGTGGCGGTCTGCCGCGAGTTGGTGCGCGAGGCGAAGATTCCGATTATCCTCATCAACCACTCGCGCAATTTCGGCGAACACAACGCCGTGCTAACCGGCTACCGCCACGCCCGCGGCAGCTTTATCGTGAACCTCGACGACGATGGCCAAAACCCGCCCGCCGAAGCCGTGCGCCTCTGGCAGCATGCCCGCGAAAAAAATCTGGATGTTACTTACGGTTGGTACGACACGAAGAAACATTCCCTCTGGCGTAATCTGGGCAGCAAGCTGACGAACGCCATGTCTGATCACATGCTCGATAAGCCGTCCGGCTTTTACCTGTCGAGTTTCCGCGGTGTGAGCGCCTTCATCGCGAAAGAAGTCAGCGCGCACGCGGGCCCGTATCCGTACATCGACGGTTTGATTTTGCAGGTGACGCAGAACGTCGGTTCGCTCGAAGTGCGCCACGAGGAACGCCACGCCGGGGAAAGTGGCTACACCTTGCGCCGGTTGCTGAGGTTATGGGTCAGTACCTTCGTGAATTTTTCCGTCATGCCGCTGCGCTTGGCGACGCTGCTCGGTTTGGTGATGGCCGTAGCGGGTTTGCTCGGACTCGGGGTGGTCTTCTACCTGAATTTCACCGGACGAGGCCCGACCTATGGCTGGGGATCGCTGATGGGCGCGCTGCTGCTTTTGTCCGGCACGCAGTTGGTGATGCTCGGTCTGATCGGCGAATATATCGGCCGGATGTATCTGACCGTAAACCGCCGGCCGCAGTCGGTCGTGCGCAGCGTCGAACGCTCGAACACCTAAATGACGGGTGGGTTCTCGGGAACTTTTGGAAAAAATTGCCAAGCGAGCTCGCGGACCGGCTTGTCCGGCGCGCCAGCGAGGAGATTCGCCCATCGGGCCAGTTCCAGCTCCAATGAAGCATTGGCGGCGGACATAATGGCGGCGGGGGGAAGCGGCAGCAGGCGGGCAGAATAAAAAAATGCGTCCACAACCAGACGAATGTCAGGAAAATTCCTGGGTTCGTCCCAGGAAGCCTGCAGACAAGCCCGACTGCAATGGCGGGCGATTCGCGGGATAATGACCGTGCGCCAGCGGGAGACCAGCCGAGCAGTGTTTTGTTCATCTCGAGCTTTGCGACCGATCGAGGCGCTGATGTGGTGTCGAACAACGCTAGGCAAGGCCACGTAGTTGGTGAGACCAGTCTCCTGCGCGCGCAGGGCCAGATCCACATCTTCACAGCCATTGTGATAGCCGACGTCAAAACCACCCAGTTGCCTCCAAGTGGCTCGCCGGAGAGCGAGGCACGCCCCGGTAACGGCGAGGACCGGACGATAGGATCGCCAAGCCCAGCCCCGCGAAATGCGGTGCTCCGGCTTGCCCTTATGGTTGAAGAAAACCCCCGCGTGGTCGATGGCTCCGCTCGCGTGGTTTAGCTGGACATTGCCCACCAGTCCGGCCCGTGAGAATCGAGTGAAGGCGGCCAACATGGGCTGAAACCAGCCAGACTGAAAAACGAGATCGTTATTCAAAAAAAACAAAACCTCTCCCTGCGCCTCCGCCGCGCCGCGATTACAGGTCGCCGCGAAGCCCCGATTACTTTCATGCAGAAAAACCCGGCAAGGCGAGACGGGCGAGAGCGCCGGATCAGACGTGCACACCGCCGGATAATTGAGGCCAGGCAGACCCTTCAACGGCCACAAACCAGCCAACCATTCCCTCGTGCCGTCGGTGCTGCCGTCGTCCACCAGAATGATTTCGTGCGTGAGTCCGGCCGGCAACGTGGCCTGCAACGTGCGCAAACATTCCTGCGTGAGCGCCAGGCAATTATAGAGCGGGATGATGAACGAGACCTGCATGTCGGAGTGGCACCGCCAGTCGCGAGGGGTTCGCGCTGTCGATGCCGGGTGCGAACGCATACTCGCAGTTCCGTGGATTTCAGCAACGCGATAAAATGGAAAATTGGAAATGGCAGCAAAAGCGAGACCAGCATCGCTGGATTTTGGCGTAGGGCCGACCCTTGTGGCCGCGCCGAGCAAGGGAAGACGGCACGGCGGCAAGCGCCGGCCCTATAAATTCGAATACAGGGCAAAACAGGCATTCGTAGGTGGCGCGCTCGTCGCGCAAGATGGCGCGCCCAGCGGTCACGCCCTACCCTCCGACACAAAAAGAAAAAGGCCGCGGACTTTCGTCCGCGGCCTTGAAGGGTTTTCGCTTTGAGTGGGGTGAGGGCACCCCGCCCATATGAACCTGCTTACTCCTTCTTTGAAGCTTCGTCGAAGATATCGCCGAGGCTCGTGAGGTCGGTGCCGTTCGTGTTCTTGGTGAACTGCTCGTACGAAGCCGTCTCCTGCGCGAGCTGCTCGGACGAGTAGTTGGCAGCCTTGATCGAGAGACCGATGCGACGGCCATCACGATCAATCTTAACCACGCGGGCGGTGACCGCCTGACCGGGCTTGAGCACGTCCTTGATCTTCTCGACGCGGTCTTCCTGGATCTGCGAGATGTGGACGAGGCCATCGATTCCATCCTTGAGCTCCACGAAGGCGCCGAAGTTGGTGATCTTGGAGATGGTGCCGTTCACGACGTCGCCGGTGCGGAAGAAGCTGTCGATGTCCGTCCACGGATCGGTCGCGAGCTGTTTCATCCCGAGACTGATGCGCTGCTGCGACGGATCGACGTCGAGGACGATAGCGTCCACTTCGTCGCCCTTCTTGAGCATTTCGGACGGATGGTTGATCTTGCGGGTCCAGGACATGTCGGAGACATGCACCATACCGTCGATGCCTTCCTCGAGTTCCACGAACGCACCGTAGGTGGTCATGTTGCGAACCTTGCCGCGGACGCGAGCGCCGACGGGATAATTGTGGCGGACCATATCCCACGGGTTCGGCTCCAACTGGCGGAGACCGAGCGAGATTTTCTGTTCGTCCTTCTGGATACCGAGGACAACCGCGTCCAATTCCTGTCCGACCTTAAGCAGCTCGGAGGGCTTGGTGATGCGTTTGGTCCAGGACATCTCGGTGATGTGGACGAGACCTTCGACGCCGGGCTCGAGTTCGACGAACGCGCCGTAAGGCACGAGATTGACGACTTTGCCGTGGACCTTCGCGCCGACCGGGAACTTGTGGTCGATGTTGTCCCACGGATTGTTCTTGGTCTGCTTGAGACCGAGGGAAACGCGCTCTTTCTCGCGGTTGATGTCGATGACCATGACCTCGATTTCCTCGCCTTGCTTGAGGATTTCGGACGGATGGCCGATGCGGCCCCAGGACATGTCGGTGATGTGGAGCAAGCCGTCCATGCCGTCGAGATCGATGAACGCACCGAAATCGGTGATGTTCTTGACGATGCCCTTGCGGACTTGGCCGGGCTGGAGCTTCTCGAGGAGATCGCGCCGTTTGCTGTGGCGTTGCTCTTCGATGAGCTCGCGGCGGGAGAGCACGATGTTCTTCCGCTCGTGATTGATTTTAAGAACCTTGAAGTCGTAGGTCTGGCCCACGTACTGATCGAGATTCTTCGGCGGTTGCACATCGATGTGCGAAGCTGGCAGGAAGGAATCGACGCCGATGGAGACGAGGAGACCGCCCTTGACCTTGCCCTTGACGCGACCGGAAACGATCGTGCCTTCGGCGCAACGGGCGAGGATGTTTTCCCAGTTCTTCTTCTGCTGGGCTTTTTCGTAGGAGAGGATCGGATTACCTTCCTTGTCCTCGAGTTTCTCGAGGAGAACTTCGATGGCGGAGCCGATTTGCAGCTCGCCGAGATCGAAGAATTCATTGGCGGGGATAACTCCCTCCGCCTTGCCGCCGATATCGACGACGACTTCGTTTTGACGGATTTCAGTGATGGTGCCCGGGACCATCGCGCCTTCGATTAATTTATCGATGGAGGATTGGGCGAGCAGTTCTTGCATTAACGAACTCATGGGACTGTGAGCCGAAGACGCACGCCGCACTCCAGTACGGACGCCTACCGGCGGGGTTTCTTGCGAAACCATTGGTTGAGGTTTACTGACATGTTAAGCCGGAGGGAGTGCTGCGGCAGCACCGGCTTGACCAAAGAACGCCGCGTAAGGGGTCGAAAATCCCCCTTCCCCCCTCATCCGGCAAGCAGAAACTTGGGTTTTCTGAGATTGCCATCAAACCGCGCCAAATCCATGGCCAGCAATTATCACCGCAGCGTACAACTTATTCCCGCTCAGCAGAGATTGTGTAGTTGGTGGGCGTCGGTTTCCACACCGACGCTCTGTCGCCGATATGGAAATCGGCGACCACCCTTCATCTTTTATCTCACTCCCCAATCCGCTCGAACCGCGCCACCCGCCGCCCGCCGATCTCGACCGACTCAGTGAACATCGCCACCGGCCGCACCCACATCCCCTTCGCGCCGTACAATGCCTGATAAACCACCACGGCTTCTTCGGTCTCCGTATGCCGCGCCAGTCCAAGGACGCGATACTCGTTGCCCTTGTAATGACGGTAGAGACCCAGCGTTGGTTCAGTGGGCAATGGAGGGAGCTCGCTCATGTCGTAGAAGCCAGCAGTTGCCCCGCAGTCAGCAAGCCCGAAGGGCAACCGCCTGATTTTTTCTTAACACCGGCCCGGAGCAATCAACCTCAACGATCAACCTAAACCCCACCGCTCGCGGCCTGCCCCGAACCCGATTGTAGTCTATTAAACTACAATTGGCCGGTTGCTGCTTTGTCGTTTAATAGACTGCTTTGGGCTCGAGTCGCGCCGCACTTCGACGAAGTCGGATTTCACGTGAAACAGTCGCGCCATGAACAACCAGACTCCCGACTCGCAGCGCCGCAACGGAACACCGAGGTATCCGCCGCACGCGCACCTGCGATTGACGCCGCCCAGCGCGTCACCTACTGCTGGCCCGCATGACCGCCACCCGCCGCCTCTCTGATTTTCTGGCGCTGCGGCGCGACACCTCGCTCCTGTTGGTCGCACTCGTGCTGGCCTTGACCGGCGAACGTCTCTGGCTCGGCTTCGCCCCCAAATATCTCGAAACTCTCGGCGCCGGCGTATTCATCATCGGCTTGTTCGACGCGCTGCAAACTTTGCTCGGCGCCGTCTACGCCTATCCCGGCGGCTGGCTCACCGATCACTGGGGCCAACGCCGCTCGCTCCTGTTATTCAACGCGCTTTCGCTCGCGGGCTACATCATCGTGCTGCTCTGGCAACACTGGCTCGCGCTCGTGCTGGGCGCGTTTCTGTTTCTCGCGTGGAGCACGCTGTCTTTGCCAGCCACACTCAGTGTCATCGCCACGTCGCTCGACAAACGCCAACACACCATGGGCGTCGGCGTGCAATCCATGGTCCGCCGCATCCCCATGATGATCGGTCCGCTCATCGGGGGCTGGCTCATCACTCGCTTCGGCTGGGAACATGGCATTCGCTACGCGCTCTTCGGCTGCATCGCGCTCAGCGTCGCCACCGCCGTCTTCCAATGGCTCATGACCGAACCGGTCGAGAAGGTCGCGCCCACGACCCAACCACCCACCCTCGGCTTCTTCGCCATCGTTCGATCCTTCAACCCCACTCTGCGTGAGCTGCTCGTCAGCGATATCCTCATCCGTTTCTGCGAACGGATTCCCTACGCCTTCATAATTCTGTGGGCGATGAATCACGGCGGCGTAACCGCGCAACAATTCGGCCTGCTCATCGCACTCGAGATGATCACCGCCATGCTCTGCTACATTCCCGTCGCGCATCTCGCCGACAAATATGGCCAGCGCCCCTTCGTCCTCGCGACCTTTGTTTTCTTCACGCTGTTCCCGCTCTCTCTCCTCTGGGCCGACAACTTCGCGTGGCTCGCCGTCGCCTTCGTGGTTCGCGGCCTGAAGGAATTCGGCGAACCCGCCCGCAAAGCGCTCATCATCGCCCAAGCCAAACCAGAATATCGTGCCCGCACCTACGGCGCCTACTATTTCATCCGCGATTGCGTGGTGACCAGCGGTTCCTTCCTCGGCGCGTGGCTCTGGAGTTTGGGGCCGCACGCCAACTTCATTGGCGCGGCCGTTTGCGGCGGACTCGGCACGCTCTGGTTCTGGAAAAATGTTTATCGTCAGGGCCTGCCGGCCTGACGGATCGTTGGTTCCGAGTAGTGGCGGGCGTCCCTGCCAACTGAGGTAGGTAGGTAGCGTGCTTGCCGCGCTACGTTGCGAGACAAGCTCGCAACCTACGGGAGACAATCAGCCATGTAGCCGCGTTGGAGCAGCGACAACGCGGGGCCTCTCGTTCGCCAACCGCGTTTTCGCCGGTGGCTCAAACACGGCGACCAATCCAGCCGCCACCCCGGTTGCAAACCCGCCGTTGACGACTTTGCTATATTCACTCAGCCCTTCAGTTTTTCAGTCCTTCACTCTTTTTCCTCCGCATGTCCACCGCTCCCATTCCTGTCACCGTCCTCACCGGCTTTCTTGGCGCCGGTAAAACCACTTTGCTCAACCGCATCCTCACCGAGCAGCACGGCAAAAAAATCGCCGTGATCGAAAATGAATTCGGCGAGGTCGGCGTCGACAACCAACTCGTCATCCAAAGCGACGAGGAAATCTTCGAGATGAACAACGGCTGTATCTGCTGCACCGTGCGCGGCGATCTCCTTCGTATTCTCGGCCGGCTCATGAAGCGCAAGGACCGCCTCGATGCTATTCTCATCGAGACCACCGGCCTCGCCAACCCCGCACCCGTCGCCCAAACCTTTTTCACCGATCCGGAGATGAAGGAAAACTTCCGCCTCGACGCCATCGTCACGCTCGTCGACGCCAAACACATTCTCCTCCACCTGAATGACTCACCCGAAGCCGTGAAACAAATCGGATTCGCCGACGTGATTCTGCTCAACAAGACCGATCTCATCACCCCCGCCGAACTCGACGCCCTCGAGAAACGCATCAAATCCGTCAACGCCGTCGCGAAGATCCACCGCACCAAGAACGCTGAACTTCCCCTCGAGAAAGTCATCAACATCGGCGGCTTCAATCTCGACCGCGCCATCGAAGTCGATCCGCAATTCCTCGAAACCGAGTATCCCTTCGAGTGGGCCGGCGCCTACGAACTCGCCGCCGGCATTTACGAACTCGCTCTCGGCCACGCCCACCACGGTCATGACCATGGTCATGATCATACCGGCCACGATCACGACCATTCTGCTGACCAGCAGAACGGCGAAGACTGCGGTCACGATCACAACCAAATCGACGTCGTCGTGATGCCACTTGGAGACGCGGCGCCCCCGCCGCGTTCCGATCGCGCCGAGGGCGGCGCGGCTCCAGATTATGCTGCGGCGATCAATCAGGCCGTCCTCGCGTTTTCCGACTGGGAGAAAATCATTTTGCCCGGCGAGACCATCGAGCCCGGCGGCACGATGCACCGGTTGAAACTCAAGGATGAGCACGGCCACTTCCCCGTGAAGATCACCACCGCCGGTCACTACTTGCTCGTCACCGGCCACGATGTCCCGACCCATTTGTATCGTGTTTCATCTGGAGACGCGGCGCCCTCGCCGCGTTCCGACCGCGCCGAGGGCGGCGCGGCTCCATCGGACCGTGAATTACTCCGCTACATCTGGGATAAAACCTTCCGCCACGAGCACTCCCACGACGGAGATGTCTCCTCGGTCGGCATCAGCACACCGGGAAATCTCGACGGGAAAAAACTCAACCAGTGGATTGACGAACTCCTCAAGACCAAGGGCGGAGATATCTTCCGGATGAAAGGTGTGCTCTGCGTGAAAGGCACCAACAAGCGCTTGGTTTTCCAAGGCGTACACATGCTCTTCGACGCCAAGTTCGACCGCGAGTGGAAGGCCGACGAAAACCGCACCAACACCCTCGTCTTCATCGGCAAGAACCTCGACCGCGCCGCGCTGACCGAAGGATTCAAAGCTTGCCTGACGGCAGGCTGAAGGAGCGAGTATAGAGAAGCGTGAAGCGAGAATATCTCGCGTCGTACTCTTGCCTGATATTTGTCCTCGCTTCTCGATTCACGCTTCTCGCTCCTTTCCCCCATGTCTCTCACCAAACACTGGTCCGCCCTGCTCGATGATTACGTGATCGATCTCGCGTGGGCACCCGACGGCACGCTGCTCGCCGCTGCGTCGCAAAGTGGCGCAGTCACGCTGTTCGATGCCGCGACCGGCGCGGTGCGCCACGCCCTCTCCGGCCACACCGACGGCGTGAATGCGTTGGCGTGGATGCCAACGTCCAACTCTCAACTCCTTGCCGCGACGAAGCCAGGCGAAGGCGGGTCATCTCAACTTCTTCTCGCCACCAGCGGCCAAGACGGCTGCGTGCGTTTCTGGGATGCAACGACCGGCCAACAAAGCACCGAAACCAAACTCGGCACCGCGTGGGTCGAGCATCTCGTCTGGCAGACTGCTGGCTCTCAACTCTCAGCTCTCAGCTCTCAACTTTTATTTGCCTCCGCCGGCAAAAAACTCGTCGCGCTGAAACCTGACGGTTCCATTTTCCACGCGTTCCCCGACGCACCGAAAACGATCACCGCACTCGCAGTCTCTCAGGTTTCAACTCTCAACGCTCAACTCTCAGCTCTCAACTCTTCCCCGCCCCTCCTCGCCGCCGCCTACTTCGGCGGCGTGTGTATCTGGAACGCCACCACTTTCGTCGCCTTCAAAGAATTTCCCTACGGCAACACGATCCACGCGCTGACTTGGTCGCCCGACGGCAAGTGGTTGGTCGCGGGTTGTCAGGACAACGCCGTGCATCTTTGGGTCCCGGCCGAGAAGGACTTCGAGCTGCACATGAGCGGCTACGAAACTAAATTAAAAGAAATCTCGTTCAGTCAGGATTCGAAGTGGCTCGCCACCGGCGGCGGCCGCGACGCCTGCGTGTGGGACTGCGCCGGCAAAGGACCCGAAGGCCGCGAGCCGTTGCAGCTCCCGCACAGCGCCCGCGTGTGCGCCGTGGCTTTTCAAAATTCCCACGGCCGTCTTGCTACAGGCTCGACCGATGGCGTATTCACCCTGTGGGATCCCAACCGCAAGAATCCCATGATCGCCGAAGCGCGCATGCCTTCCGCCCTCAGCAAATTCGCGTGGTCCCCCGACGACACCCTCCTCGCCGCCGGCACCGAAAATGGCGCGCTGTTTGTGTTCAAGACGGACTGAGGCCAGCGAGCCAGTCGAGAGTCCAGAGACGAGAGTTGAGAGCCAGAATCGTTCACTCCGGTCCGAGATCGAATGTAGGGCCGGTGCTCTTGTCAGGCCATAGCCTTGGCGAAGGCCGATGCGCCGGCCTTGGGTATCCGCCAACCGGCCGCCGCAAGCAGCGGCCCTACCGCTGAACTGATTCACCGCATCCGAGAGCCCAGAATCGTTCTCGTTTTCTTACTCTTAATCGTTCTCTCCGCTCAAATTCTGCTGAGAACCAAAGAGGAGAACGAGTAGGAGTACGATTATGAGAACGATTTTCCCGACCACTACGCCGCAAAAACTTTCCGCCGCTCTACTTCTGTCAGCACCCGCCATTTTCCCGGCGCGAGCGCCAGCGACTCCAGCGTCAGCCCGCCGATCCGCGCGCGTAGCAGACGCAACGTCGGATGCCCGATCGCCGCCGTCATCTTTCGCACTTGGCGATTTTTGCCTTCGGTCAGCTCCAAACTCAGCCAGCAATCCGTCACCGTTTTCCGAACCCGCACCGGCGGATCGCGCGGTGCCACGCTCGGTGCCGGTTCGATCCGCCGCACCTGGCACGGCTGCGTGCGGTAACCCGCAATCTTCACTCCAGCCGCGATCTGCTTGAGCGCGTCGTCGGTCGGCACGCGCTCGACCAACACCCAATATTCCCGGCTATGTCCCTGCTCGGGATCGAGCAACCGCGTGTTCAGTCCGGCTTCGTCGCTCAACAGCAACAACCCTTCCGAATCCGCATCCAGCCGACCAAGCGGATAAATATTCTTCGGCAAACCAAAATCCGCCAGTGTCCGCCACTGCGAGCCCAGCTCCGGCGTAAATTGCGAGAGAACGCCGTAGGGTTTGTTAAGGGCGATGAGCATCGAAAAGAGGCGAACACTACAACGCACGCCCTCGTCGATGTCCACCGCCGACGTGCTGAAATTTCTGAGCTATGCACTTTCGCTCATCGCGTCACTACGATCTGCAACTGGCAAAAAATGCCTTTGATTCAATCCGTGCCATCGGAGCAATCCGTGGTTGAATTGCTTCATCACGCTCGGAATTCCTCTTGCCTGTTCTTTCCCTCGACGGCTACCACCTTGCATGGAATCTCCGCTCGCTCCCACCAAACCGACTTTCAACGAGGCGTTGAAAGTCTGGTGGAAGATCGGGCTGCTGAGTTTCGGCGGACCAACCGGGCAGATCGCTCTCATGCACACCGAACTCGTCGAGCGCCGGCGCTGGGTGAGCGAGTCGCGGTTTCTCCACGCGTTGAATTATTGCATGCTGCTCCCCGGCCCCGAAGCGCAGCAACTCTCGGTCTACATCGGCTGGCTGTTTCATGGCCGGTGGGGCGGGATCGTCGCGGGAACCTTGTTCGTGCTGCCGGGCGCGCTCCTGCTCTGGTTGCTGTCGTGGGTGGCCGTGGCTTATGGACAAGTGCCGTGGATTGCCGCAGCCATCTATGGGCTCAAGCCGGCAGTGATGGGCTTGGTCGCACATGCCGTGATCCGCATCGGCGGCAAGGCGCTGAAAAACTCCGCGATGTGGTCCATCGCCGCGGCGGCGTTCGTGAGCATCTATTTTCTTCACCTGCCGTTCCCACTCATCATCGCTGCGGCGGGACTGATCGGTCTCGCCGGGGGGCTTTGGTGGCCGGCGGTTTTCAACGTCGTGCAGGGCCACGGCAAATCCAGCGGCGGCACGGCGGTGGATGACGATGCGGCGGCATCCGCTCATCCCTCGATCTTCGCCACCTTTCGCACGGCGATTTTCTGGTCGGTGATCTGGGCACTGCCGGTCGTGGCGGCGTGGTTTATTTTCGGACCGCAACATGTGCTCACGCAAGAAGGCTTGTTTTTCTCCAAGGCCGCAGTCGTGACCTTTGGCGGCGCGTACGCGGTGCTGCCTTACGTCGCGCAACAGGCGGTGGAAACCCACGGCTGGCTCACCGCGTCGCAAATGCTGGACGGGCTTGGTCTCGCCGAAACGACCCCGGGGCCGCTCATCCTCGTGCTGCAATACGTGGGCTTCCTCGGCGCGTGGAATCAGCCCGCGCCCTTCAGTCCGCTCGTGGCGGCGACGCTCGGCTCGGCGATGACCCTGTGGTGTACTTTCATTCCGAGCTTTTTATTTATCTTCACCGGTGCGCCGTACATCGAGGCATTGCGCGGCGCGAAATTATTAGGCTGCGCGCTCTCGGCGATCACCGCCGCCGTGGTCGGCGTCATTCTTAATCTCGCGGTTTGGTTTGCGCTCGGCGTGTTGTGGCCGAAGGGCGGTCCCATCGACTGGTTCGCCGTCGCGCTAAGCGTGAGTGCCTTTGCCGGCCTGCAATGGCGAAAATGGAATGTTATCGCCGTGATCCTCGGTTGCAGCGCGCTCGGTGTGGTTTACCGGCGGTTGCTAGGGTGAGACAACAGAACTCATTTTTTCACTTTCCGTGGGGTGTTACAGCGTTCCTCTCCGCTCTCTCCGTCCACACTGGTCCCGTCGCTACGGCGTGGAATTCGCGAACATCTACCGTCCCGTCCCGTGGCTCGCGCTCGATGCGGATCTCGCGTTCAGCCACGGCCACTATCGGGACGAACCTGCCGGAGCGGATCGTATCGCGAACTCCATCGCCACCGTCATCACCGCCGGAGCCACGATTGCTTTGCCGCGAGGATTTTTCGGCAGTCTGCGCACCCGCTATTTCGGTGCGCAGCCGATCATCGAGGACAAATCCGTCCGCGCGCCCTCGTCGATCACACTCAACCTCCGCACCGGCTGGCGCAGTCGCGAAGGGGAATTGGCCGTCGACGTGCTGAGCCTCCTCGACCGAGCGAATCCCGACATCGCTTATTTCTATACGTCCCGACTGTCCGGCGAGCCAGCGGGCGGAGTAGACGACATCCATTCCCACCCCGCCGAGCGGCGCACCGTGCGTCTGAGTGTAACACGACGGTTCTCAAAAGAGAACTGAGCCCAAGAACTTTCGAAATAGTTTCGGGCCTCAAAATTCGTAGCAGACGAGATAACGAGGTCAGTCCTCGACGACTTCCTCTTGCCTATCGACAAAATCGAAGGAGCGCTCAAGGTGTGCTCGTCTATCAAACGCACTATGGCTAAACTGATTAATGCGAACAAACCTCACCTCTGGAAAACTGACATCGCCGCTTCGGTTGATCAGTTTAACCAATGGTTCATGCGTTTTGCCCCGGAAGCGTTCCTTTCTACGCGTTTAAAGACGACCGAACACGTCAAGCACGCACTAGTGGCGACTCATGATTTGCGCAACATTGACGCCGTTACTTTGCGGGGAAATCCCGGTGTGCTGCCTACGCTTCGCATGTGTACCGCCCCACCGCTCGCCGTGGATCGTCTCGTCGGTCTCGCCAACGCGAGCAAATCATTCATCGGCTCCATGGAAGAGGGCAAGCTGGCCGCTCGGATGAAAGCAGACTTGATCGAGGAAAATTTGGGCAAGGTTTGCTCCGTGCTGATCAAACTTCTCGACCGCGATATCTTCCCGTGGCTGGACGCAGGCAAGAATCCCACGGATCACGAGCGCGACCGGGCTTCCACGATTGTAGCCGACCGTTTGTGCAGTGCGGTGGCAAATCCGATTGTACGCAATGCTCAGGAGAAACGCCAACTCAAGCTCGTCGGCGATTGGCTGGATGCCCGCGGTTACAGGAAGCAGAGCCATCCCAGCGGACACTCACTGACCAAAATGGCAGCCGGAACCTATTCGTTCCGCATGAATCTTGGGGTGGGCAAGACGCACAAGTTAAATATCCCGGTTGATATCGTCGTTCAGCCCCTGAAATTGCGCAAAGATCGGCTGCCCATTCTCATCGAAGCCAAGTCGGCCGGGGACTTCACCAACACCAATAAGCGCCGCAAGGAAGAGGCGACCAAGATACGCCAGCTTCAAGCTACCTATGGGGCGAACGTCACGTTCGTTTTATTTCTGTGCGGTTATTTTGGCAGCGACTATCTGGGCTATGAAGCCGCCGAGGGCATTGACTGGGTCTGGGAACACCGGATCGATGATCTGCTGAAACTTGGGCTTTGAAAGCGATGATTCTGCTCGACGACAATTCAGTAGAGTCACACCGCCAGGCAATGCAGGTGGACATCGATGCGGGTAAATCGGCCGGTGAGCGCAATCGGCTTGGCCAATTCGCCACGCCCAACTTGCTGGCCTTGGATATCGCCCGTTATGTCGCGTCACTCCTGGACCGGACCAATGGTGAGATTCGTTTTGCTGATCCGTCGATTGGCTCCGGCAGTTTCTTTTCGGCTGCGCTCGCGACCTTTGGTTCTCAACGGATCCAAAGTTCCCTCGGCGTGGAACTCGACCCCGCTTTTGCCGACGCCGCCCGCCAGCTTTGGGCCCAGGCAGGACTGAAAGTTGTTCATGGAGACTTTACCCGCTTGGTGGCGGACCGTACCCTTTTGCCCGCCCCCAATGTCGTCCTGGCAAACCCTCCTTACGTTCGACACCACCATCTCGACCGGGAGGAAAAAATCCGCCTGCAACGCCTCGTTTTTGATCTGACCGGTCTCAAGGTGAACGGCCTGGCCGGACTGTATGTTTATTTTCTTTTGCTCGCCACCGCATGGATGGAAGACGACGGCATCGCCGCGTGGCTGATTCCGTCCGAATTCATGGACGTCAACTACGGGGCGGTCATCAAACATTTCCTCACGGATCGCATGACGCTCATTCGCGTCCATCGTTTTGACCCTGGCGACGGCCAGTTTGGTGATGCATTGGTCTCGTCGGCTGTTTTGGTTTTCCGAAAAACCATCCCCACCCCTGCCCATGCCGTGGAATTTACTTACGGTGGCACACTGACCGCACCGCAAGCCCGTGACTTGATTCCTTGCGCCCGTTTGCGTGAAGCCCGCAAGTGGACCGCGTTTCCCGCGCATGCCAAAAACGACCGCCACACCCTGAGCAATGGCCAAGGGCCGACCCTAGGTGATTATTTTCGCATCCAGCGGGGCATCGCCACCGGCTGCAACAAATTCTTCATCATTGATCGCACCGAGGCGAAACGGCTGGAACTGCCCGACCAATATTTGCGCCCCATCCTCCCGAGTCCACGTCAGCTCAAGACGACCATTGTCGAGGCGGCCCCAGACGGTCATCCGCTCATCGACCGGCAACTTTGCGTCATCGATTGCGACCTACCAGAAATAATGGTCGAAGCCCGCTACCCGACATTGTGGACCTACTTGCAAACGGCCCAATCCCTTGGGCATCGTGACGGCTATCTGGTCGGCAAACGCAGCCCTTGGTATAAGCAAGAGCGGCGCGAACCCGCGCTGTTCCTCTGCACCTACATGGGCCGGGGCGCGGAAGACAAACAGCCGTTCCGCTTCATTTGGAACCGTTCGCAGGCAATTGGCACGAACCTCTATCTCATGCTCACACCGAAAGCTGGTCTTGCCGCCATGCTTCGCCTCCATCCCGAGCGGGCCGAAATCATCCATGAAATGCTTGGCCAGGTAACCGGCCACGAGCTTCGGGGCGAAGGCCGGGTTTATGGCGGAGGATTGAACAAAATTGAGCCCAGTGAACTGGCGCGCGTTTCTGCCAACAAATTCTTGGCGCTTTGGCCAGAAATCCACTCTGGAGTGCACGCTCAACAAGAGCTCTTTACCTAATAGTCGATTGATCCGCCGGTGACTGGGCCGAGAGCACCTCGTTGCACCTTATGCTTCATTCCTACCCGGCACTTCTGATTCCCGAAAAACGTGGCGGTGGCTTTGTGAATTAGCATAGCCACCACCTTTCATGGTGAACCGGATCAGAAGCTAAACCGCACCACGAGCGACACGTCGCGGCCAGGCAACGGCGCGAGGTCCTTGAGAAACGAGGCGTGCACGCGCGCGGTCTGGTTGAGGAGATTCGAGCCTCGGACGAAAATCTCGCCTTTGCTCTGCCCGAGGTCGAAGCGCCACGAGGCGCCGAGACTCAGCAACTCATAGCCGGCGGTCGCGGTCTCGATCGGGGCGATGCGTCGTTGGTTAGCGACGTGGCGAAGTTCCGCGTTGAATGACCACGGGCCGGTGCGCCAGTCGAAGGCGGCGCCGAAGCGCACGGGCGTGATGCGGGGCAAGGGCGCGCCGTCAGTCGTGTTGGTCGCGCGCACGGTATCAGCGAAAAACCGCAAATCGGCGTTCATGGTTTTCGATTCGTGGAGATGAAACGTGAGTTCGACTTCCCCACCGTAGAGCTTCGCGTCGCGCTGCACGTAGGCGAAGACCGGCAGGCCGGCGTCGGGATCAAGCACCCCGGTGTCCTGCTCGAAAATGTAGCCGTTGAACTGGTTCACGAAGAGACTGAGCTCGCCGGTGACGAAGCCTTTTCTTTTGCGCAAACTCACATCGATGCCGACGGATTTCTCCGTGCCGAGCGCCGCATCACCGACCTCGTAAGAGCCGGTACCGACGTGCGGACCATCGGCGAAAAGTTCCTGCGCGTTGGGCGCGCGTTCGTTGGCGGACAGCGAAACGGCGAGCGCGTAATCGGCGTTCAGCTTCCACACCGCGCCGCCGGTGAAGGTGGCGAGCGAGTGGCTGCGCCGGTCGAAACCGCTGCCAGCCTCGGGCGTGATCGTCTGCCGCTCGGCGCGCGCGCCGAACTGCCACGTGACGGGTCCGCTCGCCGCTTCCTCGTACAGGAACACGGCGTTGCCCTGCGTGACTGTCGGCGGCAGAAACGCCTCCTCCCCGATCGCCGCGAAATCACTGCGCGTGGATTGGAAGCCGAGCGCGCCCTCGAAAGCCCCGAGTTTTTCGTGCAACAGCTCCAGGCGTCCTTCGTAGCCTTGGTTCGTGAAACGGGTGCCGAGTGCCGCGCCTTCCAACTCGTCGTGCTGGTAGTCCGCGTGGCCGAAATTAAATTTCGCGGCGCGCAGCAATCCGACCGGTTTCAACCATTCGCCGTGCAAATCCCAGCGACGCTGGCGCAGCTTGATCGTCACTTCCTGCTCGGCCACGGTGCCGTAGAGCGAATCAAATCCGTTGTAGGAAATGCCGAAGTGACCGGCTTCGCCGAGGTAGTTCAGGCCGGCCGAACCGCCGCTGGTCTTGGTCGCGCTGTTGATCAGTGTGCCCTTGGAAACGGTTTCGCCGTTGGCGATCATTTCCTGCGCGAGCGCGGGCGTCGGCCCGATGCCGGGGATTTTCACGTCGTCGGTCTGGCGGCGGAATCCGTCGAGCCGCCACGCGAACTTCCCCGCCGCGCCCGTAAGCACGCCGGCCCCGGCGCGTTCGTCCGCGCTGGAATTACCACGCACTTCGAATCGACCGATGACCGGAGCAACGGGCAACGTTTCGGGAATCCGACCGTCGATGATATTGACGACCCCGCCGATGGCGCCACCACCGTAGAGCAGTGAGGCCGGTCCGCGCACAATTTCAACGCGATCAATCAGCAACGGATCGAGACTGACCGCGTGGTCGGGACTGATCACTGACGCGTCGATGGTGCCGACCCCACCAGTGAGCACGCGGATGCGGTCGCCGCCCAGACCGCGAATGATTGGCCGGCTGGCACCGGGACCGAAATAAGTGGAATCGACGCCGGGCAGGCCAGCGAGAGTTTCACCGAGCGTTGGCCGAAGACGCTGAGTCAAAGTAGCCCTGGCTACGACCGAGGTGGGCGACGATATTTCGTCCGGTGCCCGTGCCAGTGGGCTGCCTGTGACGACGAGCTTTTCGAGATGCGTGATTTCGTCCGTTGGTGGCGGATCAACGGGAACGTTGGTTTGAGCCCGGGCCGTAGCGGCGAGAGCGAGGGAAAGAGAGATGATCGGGAAAAATGATTTCATGCTGAGTCAGGGTTGAGGCATAGCCGGCCACGCGCGCGACCGCGCACGTTGCTCCGGCAGAGGAGGAAAACGCCCGGCCTGAACACAGGCGGACGCGACGGACCGTCGATGACTCAGCTAATTGGCGGACCGCACCCGGGCGGTAACTGTGGCGCGCGCGCGGCGCGAGCCACCTGATCAGCCAGGGCAATCACCTCCGTGATCACCGGCTCGGGTGCCGACAGCACCACCGCCACCGTCAAACCGGATCCAATACCCTGACTAAAAAGAGTAACCGCGCACGAGTGATCAGGCTCCGCTGGATTCGGCGCATGCCGGCATGACTCCGCAGTTTCCCCATGCAACGCCGCATGAATCTCCGGCGACACCGCCGCGAACGAAAGCAGTCCCACCAGCAGCGCGCAGCCCAGCGCGACGAAGCGCAAGGGCCACGAGGGCAGTGAATGGCGGAGTTGAGTGGACTTTAACATCGGTATGTGGCGCCCAACTTATAGCAGATGTGTCAAGCGACTCATCAGATCATGCGTGCGCGCACCAATCAGATGAACGGTATCGGAGGTGGAGCGCGACCTTCCGACTTCGCCAAGGCTACGACGGACCAGCCGGGCGCGCTGGGTGCCGGCTCTCGCAACAAAACCCGCCCGGAGGTCGGGTTCCACCACCGCAGAGGCCTGCGCAGTGAATTCTAAAACGCGCACCACTTCAGCGGCTGGCCCGCCCCGGGGAGTACCAATACGCGTTTGAGCCGCAGGCGAAAGCGCGGTGTCTTGTAGCCCCGTTTTCGGGCTGCGCCCTCAAACGAGGCTACACGCACACGGCAAAACCTCCCTCACGGATCGGGACCCGTGCCACTTCCTCCCAGTCACGTCAGGCTCCGCGCTCTCCGGCGTCCTCCGCGTTAAATGTTTCTTCCGATTCGCGGCGGAGTTGAACTCGCCCTTATGCCTCGGGCTCAGGAGGCCTGAGGATGTTTGCGCCTGAATGACGGCGGGACCCTGCGGGAACGAGGCCGAGCCGGGTGAGCTAGTTTCATCTGACGGCAAGTGAGCCATGGCGGTTGGGGGCAACCGCCGCTACCCCGGGAACCCCGAGCTATCGAGCGGGGCGGACGTTCGCCCTGCTCGCACGCCAATAAAAAGACCGGTCGGAATATCCGGCCGGCCGAGGAGAAATCCGGCAAACCACCGCCTTACTTCCAATTCAGAATGAGATTGGTGAAATAGGTGGTGTCGAGCCGGTCGGTGAGCGCCGGCGGCTTGCTGTTATAATCATTAGCCACACCAAGCTTGAGCTTCCACATGCTGGAACCGATTGGCAGTTCCCAAGCGGACTCATGATGCAGGCGATAATTGCTGAACGCCTTGAAGGCAGGCGTGAAGGCGATCATGTTCGTGAGTTTGGAGTTCGGGAAATTATAGGTGTGCAAAAAGGCAAGATCGAGACCGGCCGAGCTGAAATTCGAAGCGGGCTGGATCAGAACCGGAACAAGCGCGCTGGAATAAATCGCCGCATAGGAATCGTAGAGATAACTCACACCCACGCGAAACTCGAGATCCTGTTTCTCATTTTTGATCAGCCGACGGCTTAAACCGAAGGCGCTGGAGGAGCGAAGATCCAAATTCTTGGTCGCGTCCTTTTCCAGTGAAGTGCGGGCATACCAGCCATTTTTGGCGGAGTAAAACGAGGAATAGTCCATCCCGCCAAAAGCCCGATCGGCCGTCGTGACGCCATTGTCAGACGCGTTCTCCGTCGCGAGGGCGAAAATCAGTTTGTCCTGCGCACTGGCGAGTGTGGCCTTGAAGCCGAACGCCGCCGCAAACTTATTGGTCGTGCTCTGGCGGCCCGCAATGGCGATCGAGGCCTCATAGGCCCAATTGCGATTATTCGCTTCGGACTCCGCTTTCAGTTTCTTCGTGTCCGGGCTGTCGGCCCCTTGGCGCCAGACGGCAGCGACGTTGGCGGTGGGGGCGGACATCTGGCCGTCGTTGGCGACGACCTTGATGCCGGCGTCGGTCACTTCCACTTTGCCGAGCACCTGACTGCCGCCTGCGAGACCGACATTGACAGCTTCATCCGTGGAAAAGTTTTTCACGCTCCCCTGCTTGATTTCGATCATGCCGGCGAAGGTGGTCTCGACTTTCAACTTGCCGGCTTCGGCGGAGAGCAACTTGCCGTTGATCACGGATCCGTCGGTGAGTTCGATCCGGTCAGCGAGTGCCGTGGTGACCAGCGCCAGAGCAAAGACAGCACGAAAGATATTTTCAAGATGCAGGTTTTTCATAGGGAACAGGTGATGAATCAGCGCCGACAAGGCGGATCAACCAGAAAAAACGCATTATTTGTGTTTGGTCAGATTCGCGCCGCCGCCCGATCACCCAGAGGTTAACCCCACTGGTATTTGCCCTGGTCACCGCCAGCAAAATCGCGTGCATTCACCGGTGGGACGTGGAGGGAGCACGCTAGAAATCCAAGCCGAACAACAATTTCAGTCGCGAATAATCCTGGGTCGTACCACCAGGATTATATTGGCGGTTCTCATGCCGAATAGAAGTGCTCAGCGTCTCGGTGAATTTCTTGCTGAGCTCGATACGATTTTCCCAACCATCCTTGGCTGAGGTGAAGGAATAGTAGTACACGCCGCGTTCTGAAAGGCTCATCCGCCAGGGTAGTTTTAATTCCGCTTCGAGAAACAGGGACTCGCCCGTGCGGGAAGAATGAATCCCGCCGGGAGTGGTATTCCATACGTCGAATAAATTCTCGGACAAACCGATGCGGAGCTTGCGGCGCGCATCGGACAGAATATTCATGCCGGCACCAATCTCCTGCTGCAACTGCACATAGTCATTGGGCACGCCGTTGTTGAAACTCGCGCGGTTCCATTCCACGGTGGGCCGGTAGAGGGCAAAATATTTCCGGGGAAAATCGTGCCGCCAGAGTCCATCGGCCTTGATCACGTCCGTCGTGGTGAGTTTGTTCGTCTGGCTGAAGTGGTAGCGCCCCTTGAGCTGCACCTCGTCGGATTTCCCTTTGCGCAGCAAGGTCATTTCCACTCCCGTGTTAACCTGATCCGCCGTATTGGAAACTTGCTCCAGGGAAAAGGCAAAACGCCCATGCCACGGCCCAAAAAAGTCACCCAACTTCGCGGTCAGGACCGACAACCTGAACCGTTCCAATACGGAGAGCCGCTCCGCTTCCGCGCGTTCGGCGGCCTGCTCATTCTCCAAGGCCACTGCGGCCGGCGTGTTGGGCGCGATCGTGGACCGTGATTTGTTCCGTGGCTCCGCCTTGTTGACCACCGCGTTGCCCACCAAGACACGCAGCACCCCGAAGCGGTCCGAATCAAAGACGATTATCTTGTCAGTTTTATCGATTAACCGGCCCTGCACGCGATCACCATCCTTGTAAACGAGCGTATCACGGGTGTTCTCCTCCGGTTCCGTCGCCCAACCCGACCGGGTCTGCAGCGAGCAAAGCAATGCGATCATCAGGCGAAGCGTGATTTTTTTAATTCTTACAAGCGGCATCCTTCATACGACGCATCCCGCATACCGATGTTGCAAACTCTTTCGGGAATCTTCCCAGCGTGGCCCGCAGGGGTGAAGGCGGCTGAACAACGAGGCGGCTTACGAGTTGCGCTTATCTGTCGAAACAGATTAATCCAGATGACATGCCCACCCGCGCCTGGTTTCCCACTTATATCTATCACGAGCCCCTGCAACGCGCGGGCTTGATTAAATTTAATGCTGAACTGGCCGACGAATGTCACCGCATCCGCGACTACGATGTCGCCGGCCAACGCTGGTCGAAGAAAAATTATCCCGGCGGTTACACCTCATACGCCTCGCTTAATCAGTTGCACAAAATTTCTTCCACCTTCGGCGATCTCGAACAACGCATCACCGCCCATGTGCGGAAATTCGCCCGCCACCTCGACATGGATTTGCGCGGCCGCACCATTTTTATGACGGATTTCTGGGTGAACATCATGCCGGAGCACGTCACGCATAGTCTGCATCTGCATCCGCTTTCCTTCATCAGCGGCACCTACTATGTGGTGACACCGAAAGGCTGTCCCGGTTTGAAATTTGAAGATCCACGTCTGAGCAAATTCATGGCCGCCCCGCCCAAGACCGCCAAGGCCCGGCCGGTCAACCGGGCGCACATCACCTACGCCGCCACCGCCGGCCAAGTGATTCTTTTCGAGAGCTGGCTCCGCCACGAGGTCGCGCCGAACCGCTCCACCGAAGAAAGAATCAGTGTGAGCTTTAATTACAACTGGAGCTAAACGTCGTGTCCTTGCCCACACCACCACCGTCCCAGCCTCGCGATTTCTGGCATTTCATCCGCTCGATGCGGCATTCGCTGGCGGGCTTCGCGGAAGCCTTCCGTCACGAGCAATCATTCCGGGAAGATCTCGTCTTCGTCGCCTTGCTGACACCGTTTGCGATCATTCTTCCCGTCAAAGCCGTGTCCACGGCTATCATGCTCGCCTCCCTGCTCCTGATCGTCATCGCCGAGCTGCTCAACTCCGCCATCGAAGCCACCATCGACGATATCTCGCTCGAGAAACGCCCGCTGGCCAAACGCGCCAAAGACATAGCGAGCGCCGCTGTCTTCCTCGCGTTTCTCAACTGCCTCGCCGTGTGGGGCATCATCATTTATGCCAGTTGGGACCGGATCAAGACCCTCGAATTCCTCCGCTGGCCCCCGCTGTTTTTGCAATAGTGGCAGGTGTGGCACGGGTCTCCGACCCGTGAAGTGCTGAATCATGGGTCGGGAGACCCATGCCACGCACCGCACGCCGCTCACCGCATCCGCCCGAAGAAAAACGTCGCCACGCCGATGAAGGCGATGTTCGGCACCCACGCCGCCCAGAGTGGATCCATGTAGCCATTGCCCCCCAGATTTACCGCCAGCGTGTTCAGAATATAATAGAGGAAAAACAACCCGATGGACTTTGATACCCCGACCGTCGGACTCACCCGCACACCGGAAATGGCGAAGGGAATAGCGATAGCCAGAATGATCAGCGGCACGAGCGTATCAGCGAGCACCCCATAGTAACGCACCGCGTACGGCAGCACCTTGGGATTAGATTCCGCCTTGAAATAATCCACAATCTGCTGGAGTTCGAAAAGCGACAACAGCGACGGTCGACGGTCAATCAGCAGCATCAAAGAAGGTTCCTCGTTGAAATGCGGCACCGCCTTCCGGGCGAACACCACGGAACGCAGCAATTCGCCGCTCACCGCATCGAACCACATTTCCCGCCCCTCGGTAAACACCCAAGACCCGGCCGCGACATCGAAGTAAGCCTCCCGCGCCATCACCCGCGATCGTTCGCGCCGCTCCTTGTCCAACTCCGACACAGTGACGCCATAGGCCTTCTGGGTGAACCGGCTATAGCGGTTAAAAAACCACATGCGCCCCATCCGCTGGTTATCGAACGTCACGCTATGCACCAGCCCGAGGTTCACGCCCGGAGCAGCTTTCCGCGCTTCGTCCCGAATTTCGAAACCCTCCATCAAGCGCCGCGACGCCTCGATATTGCCGAATACGGATTGGGTGTCGGTGTCGTATAGGATGCCTACCAGCGCCATGGTGCTGGCAATGTCATTGGCGCTCAGCCGTAGTCCCAGATAAAGATCGCTTTGCAGGCCAAGGGTAGCTTCATCGCCGCGTTCATCGTAGTGATACTCGGCCAACATGCCCACGTCGGCTGGCGTGTCGGCCACCCCGAAGCTGGTGCGTTCGAAACCGCCCACATAGGCGTAATAATTCCCCAGATTATTCTGGTTGTAAATAGCCTCCAGTTTCCACAACCACGCACCTTTTGTTGCCTGGGCATCCAGGCTGGTCTGGTCTATCT
>ENA-ORBV01003777-ORBV01003777.1-microbial-mat-metagenome-genome-assembly--contig:-NODE-3777-length-29876-cov-6.573409_pt1 | contig 29876 bp, 18 predicted proteins | sample MGYA00237777_ERZ505514 | MGnify/ENA primary metagenome ERZ505514 (study PRJEB26160, sample SAMN06269048) | microbial mat metagenome | isolation source: Oligotrophic lake microbial mat | place... | reverse complement strand
TTTTTTAATGGTGCGGCGACCACCGAGATCTACACCTCTCTATTCGTCGGCAGCGTCAGATGTGTATAAGAGACAGTTGTCATGGAATGTGGGAAGCGCCGAGCCGAGCTGCACAGTGGATGACGATTGCAGTACTATAATAAGTAATGATGATGAATATTACAAACCAGATAAAGACACAGATCACAATACTTTTTCGTGGTTTGAAGATGCCACCAAGGACTTCAAATTTTTGCAAGAACATGTCTTTGGTCAAAAACAGGAAAAAGGAAGAAAATGGCGACAACAAAAAATTGAAAAACGACAAGATTCTTTTGCCCACCTTTTTTCACCACGCCCCCCAAAAGATGGTGACAGTAGTGTGGAGGATGGTGCAGACGATGATGGTACCAGTCGAGACGAGCAAGGCAAAAAGGAAGAAACGTCGCTCTTGTCGCTGGTAGATACTTTGAAGGGTTTGCTGGATTCCGAACATCCAGATCAAGCCATTCTCAAATTGCTCTTGAAAAACAGTGCCACTGGTGAAGATGATGCTCGCTCCTTTCAAGATACGGCCAAACTCTTTTTGGATCATGCCCAAGAAGTGCTGGCACAAGTCCAACGAACCTTTGGTCCCCGCCTGGATAATCTCAGTAAGTACAATAGAAACAATGCCCCAACAGAAGGAAAAAAAAATGTGAGGGTATAAGGATAAACGCAAGGGAAATTTGGACTAAGAAAATTGCCTGCATTGTTCCTTCTTTCTTGTCCCCCCATTCTTTAGTGGACAAGTATTTCTATTTTCCCTCCGCGTGGTATCTCTTACGAAAAGAGCAAGAATCCAAGCATGCATATTGGAAAACAATGCAGCATCGGTTTTTTGACAAGGTGACTGACACTGCCATGTTCCAAGAACTTCACCAGGTAAGTGTCAAGAAATGCGGCCCAAAAGTAATGTTGGGACTTTTGGTGCCATGCATGGTGATGGATTTAATTTTTAATTGACGCAAGTGTGCTATTTCTGCTGGCCATGGCGTAGGCGTTGTATCTTTCCGATTTAGCATATGTGGACAGTGAAACGCAGATTCGTGATGGACTCGCAACTGTCAATAACGACGGCTGGCAATTACTTTACGTGGACACCAAAGGTAATCCAAAGGAGCCTGCCCATTTTCTGGCGGTAGAAAAACAAGCGGCTCCTCTCAAGAAAAGCAAAAGCAACGACAAAACGACATCCGGCGATGATACTGCAAAAGAGGAAACTACAATATGGCAAAAAGTGACGGGGCGCAACTTGGCCGACTTGTTATCACCTCAAGATTCTGTAAAGGTGATGATCGTCGTCCGGGGTACCAAACCTTGGCCGATGTTTTGTCAGATGGGCTGTTGGAAGCTACGCCGTTCAAAGCCAAATACAAAGCCCATGGAGGCATTCAACAAAGTGGACACTACATTGTGGAAAAACACATTGGTCGCTTAAAAAGGTTATTGGAAGCCTCCGGGCGATCCAAAATTCAACTTCTCCTTTTCGGGCATAGCTTAGGTTGCGGAACAGCGGCCATTGCCGCAATGGAGTTTCATGACGAGTACAAAGACATTATTGATGTGAAAGCTGTTGGCTTTGGCTGCCCAAGTTTAATCAGTCCCGAGCTGAGTGAACAGTATAAAGACATTATCACCACGGTGATCAATGACGCTGACATTGTTCCGCGCATGTCTGGATCCTCCTTGGTCAATTTGCAGTTGGATATGTTATCCCTGGATTGGACTGGTTACTTAGCGGAGGAATTGAAGGCATTGAGTGCCGACGTTGTGGATGATCTTTCCAAATGGGCCAATAAAGCCGGAGTTTCTTTTGCAAAGGACTTGGTAGGCAAAGTGGTGGCTTTTGTCGAAAATTACCTGGAAACGACAGTCAAACCGTCTATCAAAAAGGCTGTTGAGGAGGCAATTCCAAGTTCTATCAAATCACCTAATCAACGAGTAGAAACGGAACTGGTTCCTCCGGGCACTTGTCTTCACTTGTATCGAACAGCCACGGGCTTTGACGCCGCCTACACACCTTGTGGATTTTTCGACAAGATTGAATACGTACCTCATCTCGTCCAAGATCACATGACCAAAAGTGGATACCACACGGCGCTGCTGTCACTTCTTCGCCAGCAGGTAGGAGACGAAAATGCAGTTTTCGAGAACCCGCTATAAGTAGGGTAGTTAAGTAGAGGGAAGAGACCTCGCATTACGCCATTGCTCGGGCCCCACTCAGCGTGCAGCAGAATTTCAGTTGCTCCCAGCAGTGCGTTTTGGATCCCCATCTCTCTACTACGACGAACTAGACCTACGAGTGCCCACCGCTACTTTACTACCTGGTACTACTTAGAGTACACATTGCTAGCCAGCTGCTGGGGTCAACATTAGGAATCGGGAATCATAAATGTGTTGGTGTATTTTTGCCATTGGACTTCACCAGAAGTATTTGTCGACCCTAACGTACAGTACTACTAGTCTACTGCAATGGCACTTCGCCTAAAAAGTGAGCCCCTTTTGCTCATTCTTATGGTTGATCTTATCTTCAAGTTGTGCCTCCCTGGTTTTGGCCTGTGACACTACTTTTCCATGAATAGGAAAATTTTATTCATGTACCAAAGGGGCAGTTCGTCATTATCGTTCGTCCTTCTTCAAATACCAAATAACACCTTGTATTTGAAGAAGGGAGGAGCAGGAGCGAGAATAGCATCTGCTTCCATGATCCAGGCGGAACCGCCAATCTCTGTCTATTACTACTACTAGCAATTAGTACTGGTACCTACTAGCATTGTATTCCAGCTACTACCGCTACTCCAGCTAGTTACTAGCTAGCTACTGAGTAGTAGTCTGGCTAGTAGTAGTACGGACTACGGTAGTACCGGGACCAGTAGGTCTGCAGCTGGTGATAGCTAGTACCGTACATCTGCGGGAGTTTTCTTCCATCAAAAGGAACGTCACGCATCTCGTTTATAGTGAAACACACATTGAAGCGCCTTGTATGAATAAAATCCTGCATATCCATTGGAAAGAAAGGAACCTCTAAATCTGTATTTTCTCATTCTGTCCTAGGCTCCTACTAGCGTCTATTTTTCAATGTACAGAAGAGAAGCAGGCGAACATTCGTCGATGTCGAAATGCGAAGGGACGTTATTTCTACACTATGTTACCGAAGTAGCTGCAGGTTCTTCGGACAATACGTTCATTTAAAGGTTTTACAGGTACTTTGGTAACGCTAGTGTATCCTCCTTTGGACACTTATAATACTCGTAAAGAAGGTCGGAAAACTTGTACTGTAAAACTGTCCCACAAAACTTGTCGCACAGATCCACGAAACCGTACTCCTTTCTGATTTCTGGCTGTTGGTAGCGGGCCTGCGTAACAAAAGGCCTTGTATTTGTAAATGGTACTCCGAGTAGCAAAGCAGTTTTTTAGCCAATGGGGAACTTATGTACTAGCAGTCGCTGTACGATCAGAGTAGTAATTGTACGGTACTACTACAGTGTACTAGTACGACGTACCAGCGTTAGCTGATAATTATGATTTCAAAGTCTTCGTTTGATTTTTGTGGGATCTACAGTAGTACCAAAGCAATACCAAATCCCCGTTGAAAAGCAGTAGAAAGAATGCTTCTTACAATCCATCCTCGATCGTTGATTCTACGTTACTATCCATTCTCTTTTGTGCCTTAGAATAGTTACCTCACAAATAATTTTGTGCCAGCCCTTGGTATTGAATATCCCCGGCAGCCAGTATAGAGGAACTCTAGCAACTTGAGATCAAGCCACAGATCAGATCCAGTTGGTTGTTTTGTACCTAGCGTCAAGGCAAAAAGGCAGAGTAAAAGAAGAAGTTTAGTGTGGTTCTACGGTAGTTGGGCCGCTTTGACTCCATTTGAAAGAATTTGTTTATCTCGCAAAGATCCGTAATCATGAATCCTGATCCAGTTCTCTCTACGAACATGTTCGACGAGTCTCAGTGTGCCGGCGCTGCTGGCAAGCATGAGGCGGCCGAGAATACGGCTAGCAGCGACCCCAGTTGGCCGCTGTCAACCAGCAACGACGAGACTGTTGAAGAACCGTCTTCTGCTTCTCCTGGTCACTCCAAAGAAGGGAAGCATCTTGGTCGCGACTTTACGCCTGGAAAGTGGGATGTGGTAAGTAATACTTGCTCTGTTCTTGTCAACTCCTGCTTGCAATGTCTCCCCAGGGCTAACTCAACCTGATATGCCCTTTTTGGCCTGATGCTATAGGTTTGTGGAAGATCCAAGCACCACTTCAAGCACGTTGGCAACCGGAGACTTCGTGTCTTGATTGCCAACAATCTCAAGGGCTACGCAGAAGCTCAAACTCGTCGCGGCAAATCAGCCATCATCAACCGCGTTGCGGACCAGTTTCATGGCAGGTTTGCCAAGAGAGAAAAGGATGGCTGTTGGATGGAGTTGACCCGGCAAATGGTCCGGAGCAAAGTGGCCCATGATTTCAGAGATGCGCTGTTGAAATCCTCCCGAAAGCAATCCAACCCAGACGGACAGCTGTCATCGACCACGTGGGTGCAAGCCCAAAATGAAATCTTTACGTCTTTGAACCTTCTTCACAAGAGGAGCTGCGGGACGGACGAGGACACGGAAAGCACTTGTAGCGGGAGCAATAGCGAAGATACCGCCCTGGCTCCTCCTCCAGGACGTGGCGGCATGGTGGTTGGCAAACTGGACCTTCCTTGCTACTCGCAGAGTCTTCTGGGCGCAAGAAGAGTTGACCTCTTGGATCAGTGCCGCAATATAGAGGCTGTGGGTCAAGGTGACCTGCGTTCTTGGAAGGCAGACCCTCCAAGCTCCTACGAGCGTGCGGTGTTCGACACAAACGAGGATGATGAGCATGATCAATCGGAGCACCACTACGGTATAGAACCAGAAGGCTATAGCTTCCACGTTGTTCCAGACAACATTGGAGAGGCCGCTGAAGCTTTGATCGGTGGCCAACTATGCACATGGTTCTAAAGGATTTCCTTTGCTTTATAGTATGAACCATTCCATTCATATCTACACGGCAAACTACTCACTGACTGTGAGAATAATTCTACGAAGATGGCTAAAAATGCCAACATTTGAGCCAACTGTCCCCCAATACATAAATTTTTCATTATTAAGACATTCGACATTCGAGTATTAGTTTGTTAGTTATGACTAGGCGGGCAGCCATTAATGGGTGTTTTTCTTTCCTCGTGGTATGCCGTCCCTCTTGGAAACGAATTTGGGGATACATGTATGTATTGGTCCCGAGATCTTCGTGCGACAGGATCTTGTTCGGTGCACCACTGGCCTCTTTCTCTATGCCGAGCCTTGAGCCAGAGTTTCGGCGCTACAGCGAAGATCCATCTGTGCAGTGTGAAGACTCAAATCAATGTTCAAGCAATTGTATTGTTGTTGTCAACGGTCGATTATTCTGCCGGCACTAGGGTTGCTCTGAAGCAGGCGGTCATTGAATGGCTTCATCATAAAGACGTTTGATTTGTTGAAATGAGATTTCATTCTGTAGCAAGTGTTCGTTGTGTGCTGCAATCCGTTCTGTAGCTTCTTGACCGGCAGCATGAATGGTATCGGTCCAAACGAGGGAAATGGTGGGATGCGGAGACCTTTTCTCATAATCGAGACCGCTCTTGTCATCATCATCCTCATAATCATTGCCCCCAAATTCCCATTGCGGATGAAAGGCGGCCAATGTCACCGAGTTGTAGACACTGTCTGGATCGGTACGGTCTCCTTGATCAATCCAATAGTCTTCCAATCGAATGAACCAATTGTAAAAGGCCTCAAAGCTGCTGGTTTCTTGTGGTTCGTTCTCCAAAATTACAAAGGCAATGGCCACTTTGGCCAAATCAATAGCAGGGCTTCTATTTCTCTTTTCAAGCTGCTGCTGTTGTTGAAATTCTCGAATCAATCCAGCAAAGCGTTCGGCAACACTGTACACAATGGACGTCAAATACGACGAGGAATCTTCCTCCACCTCCTCTGTCGGTTCAAGCTCGTGTTTGTCGTTATAGTAATAATACTCAAAGCCACTACTAGTTTGTGGTAAGGATTTGGATGACACGACATAAAATTGCATAGCTCCCGGTGCTGCGACCGAAGCAGGAGCCCAAGGACATAGATTGAGGGGCACGACAAAATGTTGGCACCATTGCCACGTCTGCTGGACTGATTTCGTCTTGCTCTTGTTGGCCGTCGCTGTCGTTTTTGTCGTTGTTGATGCGTCATCCACATCATCAGTCTTGTTACCCCCGTCACTGGCCATTGAAGAGGAGGCATCTTGACGACGCCAAAGAATGGCTGACGTTTGTTCAAAAGAGCACACATGTTGGCTGTGAAACCACACGGATTGGTCGTCGAGGTGATTGTAGAGGGTTGTTATTTCAGGCACTGATCGTGCAAATCGCAAATTACAACCTCTATAGGCATCCTTACTACTCCTAGTAGAATGAGAAAAGCGTCGGGAAGAACGTTGATGGACAACGACGAATGCTGACCCACTTTGGTGGTGTAAGCCAAGTGTTGTGACGACTAGTACCCAAAACCCAAGAAAGCTACTACTTGACATGATTGACATTTATTCCGCTTTCTTTGGGCATCAGTTCTCTTACAGCTACTTGTCCACTTGCTCACAACAAAAAGCTATATTGTAGTGTATTGTAGGTGCAGCTGAGTGCAATGGTTGAGATGCCTTTGATGTGACTTCATTAATTTGTCTTTTTGCATGCATGTGCTTTCGCTCGTCGGATATCGATGAGGATCCTTTCCTTTTATGGTGACGGGCACACAAAAAAAGAGCGCGCACAGGATCTATCTGTTTAATGGTTGGTTATGAGCCGGACACTTTAGGGCTAGGGCTTGGCTAAGTACAGTATTGAGTTGAGAACGGGTCTGGTCTAAATTGAAAACGTGTTCAACCCTTTTCAACGAATTCAAGTCGTTGGTTCTAGTACTAAATAGTACAGACCTATTAACGCGCGCGCATTGAGGTAAAACGGTTGTGCTTTGTACTACTGTACCGCACGCATCCATCTCCGCTCACATTTTTGGAATTATTCGAGTCAGTAGTCAGTCATATTCATTGATGATTATTCTTCCTACTACTACACAAAGCTTTTGAATTGCTCAGCTGAGTAGTCAAATATTGCTTCTCTAACATTTATCAATGATTTCCTCTTCCATCCTTGAAGGTTGCGCACGTGGTGCCCATCACTACTATCGTCATCATGAAGCCGAAATATATGACAGCCTTACGTTTAAAACAAGCACGGGACGAAGCAAATAAAGGAGCGACCCCGCAAACGACTGCTGGTAGACTAATATCTCGCGGCCATCGACGTTTCGTATCTGCAAAGGTGGCATTTGCCTTGGTGGCTACAAATACACTTTTATTCCACAACAATGATCTAAGTGCCTTTCAACAAGCAGTAGTTTCGTTGGATGTCGCACAACAAGAAGGCGACACCCATGTCGTCCATACGACAACCATGAACAATGCCACTGGTACGGAAGCGGGAAGACGAGCAAGGACCACTGAAGGTTATGACCAGATCAATGGTGCTGCTCCTGCTCAGAACGGTTCTCTTGATATCCATCTGCAACATCACCCCAAACGGCAAACCGACAATTCCATAAAGGAGGGCTACAACTCGGATGGATCGGATCAGGAGCCTGTCATTTGCACAAAGAATGAAACGACGAGGCAGTGTTGTGGTACATGGAACGTTTCAGCCGATGATTGGTGGTTGCATAATCCCGACTGGGAAATCACCGTGGAAAACGAGACGACTTTTTGTTTTTCTCCCATTCAGGATCCACAGCAAACTGCTTTTCTTCAGAATCTACATAAACTACAATGGCATAGCAATTGCTCCAATCTCGAAACAACCACGGAAATAAATTCGGGTTTGGGTGCGAGCGTCAGTTGGCTGATCCAGTCTTTTTTTCACGCTTACGGAAACAACCATCCCTTTCAGATTGCCACTACGGATCTCCGTTGGCTTTATTCCACAAACAACACACAGTATGATTGGGCCTATTGTGACACTGAGGATACACAGTGCTATTGGCTCCCCATCTCCAACTGCTCTCGTGTCGACCACAACGTTGAAGGGTTCCATTTGGACCGAAGATGGAATGGCCAGCGCCATCAAGCATATGAAATGTATTGGCTTCGAAAATATATGACACGACCACGACAAAAGTTTCGTCGCAAGCTGTACGAAACGAAACAAGCATTATCCATGAAGTATCCATGCATTGCTATGCATGGTACGTGTTGTAATTCGTGGTCGTTACCTTTTATTTGCGTAGATCAAAAGCTTGGGATTGCTTCTCACTTCTTTATGTCTCATTTTTCTGCGTTTCGTTTCTTGGGCAGTGCGACGAGGTGATGCTGGTCTTGAAGCAGACCCTTTTCGGCGCTATGCGGCAGTTCAAGAATACATTGATGCGGCTCACATCCAAAAGGGGGACAATATATTCTTGATGACGGATGATGAAAGCACCTTGGAGGAAATCGAACGACATCTCAACAACACGTACAATTGGATTTTCTTAAAACGCCCTCGGAATCGCGGAATCCCGGAATTCAATGGGCATATTGTTTCCGAGGATGCTAGCATGGATATGCTCGCAATGGAAGTAGAACTCCGCGCCGCCAAATCATGCAGCGCCATGGTATTCGGGAAGAGCAGCTTCATAAGCGCAATCCTAGGTGAGCTGGATCTGGAAGGGCGCAACTATACCAGATATTACGTGGATACAAAAATCTCCAGAGACGAAGCCAGAAAATATGCTGGGGACTTTCCAGCCCGCGTTCGGAGCCATTTGGAGAATGTGGAAGCGCTGTACCGCCAAAGAGCACAGAGCAAGAATGCCAACGACGCAGTGGTGCAGTGAGAACTGAGAACGGATGCAGTATACCAAGTATCCCGAGAAAGTAATAAGGTTTACTGAAGCTAGTTCAGTGGCGGAAGTGATGAGCCAACATCATGGCATGTATGTACAAAGTATGTAATCGAGGTGGATGTAAATACACACCACTAAAAACAATCTCCATGTATAACGGAATCAATTTTCATCAATAAGATGCTACATCTTTCACAAAATAAATATTCACGAGTAATAAAGTATGCCTCATCCTCTCCGTCTATCTTGGCAGTAATATTTATCTACAGAGACTGGTTACAGCTTATCCTACTAGCGACGATGACATGGCGGAAGAGTGGGAGATGAACACGGCTTTTTTCTCGTTCGGCTGATGCTGATGCTGTTGGATTCATGGATGAAGGCGAGGACTCTTGCAAAGACAGACCGATAAGAAGAAAAAATAAAGGAGGATCTGAACAAGCAACCCTGTGACACCCCCATGCCAAAGATTTGGTGCACGTGCTAGACCAAAAGAATGTGTCAAAGGGAAGGAATTCGGCCCATCTACTCTCCTCCTAGCTAGTTTTCACCACTCAGTCTTCTGAAGGACTAGCGGAGTAGTGTGTGTTAGCTAGTGGTAGCTTTCACTATTTTAGCTAGCTAGATAGCCTACATTGATGGCTCTCATGTTCGCTTTTGTGCGCCTTCTCGATCCGCATGATCTCCTTCCACTTACTGCGCAATCCAAGCAATCAATAGATCTTTAAGGCTTCCCATTATGCCAGGTTGCTTTTGGTTCAAATCAACCAGTCAAGTAGAGCTACTAGTATAGTACAGCTGTTGCTTGGGGCGAAATCAATCAATCTGCCTGCAGCCACTCTTCTGGGAAACAGATGACACTTCACTGGCACGTTCACCATTCTGCGCTACAGCTGCCACATCACGTTGGTATCTTTTTGAGCGACTTCACAAAATGTAAGTGATCTAGTTGGGAGGCAGCTGTACCGGTACTGTACGACGTACTCTAGTAGCTAGCTACAGTAGGTATTATAATTATACTAGCTACAGTAGACTATTGATAGGAACTTGAGCGGTATTATTAGCGTAGCACCGTACGTCGTACTGTTAATTGCGACAGAAGGTGCTGATCTAAGGAAGTTCGATCCGGTTCCAGCTTATTCCGAGTGTCAGCCTGAATCCGAATATCTAGATATGCTGGTACTTTACTACGGCGAAAACGAAGAACCCTTCGTGCTCAATTCCGGTACTTCACATCGCTTGGGAACGGGTAGATCCAAAGAACCCTTGTGTACAATACTACTTGGCACAGTACGTAGTCCCCGGAGTAGATTAGCTTGACAGGCAGTGTGACAACACTTCCCATTTGTTCCGTCTACTTCTATAATATTGTAGAAAGCTAGCTATCATGGTACCAGAAGATGCTTCATTTCCGGCAAGGTCGGTGCTCGAAAGACTTCTCGACCTCATTTTTCCTTCCATCCTCTCATTTTTGTGGACTCATTAATTCTGAAAGAAAAAGCCAGCCTCGGCAAAGAAAAGAAAATGAGCGAGATCGTGAACGTTACGCAGGATTTGGACGTGGACGAGTATGCCGCTAGTCTGAAAACCACCGAAGGGAAGCAGGCTGTCGAAGTGCAGGAAGCCAGCTCCACTGGTAGCTTCACGGGCACTGGAGCCGAGGAGGAAGGTATCATCACCAAGCGCGAAGCGAAAGAAATCCCGGGAGAAGATAGTCATCTCGTCTCTCACGGAGATCAAGTCAAACTTGTTTTGTGCTGCATGGGTTTGATTGCTGGCTTCGCCATGTGCTTTATCGAGATTGGCGGTGACCGCAAGATCAATCAGACGCTTGCCATTGCCATCTGGATGTCTTCTTTCTGGCTCACGGAAGTTATTCCTTTAGTGGTGACTGCCTTTCTCCCACTCTTTTTGTTTCCCATGTTTGGTATCGTCAAGAGCTCCACGATTGCGTCGCAGTATGTGAACAACACCATCTTCCTCTTCATTTCAGGATTCTTGATGGCCCTTACACTGGAACGTTGGAACATCCATCGTCGATTCTCACTCAAGGTTCTCTCCTGGTGTGGCGCGAAGCCTGGAAATCTCCTTTTCGGGATGATGGCAGCAACCTTCTTCTTGTCGATGTTTGTCTCGAACACAGCGACAGCTCTCATGATGGTCCCCAACGCCTTGTCAGTTTGCCGATCCCTCGAGCGCTCCACGCTTCCCCAGTTCCACCACGAAAGCCGTTCCTTTGGTACAGCTGTCATGCTTGGGATCGCTTATGCAGCCAATGTTGGTGGAATGGCATCGCTGGTCGGAACACCTCCCAACCTTGTCTTTCAAGCCCAGTTGAAGGTCTTGTTTCCGGAAGCGCCAGAAATTACCTTCGCGACTTGGCTTGGATTCGCATTGCCAGTCTCCCTCATCATCTTCGTCATAATCTGGGTGTACTTGAAGTTCTTGTACCTTCGAAACTTTCAAGGCGAAGCAGCCGATCGCTCATTTTTTGTGAACGAATACAGGGCCTTGGGTGCCTGGTCGGTGGAGCAGGTTGTGGTATCATTCGCCTTTACCCTATTGGCCCTTCTGTGGGTCTTTCGGGCAGACCTTGTGTTTTCTTCGTTCACGATCAAAGGGTGGACGTCCATTTTTCCTGAAGAGTCATTCATTAGCGACGCCACAATCGGTATGCTGATTGCGGTTGTGCTGTTTCTGACCCCGGCTCGCCCGTGCAACCTTGCAGAAGCCCCAGAGGAAGCAGGTACCAAGTGGAGTACTACGCTGTTGGACTGGGAGACTGCTAACAAGATGCCCTACGATATTGTCTTCCTTTTCGGCGGAGGCTTTGCTCTAGCATCTGGCTTTGTTGAAAGCGGTTTGTCTGCCTATTTGGGTGAACAGCTCGGAAACATGGACATGTCTCTCGCCGGGACCGTCTTTTTATTCATCTTTGTCATCATTTGGCTAACGGAGCTCACGTCGAACACGGCCACATCAAATATCTTGATCCCGATCGGCGCCTCAATGGCTGTTGGCCTCTCGGCTAGTCCTTACACATTTATGATTGGAGCTGCCATGGCTTGCAGTTGCGCCTTTTGCCTGCCCATTGCAACACCGCCCAATATGGTTGTGTTTTCGTCGGGATACATTCCGATGAGAGAGATGAACAAGGCAGGTGTTTTCTTGAATATTATTTGTTCCCTTCTTCTATGGGGTGCTTCCTTTACGATTATCCCCGCAGTGTTGGGTGTCGACGCCGACGAATATCCCTTATGGGCTGAAAACTCAGCGCTTTAAAATGAGGTAGCTCGATGACTGGGCAAACAGATTGAGAAAGTTCTTTCGTGTTGTTGTCTGCATATTGGTTTGAAAGTCTAATAGTAAATTAACTACTACATCATTATTAAAGGCCATTGTACTAACCCATCGTATTCAGATCGACGTGGACGGTGGCGAGAGCATCGTGACAGTAATTACATGCTGTAGTGTCTTGGCTTAGGATAAAACACATGCAATTTGGAGGCGCTTTCGTAACTAAGAAGTACGCATTATAAAAACTTCAAGTTCAAGTTTCTCGTTTAAGAGGAGAGAAGGAAGGGAGACACAACAACCGCAAAGCATGACAGCAAAAACGAGAGCGACTGCAAAGCTGCTGCACTCGTAGACTCCAGGGTTTCTGCTTCTCCTCCTCCTTCCGTTCCTCCTTCCGTTCCTGTTTCTGCTTCTGCTTCCGATCCTGTTTCTGTTTCCGCTCCAGCGTCTGCAGCCACTTGTCCCTCTGCACACGGTGGGACGTCTGCGTTTGCCTGCGAGTCTTCACCACGGTGCAGAGTCGAAGATCCCAACTTGGAATACTTGTCTGCAAGACGACCTCCATGTGTCACAATGGCTTGTTGGAGCACACGAGAATCTTCGTCGCCGTCCCAAGCTTCAATTCCTGGGGCTTCCACACTGCAAGCATATGTATTCATCAGCGCTTCACGGCATTCTTTTGTCGAATACTTGCATTTCGCCTTGAGGTCCTCCTCCAATTGCTTGGCAAATTCTTCCTTCATCATCTCGTCCATTGGCACCGCATCGGGGCACGCATCACAGTAGGATGCACACATGTCATTGACTGGAATGTCACCCATTTCAGATGTAAAGACACCACCACACCCAGTAGAATCAGGGCTGTTGACAAACTCTTCGCACTCACAGAGTCCTCCGAATCGACAGGCGGGGCTCTCGGCCAAGGCATCTTGACATAGTGGAGCGCCTGCCGTAACGTTGGCAGCAGCGGGGCAATCACAGCTCTTGGCGCAAACCGAGTTGACATCGATACTTCCTTGCCCTGTGACATATTCGTTACCACATCCCACGCCGTCTGGTCCACTGATCAAATCCTCACAATTGCACAAATTTCCAAAGGTGCAAGCGGGACTACCGGGGAGTGTATCCTCACACTGTGACATGGCCGCAATAACATCCTCGGTGGTTAGTTGGGGCAACATGCCCACATCACACGTATCCTGCAAGCACAATTCAATCTTCAAATCAGCATCCTCGGAGGTGATTAAATTTTCGCCATCGATAAAGATAAAGTACATGCCCATGACACCAGTGTGAACTTCAGTGGCATTGTATTCCGTAATGAGTCGGACCACCCGATCGGCCGGGAAGACTTTAGGTTCCTCGTAATTGTCCACGTGGACAGCCTTCAAAAGGCCCTTGTCCTGTGCGGGATCCGTTCCATATTGAGTTTCGCCGTTGCACAAACGTTCGCCTGTCTCGGAATCTTCCAAATACATGCCCATAGCCGCAACGTGCAAATGCGCGACACATCGAAAGAGACGGACTTCCTCGGGTCCATAATAGGCATCTCCAAAGAATTCGTGCTGAAACAATTCACGAAAGGGTATTTCCCGCACCAATCGTTGGACTTTGGGGTCTTCCAATTTTTGAAAGTCCTCGGACAAGAGGGGGTAGGGAGGCACATCAAATTCAATATTCTTTTCCACGACGGGACTAATGTCCGCCGTCAACATGATCAATTCTTGTACGGGATTGTCGTTGGTAATATTGGAATAGCTGACATTGTAGCGCATACGATAATCAATGGTTGGTCCGACCTGGTCGGTACAGTTGAAACAGCAAGATACACCTCCTGTCAAAGCCTGGGGGGCCTGAGTAGCGCTCATATCAGCAGCGGGACAAGCATCACAATAAGAGGCACACATATCATTGAATTGCAAATCTCCCATTTCGGAAGAGAAGACACCACCACAGCCAGTGGAATCAGGGTGGTTGACAAACTCTTCACATTCACAGAGTCCACCAAACTGGCAAGCAGGACTAGTAGCCAATGCGTCCTCACAAGTGCCAGCAGAGGTCATGTTGTTGGCCATGGTCATGTTGCTGTTGACGTTGCTCGGCTGTCGTGCTGCAAAAGCACTCGTCAAATATGAACCTTCGTCATCCTTACAGCGACATTCAATGCAAGCCAACCAATCGTCGACATCACGAAGATCGATAATGTGAAAAATCATGGTATCTCCTTCATCACCGGTAACAACTCCATAGGGTGGTGGATAAGGTGCATCTGGTTCACTGCGTCGAATGCCCTCGGTACCTTGTCCCAAAATGACCCGTCCCGACAAGTGATGCACATAGAGTTGATTGATGGGGACGGGTTCGATACCACCCTCCGGTGTATCCATGACAAATTCCCACGTCCGCAATCCCACCAAGACACGACGATCTTTGGGATAGGGATAGTGCATGACAAACAAATTGTTAATGACTCCACCCGGCGTCAATACGGCGGGCGGAGAAAGACAACTGGAATGATAGCGGCCATCCTCCATCAATTCGGGTTCCGAACACTCCGAATCCATACTCATGCTCACGTCTCCGGCATCACCGCCTTCGCCGGCTTGTCCATTGTGAATGGCGGCACAGGCTTCGCCACTCAAGCCAAACAAGGCCTTGCTGATCGTGTCCGTTCCGGTGGGTTCCAAGGATTGTCCCAAATAAGGGACAAGATTGATCATGACCTTTTGAGTTCCTCCCATGCAATGGTCGCCAACCGAACAGGCAAAATACAAAGTGCCGTCACTGCCATTGGATGGAGAGAAGATCATGATAGAGGAATCATTGAGTGAGTTAGCAATGTGAAGCAAAAGTTGAGCGAAAAGACATATATGTGCAGTAAAGTGTACTTACGCGACATCCTCTTCCGTCACCGTGTAGGAAAAGGGAGAAGCGCCGACGCCTGCCACGAGCATGCCTTGCGAAAAGTCACACGTATCAAAATCCTCACGCGACAGCAATTGGTACACATCATGACCCGCAAAATCAAAGGTCAAAACATCGCCGGCGGTGACCCCCGTGACGGGAGGATAACAAACGCCTTCCGTCCAACCCACACCGGCATCACCACCAATGTCAATGAGACGGCCACCTCCAGGCGTGGGCTGTGCTTGAGTAGTAGTAGTAGTGGAGGCTAGCAACAGAAGGGCTGCCGTCCACAAACCAAGAGAAAACTTCATCTTTTTGGGGTTTGTTTAATATCTAGATTTGTCCTTGCAAAAACAAACGAGACAAAAAAATAAAATAACAGAAATTAATGCCAATAACAATCTCACTTTTTCCAAAGTGTCACTTGCTAATACTGTGAAGACCCAATAATAATGTGGAGTAACTTGCGGCTTCGCCCAGTTATTAGATTACTACCACTTGTAATCAACATATTGCTGTGTTCGCGGAAAATCTAATAGCACCGATGCTAATAACCCACTTTTCTCGCAGTGTCGGAAAAGATCCTCGGTGCACGTGAAGTCCAACATCTTGGAACAGTAGGGAATCAATCCAATGAATGGTTAGGTGCAGTACAACGTCAGAAAATACCACCACGTCATCGCTTTTCGACCGTTTGGTGATAGAAGCAATCCCATTAACAGCGGAGGAAATACGTCATCGAAAGAAAGTCTTTTGATACATACGTGTAGATAGAATTACGTCAGATGAGATGACGTCGAATTCTTGAATGAGACTAAAAATATGGAATCTAAACCTGATCCTTAATATGTCACAAGAGCTCGAGCAACTGTGCGTAGATACAACTTTTCGAAACCGACACACCGCTGTGCCACTTTTTCAACCTCTTCAAAATATTGGTGCCGGCACACGGCACCACACTCGCACCATGTACCAGGTGCTACAGTAGTGCAGTGCTGCTGCATGGTGGGATACGGTACAAGCATCAACACCACCATGATCATGCCTACTATCTAGGTCGTGCTTATCAATAAGTCTCCAAGCCACCCCTGCTATCTATCTAGACTGTTCTAACCCAGCAGCTAGCCTTCATTGATCACGGTTCATAAGCCAGGGCAGCTAGAAGATAGCTATGCTTCCATAGAAGAAGTGCAACAGACCGATCAACTGGCATCCATTCTTGACTTTCTGCACTCATGCATTTCATTCCTATACAGAACTTCTCTAATACAAGTAAAAAATGGAAGATCGATCGTATCGCGTCGGCCGACGCGGGTCGCTCATGAGCGGCAAGCTAGGACGAAGTCTACGAAATCTCGTCTACTCCAAAAGCAGCAAAGACAGCAACAACAACACTATGGAGGATGCGTCGGAGCGTCAAGCCGCCGTCAGCGCCACCACGGCGACAGCAGCGGCGGCATCTTCTTCTGGCCACTTTACGGCGGCCGGTACAACACCCGGGGCCAACATTACCCCCATGCGCAAAAGTGGTAAAAAAGTTCGGCTCATGAAGAGTGGTAGCAGCAGACGAAATTTTGGTTCGGATTTGGAAGACATTATTGAACCGTCCGCTACGGCCAAGGCCATGGAATTACAACGACAACTCTCTCTCAAGCAATCCTCCATGCATGCGGCAATGGAGAGACCTAATACTAACAATAGTAGACCCATTGGTGTCGCCCGAGCCACGACGGCACCTGCGTCTGGCGCTGCGTCACCGAAACGAACGTCGCCTATGCGTTCGTCTGCGACCAGCACACGAAGTGTACCTCCTGTGAGCCTCAACAGTAGTACGGGCAGTGTGTCTGTTGCTTCCAATACGAGTGCCACACCACCACCACCACCAGCAGGGTCGGCGGCAGAAATGAAACAACGATTGGAAGCCTTGCAAGCCATGATTGAAGCCGGCAAACAAGAAATGGGACTCTTGCAAGGAACCGAGGCGGTCAAAATTCAAAAATTGGTCCGAGGATTTATAGCACGACAAAGAATGTCCAAACAAAAGCCACAACAACCACAAAAGCAACGCGCCAGCAATAGTTCGAAAACCAACCCTAAAAATGCTGCTGCCAAAGCAGCAACAACAGCAGCAACTACGAACAAGAACAAAAAGAATCGTCGAAAAAACAAAGCCAAAACTACCACGCCTACCAAAGAAAAACAAAGCAACAAAAATTCCAAAAATACTACGACAAGCAGCAACAAACCCAGCGAGGCTGCTGCCGCTACCAATATTCAGGCCTTGGCGAGGGGAATGTTGCAACGACAAAGGAATAAAAAGAAAGCAGTCCCCTCCCCTCCGACGGCAGCGGCTCGCACCAGCAGTGGCCACTCGTCGTCGGCGGTATCGAAGAGCAAAAAGGAAAAGTCACGTGACAACAACCACAACAGCAAAGATCGCGATCTGAGAGATCGGTATACATGGGATCGCGATGACAGTCATCCAGGAACGGACCGTTACGAATGGGAAACCCGGCCACAACAAGGGGAATCCACAGCCAAAGGAAAACCCCATCATCGACGAAGCAAATCCTCCTCGCATCCTCAGCAGCAGCATGATACTACTGCTGCGGGCAATAATGAAAACAGTGGCAGCAGTTTCCATAATAAACGCAGCAACAAAGCGGCTGCCACCGCCTCCACCAAGGCCAAACGTCTCAGCAGCATCAAGTCCCGGGATGGTTCCAAGAAGGACCAGCACGACGTCTCCATGAAGGATCATAGCATGTCCTTTGAAGAGTTGGAACGAGCAGCAGCACAAGAACGAGCGGCATTGGCAGCATCTTCGGGTAGTATGAGTTATTCCTCTCAAGGAATGGCAGTAGGTGCCGACAGTGGCGGCACGGATATTGTGGAGAGTGTCATGGCGGTGGCACCCGAAACGCTACGAGAAGAAGACGACGAAGATGATACTGGCCTATTCGAAGACAGGTCATCCAGCAGTAACAAGGAAGAAATATCGATTTTATCGGCATCGCAACAACGCTCCTTCCGATCCACAAGTATAGCCAGTCGATCCATGTTGTCCAAGCTGACGGAAGATGGTGACGACGATGCCGACTACGTGGAAGATGACGAGAGCGGCGACGAAGACTTTGGTGGGTCCTTGACGAGCGTGGAAGATGATTTTCTACGTGAAAGTCGTCGCGACACTGGAGATGCGCTTAGTAGTTCTGTCATGGCGACGGCTCCCAAAAAGCACTCCCATGCTGCTGGTTTGACTGGAAAAGACAGGAAGCATCCTCAGCAACAAAAGCAAAAACGACAGCAGCGTCATAAGAAACAGACCGCCGCACTGGAGGAAGACGCGCTCAGTGTTTCCATGATGGCCATTCAAAGTCGACGAAGCGACGGCGATATAGATTCCGAGGGAGACAGCGATGCATCGGAATTGTCGTCCGACGAAAGTCAATACCAACCGAAACCCAAAAGTCGCAGAAAGGAAAAGGCCGCGCAAGATGCTTTAGACGACTCTGTTATGGCCTACGCCGAAATGAGCGACCTAGACGCAGATACGGAGTTTGATTTGGATGACAGTTCCGACAGTGACCAATCTTATTTCGGTGATCAGCAAGATGATCACTACTTTGATGAAAGTGTCATGGCTGTAGCAGCAGAACACAGCGATTTCGAAGGCGGCGACGACAGCGATGAAGACAACAATCCCCGTGAAGATGACCTTTCCATAACCTCGTGTGAATCCCAATTGCCGAAAGAGAGGCCGCGTCATAAAAAACGGCGCGGTCGCCGAAGAGAACAGTACGATGACCATGAGGAGGAGGAACTCGAAGACGAAGATGAAGTTATGGAAGCGGAGGACGTGAGTGTTTTGTCTGTCGGTTCGGCCGCGAAGAACAAAAAGAGTAGTAAGAGACACCGGAACCGATCGAAACATGATACACCGAGGGCTCCCATGCAATATAATAAGATCTCTTTACTCCCAAACGAGGTGAGTGATGAGAGTGACGAGGAAGAGCTATTACGTGCGACGAAAAAGCGCCCCAGTCATAGAAAGCCGAAACGAGGCATGGCGAAATCGAGCAAGCATGAAACCGATTCGGAGGAGGAAAAACACTTGCAAGAAAGACTTGATGAAGTTAATCGGCTCATTGCTGAAAGTCAAAAGCAGATGGAGGACCTGATGGAAAGCGAGGCTACCAAGATTCAGTCTTTTGTAAGGATGCATCGAGAGCGTACCAAGAACCCAAAGTCCCCTCTTATCTCTGCTGCTTCATCTCGGAAGGGCACCAAGCCCATGCAATCAGCTGCCGTTAGGATTCAGTCTTTGGTGCGCTGTTTCCAAGCCCGTGTAGCAGCCGAAAGTCAACGCAAATCTCGAAAACGTACTCGCCGTACTAAGAAGCGCCGTGCCAATCAGAAAAGGGTATACGAAGAGTTCCCGCGAGAAGACATGGAAGTCGAACAGGATGAAGAAGATGATGATATGGTGGATGAAGAGGCCGAGCGAGAAGCCATGGAAACTGAACAGAGAGCAAAGGCTATTCAGTTGCAGGCTTTGACACGCGGCTATTTGCAAAGGATGCAAGATCTTCTGAACCCGGAGCGGGTTGCAGCGATAAAGATCCAGCGATTGGCTCGGCCTGCTCTAAGAATGTTTCGGCTTCGCAGGGAGCTTGTATCCATTGCCGAGAGGAAGGCCAAAGATCTGGCCGCCGTTGTCGAGAAGAAGGAGACGACGATCAAAGTATTTAATCCCGGAAATTTCGACAGCATGGACACCATTTCAAAAATGATCAACTACTTGAAGAAACAAATCGAAAAAGAGAACGAGGCGTCAGAAAAGTGGGTGACGAAGATCAAGGCTTTGAAAGAAGCCAATGTGAAACTGCGAACGGATAATTCGAACGATGTGTGCCGCAACACAAGACTTGAAATCGATCTTGAAGAGAGAATAGAAAAACGGAATGGCTTGCTCAAGATCAATCAACAATGGATTGATGGAATAAAAGAGAAAGAACGAGAAGTTGCGGCCGTCAACAGCAACATCAAGCTCCACCGATGGCAACAAAAAGTGGCACAAAAGTATATTGATCTCGTTGCAAAGGAAGTGGAAGAGAGATGCAGCAACAAAAAGCTAGTCAAAGAGATCACATTCTTGGCTAAGCACAGTGGCTCCAATCTGGGTGGCGCCCCGGGCAGCGCCCCTGGTGGCGGCCCTCCTGGCGCTTGAATAAAAATTATGTAAGAGTCTAGGCTAGCGTGAGTTGTGGTCGGAATGGACGTGCCCAACTCGTCTCGTGACGAGCTTTCTTTCGTCATTGTCATATCAAGATGTGAAAAGTGAAAGAGGCTCAGCAGGTTTTTGTAGTGCAAGCCAAGTGATTCATTCTCCATCACTCCATATATATATTTCTTCCTCGCCGCCCGAAAGTTCACTCCGAGATTGTCTTGTAGTAGTAATCTTTAGACAATTTTTTGCCAGGATCAATTCCAACAAATCCGAGACGTTCATAAAAATTCTTGGCGACGACATTGTCCGAGTCTACGGCAATAAACACGGATGATTGTTGCTGTTTGTCCAACCATAACAGACATATATCTACCATTTTCTTTCCAATTCCACTTTTTCGATGTGAGGAACGAACGCATAAATTGGCAATATATGGGACGTCGTTTGGTAGCAATTCGGGTCCTTCCTCATCTTGTGGTTTATCTTCTTGTTGTTGCGTGGAATCTTCCTCTGCAGTAGTAGCAGAAAACCCTGGCGGTGGTGGCAAGGGCCCTATTTGTACGAATCCCACCATTTTCTTGTCCTCATCTTTGCCATTCTTATTGTTGGATGACTCGGCCAATAACATGAAAAGATTTTTATTGTTTTCGCTGTTGGAAGAATTGCTGTCTGCCTGTTCGATTCGCCGCAAAAAGAATTTCTGTAGCATGTCTTGGTATCGCTTCCGTCGAATTTCTCGTTCGGGCCATTCAAACCATTTGAGGTCGGTTTCAAAACATTCCACCAACAAATCGGCAATGGGGTCGACGTCTGACAATTTGGGGGCTCGAAAATCTAGTTTTTCTTGGCAGGATACGGAAGACGCCCATAGGCAAGTTTCGACCATTTTGTGCCCCTTCGTCCCTATGCCGAGAGGTGGTACAGCATTCTTCAACGACACAAAGGCAGTGCAACAGAGGGGCAAAACAAGAAAAGGGATAATGACCCGATTTTTGTAATGATTGAGTCGTCTTGACGCCATTTTTTAGATCCCACTAATAAAGTAAAATATAAAAGTGAAGACGTGTCTCAGTGTGTATCAGAATGAAGGACCATGGGCATCAGCCTTCCTGCATCTGCAAATATTGTTTCTGGCTGCTACTGCTACAGTTTGTTGCGAATTGGCATGCATTCATTTGCATCATCCATCACACATCATTCATAAAATGCATCACTGACTAGCTAGCTAGCTTACGACACTGTTAGTATCCCTGTATGTGTGCGTCCGTCCGTCCCATACTGCACTTCCACCCGTAGCTAGACTACCCCCTCTATTTCGCTTATAGGTACGTCGTAGTTAAATTAAGCAGCTAACTACTTAGTAGAGTGTGGATAGTGATAATATGCCAGCTAGTAGAGCTAGTAGCCTATCTAGTGCCGGTAGCTAAGAGCAATCACACCACAAGGACTGTATACTGTTTAGCACAGCCCGGCCCGGCCCATGGAATGAGAGGATTGATGGGTGCACACACACGACCCCCTGAACGCTCGTGGGAATTCAACATCCGCTGACTTTTTTTCTCTAGATTTGGAGTCTTGAGTTTTCAGACAAGGGCAATGCTGCCTTTTAAATCCATGCAATTTGTATAACAAACTACAAACTGGTCTTTTCGCAAAAGGTATTCATTTAGCCCTTGGATTAGAAGACAGAAAAATGTGTCGAAAACAGGCTGATCAAAACAAAACGTTGACATGCTTATATAAAGTTATAGGTAAGTGTCTCATCTGTGAGACTTCCGCAGATGACACTACTGATAGACGAGCTCTGTTGACAGATATGACGTATAGTTACGTAATCGTGAAGACAATCAATATGAAAATAATAATCAAACGAGAAGAAATTCCCCCATTTCAATCCATGAGTCAGTCTTGCATCCAAGAACCATTGTGCAGTAGCCTCTGGTAGTTATGATGTTTCTGTACATGACTCAACTAGCGACCCCACCGCGCATTCTTCCTGGTCGAAGAAGCTGTTGTTGGTCGTTGTTGCGGTGCCATTGATGGCTTGCATATTAGCGGCTGTTGCTAGATCCAATTCTCCTTCGGTTGGCATAGGTATTGACATTTTGTTTTGAAAAATGTTGGTTGGGTCGTACTTTTGTTTGATGCCTTGAAGACGTCGGAATTTTTCTTCGTTATCAAAGTACTTGGGCCAGTCTTTTTCCATCACTGGGTTGTCAAAGGCAGCCCAGTACATTCTGTGGTCCTCACCGTCCGAGGCGTCTCGGAGGACCTTCGCAAAATTCAGTGCTCTTTGCTCATGGTCAATGACCCATTCCGTAGGCGGGATGTAGAAATAATCCAACGTGATACCGATTTTGTCCTGTTGCCACGGAAGAGCTCGGTTGATATTGGCTTCATTGATGGTTGTAATTTGACTAATCACAAAGTGTGGGCTGAAGCGTCCGGGCATGAGTGCGGCGGTTGCGCGTACGATGCTTTCCATACCATCGGGTTGTGGGATAGCTTGGAGCGATTGCATGGATCGGGTGTAAGGAAGAGGAAATTCACGGCCGGTGGTTTCGTCAATGAGTGTTCGTAGGTATCGATGACGCCAGATCTGCGACAGAGGTTCTGTGACGTTGATATATCGGAATCGAGTGCAACCGGTACAAGCAGAATCAATCTTTTGGAAAAAATCAAAATCGTACTCGTCCTTTTGCTCCATGGGTGCTACCCAAGAAAATTCCAATTGGATTCTGTTTCCCAAGCCAGGTAAATTCTTGGCACCGACCACACTGGCATGGATGGACCATCGGGTGTCGTCTATTTTTTCGTTGGCCATTTCGCTAAAGGTTCTCATCATGTTGACAATTCCTTCCGTATCTTCTGGAGTGTCCCACCAGTACCCTAATTTCCAGTACACGGAAAAGAAGTCTTCATCTGCAATCGTATTGAGCGTCATTTCCGTCACCACCCCCCATGATCCCGAGGCTCCTCCGAGCACAGCATAAAAAATATCATCGTTCAAAGTGGATGTTTCTTCAGAAGGCGTGACAATATCATGCACTTCTCCATCGGCCAAGACGATGCGAAAGCCTCCCACGCGATTGACAAAGGGTCCAAAATGCCGTGCAAACAAGCCGAATCCACCGGTTTGCATGTGCCCACCCAGTGCGACACCAGGACATTCGCCCGTGGGCACGAATCGTCCATTTTGTTTCAAAAATTCAGCGGCATCTCGAAGACGATTGCCGGGTCCAATTTTGGCTTGTGCGGGAAGGATTTCTCGTATGTTGAGTCCCGTCACATCGATTTGCAGGCATTGGCCTTTGGAGGAATCACAGGAGGAAGTCCCCAAATACGAGTGACCCCCCGATCGAATGCTCACACTGTACTCGCATTGGGACGCAAATTTTACTGCGGCTTGGACGTCACTTTCCGATTCGACCAAAACAATCACACTGGGAGCCATGGCTTGGGCAAAGGTCACGGACGCGTACTGATCCCGGGCTTGTCCAAAGCTGTGTCCATCGGACGGGATGAGAATCGTGCCATCAAATGTATTATTGGTAGTGGCCAGTTGAGCCATGGACTCGCGAACATTGTAGCAAAAGCTTTGTGCTTCGTCTCCTACCACGGCTTGTGGGACGCCAATGCCGACTTGTTCTGGGTAAAAGGTAATTCCAGTACACCAGCCGAGGAGGCCCAACAAGAAATGCGTCCACCAGAGAAGAAAGTCGCTGAGATTCATAATGATGATTAATTGTTGCTGGATCCGAATGTAGGTACGTGTGTTGTCACTTGTAGCAAGACGTTCAACCAATTGTTCAAAATAAATGTAGCACAGAGATAAATAGCTGGCTAATAAAATAAATTTGCAGTGGAAATAGTGAGACAGTGATGTTACTGCTGGGTTGAATCAATGCGATTGAGGACGTTTGGTATTATTTCCATTGGCTCTTTCAGTGCTGACTCTGGTTTTTTGTACACGGTCAGTTGGGTGGAGCCGCATGGAAAAATGGCGATGTCATTGGCTTGACCGGATTGGCTAGCGCTTCGAATTTTGTGTTGTGACGAGGACTAATCCGAAGTCGGCCAGGCGCGGATCGCAATCCACCACTCAACATTTAAATCGGGACTTCTCATTGATACTTTTTTAGCGAAACTTTAAATTAAAGAAAGTGTGCGTTCATATTAAATTAGTTTAATGTTATCCCTAATGATAACACAAATGGGTTCATCCGGATCCACGGTGCGTCTGTCACACGATGAATCAATGAATCATGATTCTGTTGTGCTACGACGTACCGGTGATTGTTGACCATGGCATTCGTTTCTTTGAAGAGATACTAGTAGTAGAAAAAGAAGGACAATATTTAACTGACTGGGCACTGTAAGAATGTATAAAATTGTCTTCTAGTTTTACATCGTTTCCATAATTCACGCATCGAAGGCTTGGAAAATATTTCTTCTTGAACCGCAAGGCTAGGGTACATGTCATGCCCATCACCTCTATTACCAGACAGGGATTGCTGGCCCTACTTTTCTGGCACTGATTGTGTCGATCTTGTCCTCAACTGGTGTCAGTTCAGAACCAAAATTTTTTCTTGGCAAAGCGAATGTTCATTTAGTTTGGGAATATTCAATCTAATCAATCATCTCTATCACACCAGCCCAGCGCCTCTAGTCTTTTCCACGTAATGATGAATGCTCTCATAAGTCAAGCGTCCTACATTGGCCTTGTCCAATTGTCGAAAGGCTGCTTCGGATTCTCGCTTGTCCAATGGCAAATCCAAATTGCCCAAAAACTGTCGGAATTGAGGCAAGGTGAGCGATCCTTTTCCATCCACATCGGCCAGTGCAAATTCTTCCTGTACTTTCTCCAAGGGAATCAATATGCCGGAGGTTTCAAATTTTTGTCGAGAACGATAAGCCATGTACAAAAACATGCCCCCCACGTATATAGCAAAAATACCGACAATGGTATCCAACAACCCACGCAAGTAGAGGACCTCCATCAAACCAGCAATGACAAAAGCCACACCACGTCCTTTAAAGGACAAGAAATAGGGTGGGACATAACGTTCCATCCATGTATGAAAGGTGGCACACAAGGGCAATCGAATGGCACCCGATTCCATGAGAATCGCGCCCACACCGACGCACCCCACAAAGGCATCTACAAAAGCGGCATCCCAGTCCAAGAAGACAATCTTGGACACAAATCCATTGACGCTCACCACAATCATGGCCAATCCAATCAACATGGACATGACGTGGAGGGACCAATCTTCGTTGTTATCGGCTTGAATTTCGTCTTGAATTTCTCGGGCAGTTTGTTGAACATATCCTACCGCTTCCATGGCTTCTGGTGACGACGCCATGGCGGATGCCATGTTGGCATAGTTGGCAGTAGGGTTAGGTCGGTTGTAGGTCATCTTTTGCTCTTTTTTGTTTTTGGTTTGTTTGTTTGCCTTGTGTATTCGCTTGTACGCCAACGTGTGTACAGTATGCGGCGTCAGACTCAAATCCGATTTTGACCCTTTTCAAATGCCTCCAAAATCGAAATTGAATGAATGGATTTGCGATGGTTTTGTGCGTTGGCGATTCGTACAAGTAGTCTCCCCCGGCGACCAAAAACTATTGAAGATAATGTGTGCGTCAGAAATAGTATTAAAGGGCCGGTCCTCAAGCACGATTCACGTGACACGATTTATTCATTCATTTCATTCGTTCACCGCGATGGTATGGATACAGGCGATGCTACTGTATTAGCGGCTACTATCTAGCTAGTACTCGAACCAGTAGCTATTACTGTAGGCGCCAAACAGTGAAGGCACCCTTCATTTAGTTACAAAAGTATCGATAGTATAGTACAGTAAGATCATTCCAAGATAGACGGATTCTTATGACCATGAAAATCAACTCTCTTCGTTTTTTGTTCCTTTGGCTGTTTCTGGTGGCAGCCCAATCGTCTGCCAGGAAGAATCATGCACACGGCACCAGTGTGATTCACCAGCATGGCCAGCGACCACTATCGAGGCATGAACTTGCTGTCATTTCCCAAACAAGAAACAACAACTCACCAGCATTCGAATCCGACTCGAGAGTATTCTTAAACACTGTCGTTTGTATGGCAACACTCAATTTGATCATCAATTTAACAAGGCCAGATCCTTCGGTGGTTTGGCAGGTAAGCAAGAAATATTTATGGAGTATCTTTGTGTACCTAAAAAAAACTCGTCATTCTGCACAGTCTAATTTGGTGCTTGCTTGTTACTGTAGTTTCGCTTTCCTCGCATGTTATGGGAAATTTGCATCATGGTGACTGCCACCACAGCTTCGGCCTCGAGTACTACTAGCAGAGCCCCATCCATGATTTACTTACTCTTGGCATTGATGCTTGGATCCACAGCCTTGATAGATATCTTTTGGTGGGCCCCATTCTTTGCCATGTTATCGGGGATTGATGGTCACGATTGCAGTGGTGGCTTTTTTTCTGGACGGCCCTATGTGTGTACACCCAATCACGCCAAAGGCTACGGAAGACTTTTGGTATGTAGAGAATCAATGTGTTGGCTTTGTTTTGTTACTACTCTGTGCGGGTACCATATACTTTGCTAATACTTTGTTTTTTCGCCTCGTCTCTTCTATGTCGCAAAGGTAACGTTGCAATCCCTTTTTGGAGGCATGATTTATCTGAGTTCAGCTATTCAATCCTGGTGCGAATACAGTGACCGTAGAGAACGACGAAAGGATGTCCATCAAGCACATGCGTTTCGCGAATGGCAACAACTTAATCAGAACATGGCCGTGGAGCAGTGAAAAAGACTTTAGAATCGCAGACAAGCCAATCCACAGTATCCTTGAAAGCGTGCATCGCAAACTGCTTGGGGCATGTCAGCTAACATAATCATTTCACTGATAATGCAACAACAATACCTCCTCCAACATCCAGTCACTCCACTACGAATCCCAACAGCACTGCTATCGCTCCCGGTCTTTGCCGACGAATCAGATCACTCCAGTATCTAAAATTGCAATCAACGTCTATTCACGAGTTTTGTGAAATAGCTGGCAACTACCCTACGAGATTTCCATTCTACGAACATCGTGTATCAAGACGTGAAATCCATAACAGCAAAATTGATTTGAAATTGTCATGGAGAGTTGTGATGAGCAGACTCCACTTTAGCGAGTTTATGACCAGGATTTTCCTTTGCATCACGCCGAAATCAATGCCCCATGATGTCATCGCATTGATTCTAGCAACTCTTTTTGCTTGGGAATAGAGTCCAAAGAGACTGAATGGGCGGCAAGCAAGCCTGATCCAGCTACTGCAGGCACTCCAATACCCGGAAAACAGGAATCTCCGCACACCAAGAGGCCCTTGACAGGCGTCTTGGGGAAGGGAAACGACCCTTCACCAGCAACAATAGCAGGACCATATGATCCCTTGTATCTTCTCAGAAAACGCTCGTGCGTCAAAGGTGTACCGATTTGAACAATTTCAGCCCGCTTTCGAATGTCCGGGATGATGGTTTCCAGAATTTCCCACAAGTATTGACTTCTCTCTTCCTTTAAGCTCTTGTATTCATCGGAATTTCGCTTCATATTGGACCAGCGTTCATACTCCTCCGTGGCAGGGGTGTAAGCATGCAGGACTCCAAATCCATCCGGTGCTAGCGAATCATCATGTACGCTTGGAATCGATACCAGCACGGCATTATCCTCTGCTTCCACCCCCCGAGACCAGTCCTTTAAACAAATATAGTGCGCCTGTAATTCCTCTAGTTCTTTTCGTGTCGCCTTGAATCCAACATGAAGATGCATGAAGCTTTTTCCTAGCGGCGTTTCCTTGCCTTGTTCAACGTAGGATTGTGGCAAAGTCTCGGTATCCAGAATCCCACTTTGGAGCAAATCCCAAATGGACAAATTGGAAACGACGCCCTTTTTGGCTCGAATTCGTTGATTGTTGCGTTTGAGTTGGACTCCTTGTGCTTTTCCATCCGCAATACATATTTCCTGCACATGCGATTTGCAAAAGACGTGACCACCATGCTTTTGAATGCCCCGCACCAGAGCTGCCACAATAGCATTGGCGCCTCCTTTTGGCTGAAATGTTAGTCCATTCAAAAAGAAACAAGATTAGTTGCTTGCGAACGGTAGAGGAAATTATATGCCTCCAGCACTATTGAAACGAAGAACAACGCAGACCTAAAAAAATACACAAGTAGTTGGTGTGACTTACACAATCCATCGTCGCTTCAGAATCATAAAATTCGCCCATCATCATGGCCATTTCGGCTGTGATGGTTCCCTTACTCGACAGACCACTTAGACAGAAACACAGTAAATCAATCCAGTTTCGAGTAAACTTCGTGTTGACTTGGGCTTGATCCAAAATTTTGGAAAAGGGTGCCGTCAACTTGAGATTTTCCAATGGATTCAGAGTGGCAAAATTCTTCAAAAAGGGAGCGGCCGTCAACAGAGCACTCAGGTCGCCTCGCAAGGCGGCCGTGGGCATGGCATCGACGGCCTTTTCCAATGGTTTCATTTGATCCATTAATCGTTTCCATTCCTCCTTGGCTTGAGGACCTCCCACTTGTTCCAAGGGGCTTATATCGCTGGCATTGTTGTGCCCACCAAAATTGGTTGTGTGCAAGAGATCGCCTTCGGGGAATTTCAAACCAAAGGTAGTATAGGGAATGATTTCCAATTGCTCTCCAATCGCATCCAAAATGGTTCGCAGTGGATTGGAACTTTTTGCCCGGATATTGGGATTCAAACCGGAGAAAAAGGACGGCCCCGTATCAAACTGAAACTTGCCATCAATCCCTGGTTTTTGAACGGTGTAGCCGTGAGCGGCGCCACCCGGGGCATAATGAGATTCCAGGACAGCCACCGAGTTTCCATACAGGGCTAATATTGCAGCACAGGAAAGGCCTCCAATGCCACTTCCCACCACCACGACATCGTATTCCTTTCTCATTTCTTCCAGCGGCGTTGTTGTCATAGTTGCTGGAATGTCATCCTCGCTTGTGCTAGAAAGCAGAGGTGATTGGTCTTTTCTAGAAATATAATGATCGCTGGAACGAGGAGACGTCAAAAATGCATGGCTTGGGGGCAAAAGAGTTATGGCTACTAGGAGGAGGAGGAGGAGGAGGAGGAGTGCCACTGACGGACATTTACGATTGGGGAATATCTTGGCCATCATATTCAATCACACAAGTTAGCGCGTAGTATTATCTCCAAGCTTTGACAATTAGGTATGGTAAAGTGGTGACAAGCTACAGAAATACATTGGGCTCGTGCTGTTCTGCGAAATACAACTAACAAACAGGGCGTCATTCATTCATCGTCCAGTGAGTACTTGTTGCAATCTTTGATAAAAAACCTACTAACTCAGCAATAATGTTTGCCGATGATGTTCTTCATGCACTTGGTAATAGCTGTCTCTTATACACATCTCCGAGCCCACGAGACTAAGGCGAATCTCGTATGCCGTCTTCTGCTTGA
>ENA-ORBV01003775-ORBV01003775.1-microbial-mat-metagenome-genome-assembly--contig:-NODE-3775-length-29882-cov-5.727026_pt1 | contig 29882 bp, 29 predicted proteins | sample MGYA00237777_ERZ505514 | MGnify/ENA primary metagenome ERZ505514 (study PRJEB26160, sample SAMN06269048) | microbial mat metagenome | isolation source: Oligotrophic lake microbial mat | place... | reverse complement strand
GGGTTGTCAAGGGCGGGGGAATCACAGGGCCGATGCTATGGAATTTCGGGCACCGGCACAACCCGCGGCCGTCGGTCGGCTCAGCCCGTTCCGACGGCCAGGTCGCGGCGATAGGCAGCGATGGTCTCGTCGATCGCCAGTTCCAGCGGCGTCTCCGCCAGTTCGGGTAGAAGTTTCTTCAGGCGTGAGCCGTTGAGGATGACGGCGGAATCGAACAAATAGCGCAGTTCTTTGATCTCTCGCATCTCCGGCGAGAAGACGCCGCCGAGCCCGATGGCCCACCATGGCACGGTCTTGATCGTCAGCGTGCCGCGCCCGGCTCGCTCGGCGATCAGTCTTAGGAACGATTCCTGAGGCTTGGCGACGTGGCCTTGGAAGTTCAGGACGGCGAAGCTGTCGAGCTTGTGGGGTCGCAAGAGCAGTTCCGCGACCGCGCGGGCCAGATCGGGCACAAACGCCCATTGGTGCGGCACATCCAGGCGACCGAGCACCTGCATCGGCTTCCGCTCCACGGCATGGCCGAACACGCGGTCGACCAGGCTGTTGCGGACGGTGGGCCCGAAGTGGTCGCCGGCACGGACGATCAGCACGCGGACGCGCTCGCGGCTCTCGGTCGCGGCGTCGGAGAGCATATTTTCCAGCTTCACGCGGAGCCGCCCCTTGTCGGAGTTGGGATTGGCCGGGGCGTCTTCGGTCAGCGGGCGATCGGTCTGGGGCCCGAGGCCGTAGACGTTGCCCGGCAACAGCAGAGTGACGGGCTCGCGGCGGGCGGCGTTGCGTGCCGCGGCGATGATGTTGGCCGTCGCCCGTTCCATGTTGGGTGTCCATTCATGGAGCGGGTAGTTCACGGCGTGAACCAGCGTCGTGCAGCCCTCGGCGGCCGTCAGGAGAGCGGGGGTGTCGACCACGTTGCCCGTGATGAGCTGCGTGTGCCGAGTGGGCCCGAGGACGCGGGCGGCCTTGGCCGGATCGCGGACGAAAGCGCGCACGGGATGCCCACGGCGATCGAGTTCGCGTACCACCCCTGCCCCAAAGCCCCCGGTTGCGCCCACCACGAGCGTCGTCATGAGTGCGTACAAGATAGCGTCCTTGGCTATCATCGCCGCGTCTCACCACGCCCGTTCCGTCAACTCGTGCGAAACCACACCATCTGGAGGCCACGTGCCCCTTAAGACCCCGCTCCATCAGTACCACATTGACGCCGGCGGCAAGATGGTCGAGTTCGCCGGCTGGGAGATGCCCCTCACCTACACCTGGATCTCCGGCGGCGGCGGCATCCAGGCCGAGCACCATCAGGTGCGCACGTCCGGCGGAATGTTCGACGTCTCGCACATGGGCCGCGTCCGCTTCACCGGGCGGCACGCACGGCGGCTTCTGGAGAAGCTCTGCACACGACGCATCCACGACATGAAGCAGGGCCAGTGCCGATACAGCATGGTCCTCAACGAGCGCGGCGGGATCATGGACGACGTGATCGTTTATCGCCAGGAGGAGGACCAGTTCCTGCTCGTGGTCAACGCCTCCAACCGCGACAAGCTCGTGCCGCACTTCAAGGCCGTGGCAGCTGCTGGCAGCTTGGTTGTGACTATTGACGACCAAACGACCAGCACCGCCATGGTGGCCATCCAGGGCCCCAAGGTGATGCAGTTCATCTCGAGCTTCTCCAAAGAGATCCCCTCGCTCAAGCGGTACACGTTTGCGACCAAGAACCTGCTCATCATGAAGCTCTTGGTGAGCCGAACGGGCTACACCGGCGAGGACGGCGTAGAGGTCATCCTGCCGGCTTCGATGGTGGGCATGGCGATGAAGCTGATCCTCAAGGACATCGACCCCAAGAGCCCCGCGGCCATCATCAAGCCGGCCGGTCTGGGCGCCCGCGACACGCTCCGCACCGAGGCTGCGATGCCGCTATATGGGCACGAGCTGGGCGAAGAGACCGACCCGCTCTCGACAGGGCTCGATTTCGCGATCGCCATCGACAAGGACCAGGACGAACGCGGGGAGCCGTACATCGGCATGGCGGCGCTGAAGAAGACCCGCGACGCCGGCGGCCCCAAGCAGAAGCTCATCGGAATGTCCCTCGAAGGCTCCAAGCGGTCGGCACGCCAAGGCATGACGATCAGCAGCGGCGACCTCACCATCGGCACCGTCACCAGCGGCTGCCCCAGCCCGACTCTGGGTTACCCCATCGCCATGGGTTATGTGGACGCGGCCCACAGCGCCGAGGGGATGGCCCTTCAGATCGACACCGGCAAAGGCGACCGCCTCGACGCCAAGATCGTCAAAATGCCGTTTTACAAGGCCCCCAAGCCCGCGGCGTGACGGCTGCCCCATGGCTCGCCCGGCCGGGCCGCCATGGTCCGGCAGCGGTTTAGGACATCAAGGCTTGCCCTCGATGGAATCACCCGCTAACGTTGGACCGATCGGGTAGGTAGCTCAGTTGGTAGAGCACCGCATTGAAAATGCGGGGGTCGCTGGTTCAAGTCCAGTCCTGCCCATTGAATCAGATTCCACAGTAACGCCCGAGATACGAACCCCCCCCCGGGCAGTTCGACCAGATGCTCACGTTCGCCGCCAACGGCACCTTGCTGTTCGCGTTCGAAGACCTGATGCGCGCCGGGGAAACCGACGAGAGCTTCATCGACCTCGTCTTCACCATGAACGCGGAGATCGTCCCGGCACCGGCTTCGACGCTCGGACTGATCCTGCTGGAAACCGTCGCATCACGGCGTCGTCGCGGAGCTTGATGCGCCCCGCCCCAACCGACTAAAGAGCCTTTGATCCAACGGCCATGCGGTCGCGGACTACTCGGTCCGATCGGGGAGGGCAGCGTCGTGTTGAGCAGCCTCGCGAAAGCCAGGTAAACACCGGGCGCGGCCGCCACCTCATCGGTTTCGTATTGAGCGGACGCATGTCGCAGACTTGTGGTAGGAACGCCCTTCCGGAAGCACAGCCAAGTGAGTTTTACAGACTCCAGAAGGTCGCCGAGGACGGGGATGCGAGTGCCCAGCTCAACCTCGGCTTCATTTTCGATTCAGGCGAAGGCGTGCCCAAGGACACCGTGCAGGCCTACGCCTAACACAATCTCGCCGCCGCCGGTGGGCTTGCGAAGGCCAGAAACCTACGCGACTTGATCGCCAAAAAGATGACCCGCGAACAGATCGCCGAGTCGCAGGCCATCTCGACCGTGTTCAAGCCCCGGCCCCGGCCCTAGACGCAGAGTGCGAGCGCGCGAGTAACCGAGCAAGCCCACTTCCGGACGCAGCGTGAAGATTGCGGCTCTCACCGGTCCGGGCGACGACCCGCGCTTCATCCAGATCAGCGTTCCGGTTCAGCCAGGGAACTCTGGCGGCCCGCTGGTGAACGCCGCCGGGAGCATCGTCGGCGTCGTGCCGGGCAAGCAGCATGCCATCAAGACGTAAAGAGTGACCGGCCAAGTCCCCGAGAACGTGAACTACGCGATCAAGGGGACGATCCTGCCGGGGTTATTGGAACGCGTGCCGAGATTGGCGGATCAACTGCGAGCCGCGCCAGCTAATCTATCCAATGACTTGGCCCACACCGCCAAGACGGTCGAAGCGGCGACGGTGCTGCTCATCGTGGAGTGACCAGGCAGACAGGTGCGACGGCAGGTGCGGCACCTAGACGCTTGACGCGTGGCGTCGATAGCGCAGTCGGGCCGCGTCGGGCTCCTGCCAGAATGAACATCGAGGCTTCTTTATCTTTGCTGCTCACCGTTGTAACGGGGTTCATCGGGCTGCGCCTCGTCCGGCGGCTGATCGCTGTTGATCCTCACGGCGGTGGATCGCCATCGGTACGGCCCGCCCACCGACGACACGCTGATCGTCGAGGTTTGCGGCTTATGGTTCCGTCGCCGGGCTTGCACTCGGTCAAAGATCCGATTAACCCTCGACCTTTCCAAGCACCATCGCCCAACTGGGCGGAGCAAACCGAACGACCATGATCCCCGTCGCCATCCTCGGCCCCACCGGCTACACCGGCCTCGAACTGCTTGAGTGGCTCGTCCGCCATCCGTCTCTGCACGTGGCGTACCTAGCGACCGCGCGGGAGAAGCAGCCACGCATCGACGAGGAGTTCCCTCGCCTGGCCGGCCGCCTGCGTTCGGCGCACGGCCCCATCGACCAGCGCTGCCGACCGATCGATGCAGCGGCGATCCAGGCGGCCGGCGTGAAGCTCGCGTTCCTGTGCCTTCCGCACGAGGCTGCGATGCACCATGCTCCGACACTTTTGGCCAGTGGCATCAAGGTCGTCGACCTGTCCGCCGCTTATCGCATCAAGGATCGCGCGATCTACGAGCGTGCCTACGGCCACCCGCACACCGACGCCGAGAACCTCGCTCACGCTGAATACGGCTTGCCCGAGTGGAACCGCGACGCCATCCGATCGGCGCGTCTGGTGGCCAACCCGGGCTGCTATCCCACGGCCGCCGCCATCGCGATCGTTCCACTGCTCAAGGCGGGCCTGATCGATCCTGCTTCGATCATCGTGAACGCCGCGTCGGGTGCGTCGGGTGCTGGGCGCGAGGCCAAGCCGCACCTCACGCTGGTAGAGTCCGGCGACAACTTCTCCGCCTACGGGATCGGCGTGCATCGTCATCAGCCCGAGATCCAGCAGACGCTCGATCGGTACGGCGAGCCCCGCCCCGCCAACGCCGAGGGCGTGCTGTTTGTCCCGCACCTGCTCCCGGTCGAACGCGGGATCCTCGAAACGATCTACGCCACGACCAACGGCCCCGCGCTCCGCACGGCGGACCTGCTATTGGAACTCAAGAACGCTTACGACGGGGAGCCGTTTGTGACCGTCCGCGAAGGCGAGGCGACGCCGACGCTGCGGGACGTGCAGCACACCAACCAAGTGCATGTGGCCGTGCGGTCTTTCGGCGAGCGGGTGGTGCTCATCGCGGCCCTCGACAACCTCGTCAAGGGCGCCAGCGGCCAGGCGATCCAGAACGCGAACCTGATGCTTGGCTTTGAAGAGACGGCCGGCCTCGCATGATGGCGACTCCGAACTCAGTCCTTCACCCCCTCGACGCCCTTTACGGTGTACTTCTCCAACGCCTTTTCCAAATCCACCCCATTCACGTTCGCCAGCGTGCAGAGCCACGCGATGACGTCGGCGAACTCTTCATCCAGATTGGCCCGCTCCGCCGGCGTGGGGCTCTTCCCGGGGGCGTTGTTCATGAGTGCCGTCGAGAGTTCGCCGATCTCTTCCATGAACCACATAAACGTGCCGGGCGTGCCCCGGGCGGCGTCGGTGGCGTAGTAGCGGTCCCGGATCAACTGCTGGAAGGCGTGGAACGTCAGGGGCTTGGAAGGTGTCATGCCGCTAGCGTAGAGGCGGACTACAAACTCCAACGCCCTGCTCTAGCGCTCGTAAGCGATCGCGGGAAGCCAGCGCTGCGGCCCGTACGGGTTGGCGGCTCCGAAAATGGGGGCCTTGCTCCACCCCAACAGCCCGCTATCATCAGCCCCGCACTTTTGCGCCCTGACCTTTGGTTTGGTGATAGAGGATTCCATGCCGACGATCAACCAGTTGATCCGTAACCCGCGCCGCTCGCCCGCTACCAAGTCCAAGACGCGTGACTTGGCATCCGCCCCGCAAAAGCGCGGCGTCTGCCTCAACGTCCGCACTCAGACGCCCAAGAAGCCCAACTCGGCTCTACGCAAGGTGGCCCGAGTGCGCCTCTCCAATGGCAAGGAAATCACCGCCTACATCGGCGGCGAGGGTCACAACCTCCAAGAGCACTCGATCGTGCTGGTCCGCGGCGGCCGCGTCCGCGACCTTCCCGGTGTCCGCTACCACGTCGTCCGCGGCTCGCTCGACTGCCTCGGCGTCGAGAAGCGCAAGCAGGGCCGCTCCAAGTACGGTGCCAAGCGCGGCAAGGGCGCTTGATCGTCCACTCAAGTGGATCGTCTCCCAATGTCGATCGTTCTGGCGGCCTGACCATCGGGCCGTCTCCTCAAGTCTCTGTCCGATCATTTCGCCGACCTATCGCGTCGAGTCTTCGGGCTGCGTAAGCCGAACGAGACGCCTCCGGGGTCGGGATCAGTTTCCAAAGGAAGTCCGAACATGGCCGACCGTACCGCATCCGAATCCCAGCTGCGCCCCGACCCGCGGTTCAACGACCGCCAGTTGGCCAAGTTCATCAACTGCGTGATGCTCCGCGGCCAAAAGGCCACGGCACAGCGCATTGTCTACGACTCGCTCGACATCATTCAGGAGAAGCTCGCCAAGGAAACCGACCCCGACGCCCCCAAGGAATCGATCCACGTCTTCAAGATGGCCATCGACAACGTGAAGCCGTATGTCGAGGTCCGCTCCAAGCGCATCGGCGGTGCGAACTACCAGGTCCCCATCCAGGTCAGCAGCCGCCGTCAGCAGTCGCTGGCTTTCCGCTGGCTCCTTGACGCCGTCCGCGCCGAAAAGGGCCGCCCGATGGCCAGCAAGATGGCCGACGAGCTCTACTCGGCCGCTAAGAAGGAAGGCAAGGCGATGGGCACACGCGACCAGACCCACCGCATGGCCGAGGCCAACAAGGCCTTCGCCCACTTCGCCTAAGTTCGCCCGATCAACCCGCTATTTCACGCAGGCCCGGCTCCACGCTGGGCCTGTTTTGTGGGGGCTCCGTGCAAATGCCTGCCAGAGCGAACCCCCGTGGGCCCAAGCCGTAGTCTGCTTTGAGCCGATGGATCAGCAGATGCCCAGCCCCGCCTCCAAACCCAACAGCCGACGCTGGCGACGCCAGCTCGCGCTTTGGCTGGCGATCTGGGTCTTCTTGACCCTGGCGGGCTCGGCCCTGCACTGGAGCTCGTGGATCGGTCCGTCACAGGAACCGCCGATCGTCACGTTCCTCAGTTCGTCGGGGCTCAAGCCGCTCAGCAATCTCTCCAGTGTGCTGGCCGCGCCGGGCTGGATTCTCTCCACGCTTGTTCTAGGGCGGCTGCACTCCAGCAGCCTGCTTGTCACGCTCGTGGCCCATGCCATCGCGTGGTTCACCTGGCTCTCGCTCATCGCGCTCGCCGTGAGCATCTGGCGTGTCCTGGCGCGGCGAACGCACGGACCGCAACCCGTCATAACCGCTCCCGACGCTGCCGCGTCGCCCGGCCCCGCGAGCTTGAGCCGCCGTCGCCTGCTCGTCGACGCGGCGTTTGTCACCGGCGCGTTCTCCTCCTCGTCCGCGCTGGGCTACGCAACACTCGTCGAGCCCTTTGCTATCAGCATCGCCCGCTACCGTGTCCCCATCCGCGGCCTCGATCCGCGCCTCGACGGCCTCCGCATCGTCCAGATCGGCGACACCCACCTCGGCCCGCGCGTGCGCGCGGAGTTCATCGAGAGAACCCTGGCTCAGGCCCTCGCGCTCAAGCCGGATGTCTTTGCCCTCGTCGGCGATTACATCCACGCCGGCCGTCGGCAGATCGAGCCCGCGGCCCAGCTCTTCCGCCCGTTGATCGCCTCGGGCATCCCCGTCGTAGCCGTCCTGGGCAACCACGACTGGTACGCCTCCGGCCCCGAGAGCACGGCCGAGCTCCGGGCCGTCGGCGTCAATATGATCGACAACGATCGCCTATTCCTCGATCCCGACCGTCGCGTGCTGATCGACGCGCCCGTCCCGGGTGCGATCGCTCTCTGTGGCGTCGGCGATCTTTGGACCGATCACATCGACGTCCAATCGGCGTTCCGTGATGTCCCCAGCGACATGCCGCGCGTCCTCCTCGCGCACCATCCGGACACGGCCGAGCAAAACGTTTTCCGCGACGAGGCCCTGGCCGCCGCAAGCCGCCGCGTTGATCTCATGCTCTCGGGGCACACCCACGGCGGGCAGGTCCGCCTGCCGATCCTCGGCACCCCCATCGTCCCCAGCGATTTCGGCCAGCGCTACGCCCACGGCCTCGTCCAGGGCCCCGTCTGCCCCGTCGTCATCACCGCTGGCATCGGCGTCTCCCTGATCCCCGTTCGCTTCCGCGTTCCGCCCGAAATCGTAGAGATCACGCTGGTCCGCTCCGCCTGATCCGTCACATTCTTCGACTTACACTTGGGCGTGACCGACCGTTACCACCGCCAATCGATCTTGCCTGACTTCGGCCCTGAGGGCCAGGCTCGCTTGGCGCGTTCGCATGTCATGATCGTCGGCCTGGGGGCGCTCGGTTGTCCCGCGGCCGACCTGCTTGCTCGCGCCGGCGTCGGGCGACTTAGCTTGATCGACCGCGACATCGTCGAAGCGACGAACCTCCAACGGCAAACGCTCTTTGACGAGCGCGATGCCGCTGAAGCCCTTCCCAAGGCAGAGGCGGCCCGTCGGCGTTTGCGAGCGATCAACTCTGGCGTCGTCATCGAGGCGCTGGTCGAAGACTTCGCCGCGGCCGACGCGGAGCGGATCGTCTCCCCGCACCCGCGCCCCGATGTCATCCTCGACGGCACCGACAACTTCGAAACGCGGTATCTCATCAACGATGTCGCCGTGAAGCTCGGCATCCCCTACGTCTACGGGGCCGCGGTCGGGACCACTGGTATGGCGTTCACCGTCATCCCCGGTCAGACGCCCTGTCTGCGCTGCCTCTTTCCCGAGCCGCCCGCGCCGGGTGCCTCGGCAACCTGTGACACGGCCGGCATCCTGGCGCCGGTCTCCATCATCGTGGCCGCCGCGCAGGTGGCAGACGCGATGAAGATCCTCCTCGGCAAGCCCGAGCGCCTCTCGCACACGCTCTTGAGCTTCGACCTCTGGACCAACCAGCGCCTCCCCCCGCAAAGGCTCGATGTCTCAGCGGCCCGCCAGCCCGATTGCCTTTGCTGCGGCCAGAGGCGATTCGAGTTCCTTGACGGCCAGCGCGCCGCGGAGCCCGCCATTCTGTGCGGCCGCAACAGCGTCCAGATCGCCGCACGCCCCGGCACGACCCTCGAACTCGTCCAGATCGCCGACCGACTCGGCCCGCACGGCCAGTTCATACTTTCCGCGTTCCACCTCCGCGGCACGCTGTCAAGCGGGGCCACGCCCATCGGCCTGACCCTCTTCCCTGACGGACGGGCGATCTTTGAAGGGACCACCGATCCAGTCGCGGCGCGGATGCTTTACGCCCGCTATGTCGGCGTTTGATTATCCAGCCGCGTACGCTCCCGCTCGCATTCTCAAGGAGCTTTCCGATGGGTGACCAAGGTCGCACGATCGCCGCCGCAGGCGCGTTTTCTGTTCACTATGGCGAGGGCATGCTCAAGGGCGTCAACCCGCACAACGCCGCGCGGTTCGCCGCCCCCGGCGGCATCCCTATCAACTCCAATCACCCCGTCTTTGTCTACGGGCACCTGGCGATCTACGCCGCCAACATGGCCAATCTCCTCGCGATCGCGCCCCTGGCCGCGACGCCCGCTGGCTGGGAAGATCTCTTCAAGAACGGCGTCGAGTGCCGCGACGACAAGCTCGCCACGATCTATCCATCCCTCGAAACCGTCTCGAAGAACTATCTCGGCGGCTACCGCCACATCCTCGACGCGGTGGCGAACGCGAGCGACGAGACCCTCAACAAGCCCAACCCCATGGGCGGCCGCATGACCGAGATGCTTCCGACCATCGGCGCCGCGGTCAACTTCCTGCTGACGGGGCATCCGATGAGCCACCTCGGTCAGCTCAGCGCCTGGCGCCGGGCCATGGGCCTCGGTTCGGCATTCTGATGCCGATCTCGGCGGGGCAAGTCCGATCTGATACGCGATGCCGCTGATCCCCCTGCGCGATCGGCGCATGTTCGGCTGCGCAGTGCCGAATCGCGACGCATCACTTAACCGGCAACCAGGCCGAGCGTGTACACCGGCGGACGGTCAGCGTGCGATCTTGGTTGGTTGCGAGCGTTCGCTCAATGCAAGAAGCAGGCCTGGCAGAAAGACCGGTTGATGGCGATCGGCACGGCCGATTCCTGCAACCCCGCCGCCGGATCGGCCTTAGAATCGGGACCACAGGCTTTTTGGAGCCCGTCATGAAGCACGTCCTCATCGCCGGATTCATCACCCTGACCGCCGGACTGGCGTTCGCCGCCGGGCCCGTCAAGTACCCCGACACCCGCAAGGTCGACCAAGTCGACACGTACCATGGCGTCAAAATCGCCGACCCGTTCCGCTGGCTGGAGGATGACCAGTCGAGCGACACCAAGGGCTGGGTCGAGGCGCAGAACGCCGTGACGTTTGAGTATCTCAAGGCCATCCCGCAGCGCCAGGGGATCGAGGACCGCCTGCTCAAGCTGTGGGACTATGAGCGATTCTCCGCGCCCCGCAAGGAAGGCGGGCGCTACTTCTACAGCCGCAACGACGGCCTGCAGGCCCAGAGCGTCCTCTACTGGACCGATGCGCTGACCAGCGAACCCAAAGTACTCATCGATCCCAATACCCTCGCCAAGGACGGCACTGTCGCCCTCGCGGGCACGTCCGTCAGCGAGGACGGCAAGCTCATGGCCTACGGCCTCGCAGAAGCCGGGTCGGACTGGAACACCTGGAAGGTCCGCGATATCGAGACCGGCAAGGACCAGGCCGACGAGCTCAAGTGGGTGAAGTTCTCAGGTGCGGGCTGGACGAACGACGCCAAGGGCTTCTTTTACAGCCGCTATGACGCGCCGGGCGAAGGCAAAGTGCTCACCGGCGTCAACCGCTTCCCCAAGGTCTTCTATCACCGCGTCGGCACCGAGCAGGCCAAGGACGTGCTCGTTTACGAGCGGCCCGACCAGCCCGAGTGGGGCCTGGGCGCGGGCGTGACCGACGATGGCCAGTACCTCGTCATGAACGTGTCTCAGGGCACCGACCGCAAGAACCGGTTTTTCGTCCGCGATCTCAAGGCCACCGGGATTGAGCTCAAGCCCAACGAACTCGACGGCAAGCTTCGCGACTGGGAGCGTCAGCAGGGCACGGCTTTGGTGAAGGTCATCGACGATGCCGACGCGACCTCGGATCAGAAAGCCGCCATCCGGCAGGCCGCCTCCACGGCCCAGAAGGCCCGCACTGACATGATCAATGCCGGCGGCGGCACGGCCCACGGTTTCGTCGAGCTCCTCAACGACTTTGACGCCAGCTACGACTTCGTCGACAACGACGGCCCCGTGTTCTGGTTCCTCACTGATCTCGAAGCCCCCCGCGGCCGGCTCATCGCCATCGACACCCGCAAGCCCGCCCGCGATCAGTGGAAGACCGTCATCCCCCAGACTGACGCCACGCTCACCGGCGTCAGCGTCGTGGGCAACCACCTCATCGCCCGGTACCTCAAAGACGCTTCGTCGCAGGTCAAGGTCTTCGACCTCACCGGCAAGTTCGTCCGCGATGTCGACCTCCCCGGCCTGGGCACCGCCTCGGGCTTCAGCGGCAAGCGAAAGGACCCCGAGACCTTCTATTCGTTCACCAGCTTCAACGCCCCGCCCACGGTCTTCCGCTACGACGTCAAAACCGGCCAAAGCACGATCTGGAAGGCCCCCAAAGTCGACTTCAACCCCGCCGAATACGAGAGCAAGCAGGTCTTCCTCGCCAGCAAGGACGGCACCAAAGTGCCGATGTTTATCACGCACAAGAAGGGCCTACCCCTCGACGGCAACAACCCGACCCTCCTCTACGCCTACGGCGGGTTCAACATCTCGCTGACTCCTTCGTTCTCCCCCGCCACGGTCGTCTGGATGGAAATGGGCGGCGTGTACGCCGTGGCCAATCTCCGCGGCGGCGGTGAGTACGGCGAAGAATGGCACCAGGCCGGCACCAAGCTCCGCAAGCAGAACGTGTTCGATGACTTCATCGCCGCGGGCGAGTGGTTGGTAGCCAACAAGTACACCCAGCCCAAGAAGCTCGCCATTCAGGGCGGCTCCAATGGCGGCCTGTTGGTCGGTGCCTGTATGACACAGCGCCCCGACCTCTTCGGCGCGGCCCTCCCGGCCGTGGGCGTCATGGACATGCTCCGCTTCCACCAGTTCACCATCGGCTGGGCCTGGAAGTCCGATTACGGCTCCAGCGAAGACCCCGCCGAGTTCAAGGCCCTCAACGCCTATTCGCCTTATCACCAGCTCCTCCGCGCCAAGCCGGGGACCAAGTACCCCGCCACGCTGGTGACCACTGCCGACCACGACGACCGCGTCGTGCCCGGACACTCCTTCAAGTTCGCCGCGGCGCTTCAGGCCGCGGGCTCGCCCACCGGCGAGATGGACGCCAACAACCCGCTGCTCATCCGCATCGACGTCCGTGCGGGCCACGGGGCCGGCAAGCCGACCAAGAAGCGCATCGAGGAGATCGCCGATGTCTTCGCGTTCCTGCACAAGAACCTCGGCATGAACACCGCCCCGCAGGCGGGGGCCGAGTTTGGGCCCAAGGTTCAGGTCGTCCGTTTCGAGGTCAAGGGCATGACCTGTGCCATGTGCGCCGGCAAGGTCAAAGGGCTGGTCTCCAAGATCCCCGGCGTCAAGAGTTGCGACGTCGACCTGGACGGCAAGCAGGCCACGGTGGTTCTGGCCGACACCGCCCCTGCCAGCATCGAGTCGATCCTCGCGGCGTTCAAGGGCACCGGCTTCACCGCAGCTGTCAAGAAGTAGCCCGTCGGCCCTGTCGAACGGCCAACCTTCAGCGTTCGCTCACTCACACCGCCGACCGGCGGTGCTTATAACTGGCAATCTAGGCGTTCTCGGGGCTATAGGTAGCTGGCAGCCGACAGACTGGGCAAGCCTCCCCGCCGCATACTCACGCATGTGCATCAAATCAGCCTGAGAAGCGGGTTACAGCTTGTCAAAGCGATGGCGTGAGACATAATGACGTACCACTCCACAGCGCTTGCTGCTAACGCAGCTCGTGCCGGATGGATCTGCAACTAGGTGAAGAAGGACGAGGCGCTCGACCGTGAGCGTCCCGAGGTTCGTTCTGCGTCCGGCGTCAGCCGGTCGTTGGGCTTCGTCCACAGCTCCGCCGACGCGGAGCGCCTTCACCCGGCCACCGGCTTCCGCTGGCCATAGACCTTGAGGAGAGCCCATGAAGCTCGATATCCGCACGCTGTCCGTTTTGACCCCCGCCGCCCTGCTCGCCTGTTCCGCCCCGGCCATGGCCCAGTTCGTCAACTCGCGCTTCACCGATGTCACTCCCCGCCGCGACATGAGCTACGCCATCACCGACCCCTCGGTCGGCTCCGGCACCACCCGCGCCGGGCTCTTCAACTGGCAGGGCACCGCCACCAACCCCACCTCCCTCCGCGGGAACTACTGGGCCTTCTGCATCGAGCTCACGCAGCACGTTCACCTCAACACCAACTACTTCGGTGACAACTATCGCGTTCGCGCTCTCGAAGACTCTCCCCGCCCCACCAACAGCGTGACCCCGATGGGCCAGCAGAAGGCCGACGCCCTCCGCGAGCTCTTCGGCCGGTTCTTCAGCCCCTCCTTCGGCCCCGGCATCAACGGCGTCGGCATCACCCAGGACGAGGCCGCCGCCATCCAGGTCTCCATCTGGGAGATCGTCTATGAGACGGCGTCCGCCTCCGGCAACGGCCCCGGCTCGGCTTACGGCTCCAGCTGGGCACTCAACGGCGGCAACGCCGTCTTCAGCGGAAGCAACTCCGTCCTCACCCTTGCCTCCAGCTTCCTCTCGGCCCTCAACGGCCAGGGCCCCAAGGCACTCGATCTTTACGCCATCAGCAGCGATTCCAATCAGGACATGTTGGTCCCCGTCCCGGGTGCTGCGGCGCTTCTGGGTCTAGGTAGCTTGCTGGCCGCTCGTCGCCGTCGCTAAGCCGTCCGTTTTCAACAAGGTCAGTATCCAAGGCTGCGGGCACTTCCCGCGGCTTTGTTTACATGGAGGTTTGAAGTCGCGTGGCTGCCGTGCCGCTAGGGACGCGGAATAGGAACTTCGCACTACTTTTGGGCCTCAACTGCCTCGATAGGTTGACAGAACGGCCAATCGGGATTATAGTCTTTCAGGGCAGGCTTGCTTCAAGAGCGCCGCCACCACAACAAACGAAGAAGGAGCCAGTGGGACTTCATCCTCACTGGTTCGGCGTGTTCGCGGCCAGCGCCGCGAGACGGCTGTTAACGGATCTTCGCGTTCCGATGTGGCACGCGAGTATCCGGGCACCCAAACAGAGATCTCTAAACAGAGATCGCTCGGAGAGATTCCATGAAGAGCGTCATGACTGCATCGATCGTTGCGTTGGTCTGTATGGCGGGTTCGGCGTCTGCCGCGACCGTCACCTCCACCTTCAACGGCGTCGGCCCCGTCGTTAACATGAACTTCAGCTTGACCGACCCCACCGCCACCAACGGCGGCACCCAGGCTGGCGTGTTCAACTGGACTGGGACGGCCGGCAACCCCGCCGGTCTCCAGGGCGGATATCGCGCCTTCTGCATCGAGCTGACCCAGAACGTCAGCCCCAACACCAGCTACACCTATCAGACCGCGGCGCTCGAGATGGCCCCGCAGCCCGCCACCACCGTGACCCCGATGGGCGCCGCCAAGGCCAGTGCCATCCGCGAGCTGTTCGGCCGCTTCTACTCCCCCTCGTTCGGCTTCGATATCAACGGCCCCGGCATCAGCAATGAAGAAGCCGCCGCCATGCAGTTGGCCCTTTGGGAGATCGTTTATGAGACGGCCTCTTCCTCTGGCCCCGGCCCCGGCGCGGCGTTCGGGCTCAACTTCGGTCTCGCCGGCGGCAACGCCGTCTTCTCCGGTAACGCTAGCGTCCTTGGTCTGGCCAGCGGCTTCCTGGCCGCCCTCGATGGCACAGGCCCTCAGGCGCTCGACCTCATCGCGCTCACCAGCGACACCGCTCAGGACATGCTGATCCCCACCCCCGGCGCGGCCGTCCTCGCCGGGCTCGGGCTCGTGGCGGCTGGCCGTCGCCGTCGTCGCTAATCAGTCACATTCGGTACACGTGAACTGCTAGTTTGAACCCCCGAGCTTGACGGCTCGGGGGTTCATTTGTCGAATCACCCGCCAAACGCCGCGTCGAACGCGACGGCCGACGGCGGGAAATCCAGCCGCCGCACAAATGCGCAGGCTTCCTGAGCGCCGTGCTCGCGGTCCATTGCCGAGTCTTCCCACTCCACCGACAGCGGCCCCTCGTAACGGCAGCCGTTGAGGCTGCGGATGATCTCCTCAAAGTCGATCTCGCCGCGGCCGGGCGAGCGGAAGTCCCACCCGCGGCGCCGATCGCCGAAAGAGAGGTGCGACGCGAGCACTGAGGTCGAGCCGTCGAGCCGCCGGGCGGCATCCTTAATATGGACGTGGTAGATCCGCTGGCCGAATCGCTCAATGAACTTCACCGGATTTACAAACTGCCAGTGCAAGTGGGAGGGATCGAAGTTGAAGCCGAAGGCGGGGCGGTTGTTGATCGCCTTGAGCGCGGATTCAGCTGTGTAGAGGTCGTATGCGATCTCGGTCGGATGGACTTCCAGCGCGAAGCGGACGCCGCTCTGGTCGAAGACGTCGAGAATCGGGTTCCACCGTCTGGCGAAGTCCTCGTAGCCCGCGGCGATCTCCGCGGGCGAGGTCGGCGGGAAGGCGTAGAGCTTGTGCCAAATGGCCGAGCCGGTGAATCCGTTGACAACCTTGACGCCCAACTTGCCCGCCGCCCGCGCGGTGTCAGCCATCGCGGCGGCCGCACGCTGGCGAACGCCCTCGGGTTCGCCATCTCCCCAAACCGCTGACGGCAGTATGCTCTTGTGCCGCGCGTCAATCGGGTCGCACACGGCTTGTCCGACCAAGTGGTTCGAAATGGCCCACACCTTCAGCCCGTGCCGGCCCAGAAGCGCGTGGCGGCCCGCGCAATAGTCGGGCTCGGCCAGCGCCCGCGGCACGTCAAAATGGTCGCCCCAACAGGCCAGTTCGAGCCCGTCATAGCCCCACGCCTTAGCCTTGGCGGCCAGCGTCTCCAGCGGCATGTCGGCCCATTGCCCAGTGAACAGCGTGATCGGTCGCGGCATGCACCACGATAGGGGCAGCCTCGCCTCAGCTTCGCGGGCCGCCTTTCTGTACACTCCCGCCATGGCCGAAGGCAATCAAACGGTGTCCGCGCAGCCCTTGGTGCGCGTCCGACTCTCGCTGATGATGTTCCTCCAATATGCGATCTGGGGCGCCTGGCTCCCGATCCTTTGGCCCTTTCTCTCGCAGCACCGCGGCTTCAAGCCCGAGCAGATCGCCACGATGTTCGCCGTCGGCGCGATCGGTGCGATCGTCGGGCCGTTCCTGGCAGGCCAGGTGGCCGACCGGCATTTTGCCACTGAGAAGTTCTTGGGTATCAGCCACATTCTCGGGGCGATCCTCGTCTGGCCACTGGCTGGGATCACCAGCTACTCCGGCTTCCTGGTCTTTTCGCTCGTGTATTCACTGATCTATTCGCCCACGCTTTCGCTCACCAACTCCATCTCGCTCCACCACCTTCCCGACCGCGACCGCGACTTCGGCAAGGTTCGGCTATGGGGCACGCTGGGCTGGGTCGCCGTCGGCATCGGCATCGGCCAATGGCTGCTCTACTCGCACACACCCACCACGGGCACACCCGAGGAGATCCAGGCGGCACAGGCTGCGGGCATGGCCGACGCGTTCCGCACGTCCTCCATCCTCGGCGTCTTGCTGGGCCTCTATTGTTTCACCCTACCGCACACGCCGCCGAGCAAGGGCCACAAGTCCAATGCCACTTTCGCCGCCATCAGCGAGGTCCGCCGGCAGCCGCTTGTCACGCTCTTCCTGCTGGCCGTGCCGATCTCGTGCATCCACCAGTTCTACTTTGTGCACACATCGAGCTTCGTGGGGCTTTATCAGGCCCAGGCCCAGGAGTTCGTCAAGACCGTCAACTCGGTCTTCGGCGTCGGCGGCGGCGGGCTCATGACCATCGGCCAGATGTCGGAAATCCTGGTCCTGGCCGCCATCCCCTTTGTCGCCAAATCTCTCTCGCGCAAGACCCTGCTCGCCATCGGGATCGCGGCCTATGCCGCCCGCATGGCCCTCTTCGCGTTCGTTGAGCCGATCAGCGGCGCCATCGGCCTGCCACCCGTGGCCGTGCTCATGGGCGGCATCGCCCTGCACGGCCTCTGCTTCGGCTGCTTCATCTTCGTCTCGTTCCTGGTCATCGACGAGCACACCTCCAAAGACCTCCGCGCCAGCGCACAGAGCCTTTTCGGCCTGGTCGTCTTCGGCATCGGCATCATCGTCGGCAGCCAAATCGCCGGCACGGTCGCCAACCTCGCCACCGACCCGGTAACCAAGGCCATGAACTACCGCGAACTGTTCAGCTATCCCATGTGGGCCGCGGTGGCGTGCCTGGTGGCGTTGCTCGTGGCCTATCCCAATCGCGTCCAGCCCAAGGCAGCGGCGGGATGACCGGCGTCCGTGCCTGCATCGCGGGATTTCCCGATTCAGGCGGCCGCGACCGCCCTTTTGTCTAGACTCCTGAAAGCCGTTTCAAAGGAGTTCGCATCATGGCTCATGATCGCCTCTGGCCCGCCGATCCGTCCCGTCGCACGTTCCTTCAAGCCTCGGCCGCGGCGCTGGGGGCAGGGGCGGTGGTCTCGCTGGCTGGCCGCGCGACAGCGCAGCCCGTGACGGCCAAGGCCCGGCCCAAGCTCGGCGCGGGCGACCCGATCCGCATCGGCGTCATCGGCACCGGCGGCATGGGCACCAACCACTGCACCTCCTTCATGAAACTCGTGGCCGACGGCAAGGAGAACGCACAAATCGTGGCCGTGGCCGACGTGTGCGATAGCCACGCCGCCAAAGCCCAGAAGGTCTGCGAGCAAGGCCAGAAGAACGACGTGGCCAGCTTCCGCGACTACCGCGATCTGCTTAAGCGCGACGACATCCACGCCGTGTTGATCGCCACGCCCGAGCACTGGCACACGCAGAACGCGCTCGACGCCATCGCCACCGGCAAAGACGTCTACGTCGAGAAGCCGATGACGCTCAAGGTCGAAGACGCGGTCATCCTGCACCGCGCCTGCGAAAAGAACCCGGAGATCATCTTCCAGGTCGGCACGCAGATGACGCAGATCCCTAAATACCACGAGGCCCGCAAGCTCATCAATGCGGGTGCGATCGGCAAGCCGACCTTTAGCCAGACCAGTTATTGCCGCAACAGTAAAGACGGCGAGTGGAACTACTACAAGATCGATCCCGAGTGGAAGCCGGGCGTTAATCTGGATTGGGCGATGTGGTGCGGCCCGGCGGGGGCGGCCGAGTGGGATCCGATGGTCTTCGCCCGCTGGCGCCGTTATCGCCGCTGGTCGACAGGCATCATCGGCGACCTGCTGGTTCACGTCTTGACGCCGCTGGTCATGGCGATTGACCAGGGTTTCCCGGTCCGCGTCAACGCGATCGGCGGCCATTACGTCGACAAGGCCATGGAGAACCACGACCAGGTCAACATCACTATCCAGTTCGAGAAGGAACACACGATGATCGTGGCCGGCTCAACCTGCAACGAGGTCGGTCTCGAGACCATCATCCGCGGCCACAAGGGCAACATCTATCTCGGCGCCAACAACGTGGTGCTCCGCCCCGAACGGATCTACAGCGAAGAGATCGACGAGAAAACCGTTATCTGTGCCGACATCGGAAACGACCAGGACGTTCACCGCGTCGCGTGGATGAAAAGCATCCGCAGCCGCGAGAAGCCCTTCTCCGACGCCACGCTCGGGCTCAAGATCATGGCCATCGTGGATTTGGCCACACGCTCGATGTGGGACGGCGGCCGGGCCTACACCTTCGACCCGACGACCTTCGCGGTCAAGGCCGTTTGAGCGACGATCTGAGCCAATCGCCATGGTCGCGGTTTCTCCGTTTGGGGTCATCTTGAAACTGTGTGGGGTGATCGGCTAATGCCTATTACGCTGGCCGTCATGGCGATGGCGACGCGCTTCGAGCTGGTGCTCGATGGCTTGGCCGAGCCAACGCTCCGTGCCGCAGGCGAGGAAGCGATCGCTGAGATCGAGATGGCCGACCAGCGGCTAAGCCTCTTCCGCCGCGACAGCCTGCTCGCTCATCTGCAACGCACGGCTCATCTTGGCCCGGTTCGCCTTGACGCCGACGTGCTGGGGCTTTTTGCAGTGGCCAAGGCGGTACATGGGGCGAGCGGCGGAGCGTTTGATCCGACCATCGGCCCCCTCATGCGAGCTTGGGGCCTGCGGGGCGAGCCTGCGGACGAATCAGCTGCGCGCGCGGCCCAGGCCTGCGTCGGCTTCGATCATGTCATCATCGACCCCGCCGCGGGCACGGTCCGATTCACTCGACCCGATCTGGAACTCGACCTCGGCGGAATCGCCAAGGGCTTCGCCCTCGACCTCGCCACCCGATCCCTCCGCACGCACGGCGTCCGCTCCGCGCTCCTTCACGGGGGCACCAGCTCGATCAGCGCCATCGGTGCCCCGCCCAACGCCCCCGGCTGGAAGATTGGCCTCGGTGATCTGGGCGGGAGCATCACTTTGAACAGCGCATCGATGTCGGTCTCGGCCTCGCGACGGTGGCGCGCAGAGCACGCCGACTCCCCGCCGATTCACATCATCGATCCGCGCGCCGGTCGGCCCGTCGACGCCCGCACGGCCGCGTCACGCGCGTGCGTGGTCGTCGCCCACCACGACCCCTGGTCCGCCACCCGCGCCGAAGCCTGGTCCACGGCGTTCATCGTCTCCGGCGGCCTACCGCCCGGCGACACGGGGCCCGAGGGGCTCGCCGCTTGGCGGGTGGCCACCAACAGCGGATCGGCCCGCTCCGGACCGCCGGGAGAGTCTCTATTCTTTCGGTGACCGTGTTCGTTCCTCGCATCAGGGCTACCTATGACCGAACTCAATCGCCGTGCGTTCTTGGCTTCGTCCGCGTCGGCCGTCACGGGCTTGGCGATCCTCCCCGAACTAGCCATCGCGGCCCGGCCTTACCGGGCCGCCGAGCCGCTCAACGTCGCGCTCGTGGGCGTCGGACGACAGGGCCGGGCCATCCTCGCCGAACTGGCCAAGATCGAGAACGTCAAGCTCGCCGCGCTGTGCGATAGCGACCCGCAACGCCTTGAAGCGGGCCTGCGCCGTGCTGGTGGCGACGCAGCGGCGGGCGCGACTTCGCTCGCCGGCTTCGCCGACCACCGCGAGTTGCTCGACCGGCGCAAGGACATCACGGCCATCATCGTCGCCACGCCCACCCACCTGCACAGGCAGATCGTGCTCGACGCGCTGCAAGCGGGCAAGCACGTTTATTGCGAGGCTCCCATGGCCTCGACGATCGACGACGCCAAATCCATCGCGGCGGCCGCCCGTGCGAGCAAGACCGTCATGGCCGTGGGGCTCGAAGCGCGTTCTAACCCCGTCTACCAGCTCGCTCGCACGTTCTTCCGCTCTGACTCGGTGCGTGATCTGATCTCGATGCGGGCCCAGCACCACCAGAAGACCTCGTGGCGCGTGCCCGCCAGTGATCCGGCCCGCGAGAAGGCCTTCAACTGGCGGCTCGATCCGGCGGTCTCGCTGGGGCTCGCCGGTGAGTGGGGGGTGCAACAGTTCGACGTCTTTCACTGGTACCGCGATCAATACCCCGTCGCCGTGCGCGGCCACGGCGGCGTGCGCTTCCACAAAGACGGCCGCGAGATCGCCGACACGGTGCAACTGGCGCTGGAGTTCGCCGACGGTGCCCAGCTCGATTACTCAGCCACCTTGGCCAACTCCTACGACGGGCGGTATGAGGTCCTCAACGGCTCCAACGCCGCCATCAAGCTCGCCTGGAGCCACGGCTGGATGTTTAAGGAGGCCGACGCTCCGACACAGGGTTGGGAGGTTTACGCCAACCGTCAGCAGTTCCACAACGACCAGGGCATCACGCTCATCGCCGACGCCACCAAGCTGGCGTCGCAGGGCAAGCTCAAGGAGGGCGTGGGCCTGCCATATCCGCCCACGTACTACGCGATCGCGGATTTCATCAAGTCGGTGAGCGAGAGCAAACCGGCCGTCGCCTCGGCCGACGCGGGGCTCCGCGCCACCGTCGTGGGCATCGCCGCCAGCCAAGCCGCGCGCAGTGGCGCGACGGTCAAGATCGATCCCGCCGTCATGAAGGGGGCCTGATCACCATGTCCGCGAACCTCCGCACTCAGCCGCTGCTTGTGCGTGTGGGCGTCCTGGCCCTCACGCTTGTGATCCTCGGCGGCCTGGCCGCGTCCAACGCGTTTCTCTATGTCCACTACGAGAAACGCGACGAGCGGCCCGGCCTATCCACCGACGACATCCGCGCCGCCTATCACGGCCTCAAAACCACCGCGCCGCTCCTCTTGTCGCTGCGATCGGGCCACCCAGAAACCCTCGAGCCGCCGCGTCGCGCCGCGCTGGTCGCTTGGCTCGAAGGTGGCAAGATGGAGGATTACGACAACCTCGATCTGGGCGACCGAGCCCCCGTCGAGATCTTCGCCAGCTCGTGCATCTCCTGCCATGCCCGCGCCGCGGCTCCCAAAGAACCGCTGGCCGCTCGCATCCCGCTGGAGTTCTTCGACGACGTCAAGAAGCTGGCCGTCTCGCGTACGGTGCAGCCGATGGACATCAAGATCCTGCTGATCTCCACGCACACGCACTCCCTGGGCATGGCGGCTCTGGCGGCGGTCATGGCGGGGCTGGCGCTCTGGACAACCTGGCCCCGCAAGCTGCTCGCGGCACTCTGCGCCGGTGTGGGGCTAGGGTTGCTGATCGACCTGTCGTCCTGGTGGCTGACGCGCTGGAACGGGTCGTTTGTCTACGCCATCGTTGCCGGGGGCGGGCTTTTCAACGCGGCCATGGTCGCGATGGCCCTGCTGGTCATCGTCGAGACGCTCCGCCCCGGTCTGCCCGCGGCGACGTCCAAGTAATCGCCGACGCAACAAAGCCGCGGGCGCTAACCCGCGGCTGAGTGGAACGCGGTCAAGACAGCTGGGTTAATGCACCAGGTTGGTGCACTGCTCGATGGCCTCGATCACCTGGCGGACCTGGAACGGCTTCTTGAGGAAGCCGTCGAAGCCCTGCCCGCGGAGGCCCTGGAGTTGCCCGTCGGTGAGCTTGCCCGACATGGCGATGACCTTGGTGAGCTGCAAATCGTCCTCGCCGCGGATCATCCCTGTCACCTGGCGGGCGTCGCCCTCGCCGAGGTGGATGTCCAGGAGTAGAACGTGCGGCTTGAAGCGTTCGCACTCCAGCCCCGCAGCGAACCCGCTGGTGGCCGTGCGAACCTCGTAGTTGGCCTGCTCGGTGAGCACCTTCTGCAGGACTTCAACGATGTCCTTTTCATCGTCGACGACGAGCACCCGTGTCTTCCCAGACATGATCCCGTCGAGCGGGATCCCGTGCGCCTTCATGAAGCGCACAAGCTGGGAGACGGGAATCCGTCGGTCCTTGGAACCCGGGATTTTGTACCCTTTAAGGGATCCCGAGTCGAACCACTTAGAAACCGTGCGGGGCGCGACGTTGCAAATCTTCGCGACTTCACCGGTTGTCAGAACATCCTTGTCAAGGGGCATGCCGTGTCCTCTCGGGCAGGTGCCTGCATCGTCAGGTATCGAGCGGAGCGGTCCGTCGCTCCGCAAACAGGGCATCGGCTCATCCGGCGTGCCGCTTGATTGCCGGATCGGCAACTTCCTCATGCCCCGCGCAGTCCTTGAGGCCTGCCGGTCCAAGATTGCGCGTCAGGGTCAGAGGCTGGCGGGCATTCGACGGGCGGATTGACAGGCATCGATCCCAGCCGGTATGTTGCCCGGGTTGCCCGCCGGGCGGGTTGTCGCGCCTAACCTCTCCGCCCGCCGCGGGTTATCGCGACAACACGACGGCCGATCGAGGAGCTTTCCGTGCAGACCCTTGCCCATTACGCGATCCGAACCCTGGCCGCCCTCATCCTGGCCGCCGGCACCACCAACGCCGCCCTGGCGCAGGCCACGCCCCCCAAGGACCAGGAGCTCCTTCGGGACTTCATCCACTACGTCCGCATCGACCGGGCCGACCTGGCCAAATCGTTCGGCGAGGCTCTCCTCAAGCGTCTGGCCCCCCCTCTGGGGACAGCAGCCGAAGGCGCCGGGCTCTCCCTGACCGACTTCGTTGCGATGCTCGACCAATCCGGAGAGCTGCAGCGCTTTGAAGAAGCCACCGCCCGCGCCCAGCGTCAAGGTGAGGTGGAGGCCGTCGCCGCCAAACTCCTCAACGCCTATCAAAACGGCAAGCTCGAACAGGCCCGCAATCCCACCGAGGTGGCCCGCAACATCGCCTTGCTCACCGGCACGCAGCGCCAGCGCCTCGTGGCCCGCGAGCGGCTGATGTTCGCCGGCGAATACGCCGTGCCCGAACTGCTCGCCAGTTTGACGCAGCGGACCGACCTGCCCCGCTCCTCCGAGGCTCGTCGGCTGCTGGTGGACATGGGTCGCCAGGCCCAGGCTCCCCTGATCGCCGCCCTGGCCGGGAGCGACGCCGCGACTCAGGAAGCCATCGCCCGCGTGCTTGGCGACATCCCTTACCGGACCTCCGTCCCGGCCCTGACCGACCTTGCCGCGACCACCAAGGCCGACGCCGTGAAGGCCGCCGCAGAGGCCGCCCTGGCGAAGCTCGGCGCTGAGACCAGCACCTCCCCAGCCCTGCTCTATCGCACGCTCGGCGAAGAGTACTACCGCGAGTTGGCCAGCCTGACGAGCTTCCCCGGCGAGGCCCAACAGATCGTTTGGACCTACGACGCCCCCAGCAGCCGCCTGCGTGCTCTCCCCGTCCGCTCCGAGGTTTTCCACGAAGCCATGGCGATGTCGTATGCCGAGAAGGCCCTGAGCCGCGACCCCGCCGATCAGGCGGCCATCGCTCTGTGGGTCGCATCCAACTTCAAGCGTGAGATCGAGACCCCCGAGGGCTACGAAAACCCGCTCTACGCCATGGACCGCCGCAGCGCGATGTTCTACGCCGTGACGGCGGGACCGCGGGTGGGCCAGGCCGTGCTGGGCCGTGCGATCGACACCAAGAACACTGCCCTGAGCCGCCAGGCCATCGCTTCGATCGAGCAGACCGCCGGGGCCGCCATCTTGGCCGACGAGGCCAGCGGAAGGAACGCTCTGCTCGAATCGCTCCGCTATCCCAACCGCCGCGTGCAATACGAAGCGGCCCTGGCCCTCGCCGTCGCCCAGCCCCGCGGCTCCTTCGCCGGTGCGGAGCGGGTCGTGCCTGTTCTGGGCAGTGCCATCCGCGACGCCGGTGCCAAGTTTGCCGCGGTCGTCGCGGCCAAGGCTGAGGAGCAGCAGTCGCTCGCCAGCGTGCTCAAGGGTCTAGGTTATACGGTCCTCGCCCCCGGCCTCAGCCTTGGCGACATCGAACTCGCCATCGCCGAAGCCCCGGGCGTGGACATCCTGGTCAGCTCCCTCCCGGCCCAGGCGACAAGCGAACTCATCGCCTCGGCCCGCACCAATACCAAGCTGGCGGTCACCCCCATGCTCTCGTTGCTCACCCCCCAAGGCGTGATCGAGCTGGAGCCCCAGTTTAAGAACGACCCCACGGTCCGATTCCTCCGTCAGGGCACGGATCCCCAGCAGCAGGCCGAAGCCGCGACGCAATTGGTGGAAGCCGCGTCCGGCGGGCCGATCTCGGCCGAGGAAGCCGCGGCGTATCAGTCGAAGTCGATCGTCGCGCTGCGTGACCTGGCCGTGCAGAGCCAGGGCGTGCTCAAGGTGGTAGACGCGTCCGGTCCGCTCGTCAGCGCCCTCAACAACCCCAAGAACCCCGCCCGCTTGCAAGTGGCTGACGTGATCGCGCGGGTTGAGGACCAGGGCCTCCAGCGGGCGCTGGCGGAATCCGCTCTGTCGGCCGAGGGCGACGCCGCTCTCCCGCTGATCAACCTGCTGACAGCCAGTTGCAAGCGCTTCGGCAACCTGCTCGAACCCCGCCAGGTCGACCGCATCGTCGCCCGCGCCGGTAAGGGCAGCGACCAGCAAGCCACGGCCATCGCCTCGCTGATCGGCGCGCTCAACGTCGCCAGCGACAGCATCGCCCCGCAGATCCTGGGCACCCAGGCCAAGTAAGGCCGCGTTGCCGAGCTCAGGGTTTTTACCAATAAACACCCGGCAAAACGCCGCCCTCCGGGGCGGCGTTTTTTATGGCCCCCTGGACCCAGCCGCCGGCCCATAAAGCGCTGGTTATCCCGCTCGCCCAACCCACCCCGCATAACCGTGCCGAACGAGGTGGTCTTCGACGCCACGGATGAAGGTCCGCGGGTCGAACTCCGATCTCAGCGTTGTCGCGCGGCCAGCCTGTGTGCTGACCACCGAAGACATTCGCGCAGCCCCATCTCCCGGCGATCGTCGCCCGGTGAGCCCACGGCAAGTAAGGAGCCCCTGTATGCACATTCGTTCCCGTTCCCGCAAGGCGTTCACGTTGGTGGAAATTCTGATCGTGGTCGTGATCCTCGGCATCCTCGCCGCGATCGTGATCCCCCAGTTCACCAACGCGAGCACCGACGCTCAAGTTGGCAACGTCCGCAGCCAGCTGCAGACCATCCGCAGCCAGATCGAGCTGTTCCGCGTCCGCAATAACGGCAACATGCCCGCCATCGGCGGAGCCGCCGACGCCTCCTTCGACGACCTCGTGACCGATCCCGACGGCACCGGCCCCGAGCGTCCCTTCATGCAGCAGCGCCCCCTCAACCCCCGCAACAACCAGAACGGCGTGACCACCGGCGATGCAGCCGCCGCCTCGGCTGCCAATCCCGCCTCCACCGGCTTCGGTTGGATGGTGGACGCCGACGGCACGATCCACGCCGTGGGCTTTAATGAAGCCACCGGCCTCTGGTTCGTCCCCTCGGCCCCGTAATGATCTGATTCCTCAAGCATTGTGAGAAGCGAACGGGCTCCGAAAGGGGCCCGTTCGCATTCCGCAGAGGCTCGATCCAGACGGGCGGCGGCCCTCGCCACAACCGTCAAGGGAGCATGGTGATCATGACCCGCCGAGCGTTCACCCTGGTCGAAATCCTCATTGTGGTCGTGGTCCTGGGCATCCTGGCGTCGGTCGCGCTGCCCGCTTTCACGGGCGTTACGCACGACTCTCAGATCAACGCCACGGTTACCGATCTGCAACGCATCCGCCGCCACGTCGGCGTCTTCCAAGCCCGCAACAACATGACTTTGCCCGCCGTCGAAGAAGGCCTGGGCACTTGGGGCCAGGTCATCGGCCGCGACTACTTGTTCTCTTCGCCTATCAACCACTTCATCGGCGGCACCGACGCCCGCCGCATCATCTTCCGAACCGCGCCCGACGCCGAGTATCCGTCGGCGGAGAACTACGGCTGGATCTACGACCCCGCCACGGGCGACATCTGGGCCGCGGGCTTTGACGCCCAGGACCGAGAACTCCCGCGCGGCGCTGCCCCGCCCTGATGGCCCGGCTCATGACAGCGTTCGATCCCGCCGATCTACGTCCGTGTATCCGGCTGCGTGAATCGCGTCCGAGCATCGTCGGTCATACCGCTGCGAAAGAGTTTTCCATGAACAAGCGTTCCTCAACCCACGTTCTTCTGACCATCTGCGCGGTCTTGCTCGCGGCCAATGCCTTTGTGTCGCTGACGGGTGGCGGCGCCTCGCCGGCGTTCGCTCAGCAAGAGCGCACCCAGCCGGGCGAGGTCTTCAACTCCGGCGAGCAACGCCGCAAGATGATCGAGCAGCTCACGCAGATGAATGATCGCCTGGGTCGGCTCGAAGCCCGCATGGAGAAGGGTTTCAACGTCAAGGTACTCGAGATGCCGCCCGTCAAGATCGAGGGCGGCCTGCCGGCCGCCGAGGCCAAGTGATTCAAGGCCGAGGCTACAAGGGGTAGGGATGTCCTGCAACAATTGCACGCGCCGGCCGTCCGGCTTCACGCTGATCGAGCTGCTGATCGTCGTCGTCATCCTCGGGATCGCCGGGGCGATGGTGATTCCGCAGATGGGCTCGGTTCAAGCGCTCCGTATCCACGCGGCCGTCCGCACGCTGGTCTCGGATCTCACCTTCGCGCAGGCCGACGCCATCGCTTTTCAGCGCCGCCGCGCCGTCGTCTTCGATCTCCCCAACCAGACCTATCGCCTCGTCGACATCGTCAACGGCGAGATCAACGTCGCCCAGAACACCCTCTACCAGATCGGCGGACCGGGCGGTCGCTATGTCGTCAACTTCCGCGACGCCCAGTTCGCCGGGGCCCGCATCGAAGCGGCCCGCTTCGACGACGATGCCACCGCATTGATCTTCGACGACCTCGGCGGCCCTGTGGCCGACCCCGCGAGCGACGAGCCGGGTGTGGGGGGACGGATCACCATCGCCGGGCTGGGCCAGCGGTTCGACGTCACGATCGAGCCGTACACAGGCCGGATAGTCGTCCGCCGGGTCCAAGGCGACCTGACCTCTGAAGAAGAGCCCGAACCTTTGCCACCCGTCGCGCCCAATTGAGTCGGGCCTCTTCCGGGCCGATCTATCCAGCATGAAGCTGGTCGCACGCCGACAAATGACGGTCTTCTCGATCGCGGTCATGGCGTTTGGGCTGCTGCTCTGGGCCCGCTTCATCCTCGTGACGGGCCACCCGCGCACGGCCACCGCCGTGCCGCTGCCAACGCACGCCAGCGCTGAGGCCACCAATCGCGTCTCCCCAGCGCGGCGGCCCACCGCCCAGCCAGCCCAGCCCGAGCCGGTGGTCGCTGACGGCCTCCTCCCCGACGAGCGTTAAGACCCCAATCACAACATATGCAGTTTTGGCCGCAGAATCGGGCTTACCGAGCCCTCTCTGCCGGTTGTCTCTTCCCCGGCCGGGCGACGTGTTCCCGTCTCTCTACAACGCCCAAAGTCCCTGGCCGGATGTACCGACACAACTTCCGTCAATCGTCTGCACGGCGGCCGGGGGGCCGACCACGGCGCGGCTTCCGCGACAGCCCGGCCGACTCTCAGCAGATGCCCACGCGTTTCGACGGAGCCAATCATGCACCAGAACCGTCATGCCACCGCCTCCCAGCTCGTCCAGCAAGCGGGGGCGCTGCCCTTGGCGCTCTTGGGCGCCATGCTCGCAGCGGCACCCCTCGCCGCCCAGCCCGCCGCCGAGGCCCCCAAGGTGAAGGATGATGCCGGCAAGGCCAAGGTCAAGGTCAGCGAGCACATGACCGTCGATCTGCATGTCAAGGACGAGGCGATCGGCAACGTCCTTGAACTGCTCAGCATTCAAAGCCAGAAGAACATCGTCGCCAGCAAGAACGTCAACGGCAAGGTCTCCGCCGACCTCTACAGCGTCACCTTCGTCGAAGCCCTTGACGCCATCCTCCACGTCAACGGCTTCGTGTGGATGGAGAAAGGTAACTTCATCTACGTCTACACCCGCGAGGAGTTCGACCAGATCCGCAAGGCCACGACCAAGCGGCAGGCCAAGGTCATCCGCCTCAACTATCTCAGCGGTTCCGACGCCGCCGAGTTCGTCAAGCCTCTCCTCAGCGAAGGGGCCGAGATCAAGACCACCAAGGCCACAGAAGCGTTCACCATTCCCGAGAACGCCCCCACCGGCAAGGACGACTTCGCCCTCGGCGCCACGATGGTCGTCATCGACTACGAAGAAAACATCGAGGCCATCGAGAAGCTCCTGATCGAGCTCGACACCAAGCCCGTTCAGGTGCTCGTCGCCGCGACCGTCCTCCAGACCGCCATCACCGAGGACAACGCCTTCGGCGTCGATCTCTCCTTCATCGGCGACCTCAACTTCACCGACTTCGTCGGCCTCGGCGGCGCCCGCAACGCCGCCAGCTCGTTGATCGAAGGCGGCGGCGGCGCCCCGCCCCAGGGCATCTCCCGCAACAAGGGTCAGGCCGTCTCCAGCACGCCCGGACGCACCAGCGGCCGCTCCACACTCAAAATCGGCATCATCTCCAACAGCGTCGCCGCGTTCGTCCGACTCCTCGACGAAGTGACCGACACCACCGTCCTCTCCAACCCCCGTCTTCTGACACTCAACCGCCAGGCCGCCCGCGTCCTCGTCGGCGAGCGCGTCGCCTACCTCAGCACCACCCAGACCGAGACCAGCCAGACCCAGACCGTCGAGTTCCTCGACACCGGCGTCCAGCTCTACTTCCGGCCCTTCGTCAGTAACACCAACGAGATCCGCATGGAGCTCAAGCCCCAGGTTTCGTCCGCCACGCCCGTCAATATCCAAGCCGGCAGCGGCCAGGTCACCGTCCCCAACGAGTCCACCCAGGAACTCGTCACCAACGTCATCGTCCGCGACGGCATGACCGTGGTCCTCGGCGGGCTCTTCACCGAGTCCACCACCCGCGCCCGCTCCCAAGTCCCCGTCATCGGCGACATCCCGATCATCGGGGCCGCCTTCCGCGGGCACGAAGATTCCATTAACCGCAGCGAGATCATCTTCCTCGTCACGCCCACCATCGTCAACGACAAACTCCTCATCGCCGGCGGCCTCGAAGGCAACCGTACCGTCGAACGTGTCCGCGCCGGCTCCCGCCAAGGCCTACTGCCCTTCAGCCAGGAGAAGATGACCTCAACGCTCAACGTCGAGGCCGAACGCCTGGCCCGCGAGGGTCAAACCGATCAGGCCCTGTGGAACCTCCAGCGCTCGCTCTCCATCCGCCCCCTCCAACCCGACGCGATGGCCCTCCGCGACCGTATCCAGAGCGACAAAGAAGTCTGGCCCACCCGCAGCCTGCTCTCCGATGTCCTCGACGCCGAGGTTCAGGAACGCCTTGATCGCATCCCCAAGGCCCCGGCTGGCACGCCGCACCAGGTTCCCTTCAGCCACGAGAACATCCATCGCATTCCGGCCGACACCCCGCCGCTGCGCTCCTCCGCCGAGCCCAACCCGGCCATCATCGCCGCGGCCAACGAGCCCGCGTCCACCACGTCGCCCGCTTCAGTCAATACCTGTCTCTTATACACATCTCCGAGCCCACGAGACTAAGGCGAATCTCGT
>ENA-ORBV01003774-ORBV01003774.1-microbial-mat-metagenome-genome-assembly--contig:-NODE-3774-length-29882-cov-6.926388_pt1 | contig 29882 bp, 22 predicted proteins | sample MGYA00237777_ERZ505514 | MGnify/ENA primary metagenome ERZ505514 (study PRJEB26160, sample SAMN06269048) | microbial mat metagenome | isolation source: Oligotrophic lake microbial mat | place... | reverse complement strand
GCAGCGTCAGATGTGTATAAGAGACAGGTGGGCGTGCGGTTCGGGCCGACGCTGGCGACCGAGCACCTGGCGAGCGAAGACGGCGAGGTGGTCTCGGTTGACACGGTGCGGCGCTGGATGCTGGCCGAGGGGCTGTGGAGTCGGGCGCGCAAGGGGGCCCCGCATCGGCAGCGGCGGGTCCGCAAGGCGCACTTTGGCGAGTTGGTGCAACTCGATGGCAGCTTTCACCGGTGGTACGAGGATCGCGGGCCGCAAGGTTGTTTGATGACCTTGGTGGACGATGCGACGAGCCGTACGTGGGGCCGGCTGGGCGATCAGGAAACCATTTGGGCGGCGGTGGCCGTGCTGCGGGCGTGGATCGAGCAGCATGGGGTCCCGTTGGCGCTCTACACCGATTGGAAGAATGTGTATGTGCGCGCGCCCACGCCAAGGGAACAGGCCGCCGGTGTGGTGCCGGTGACGCAGTTTGGCCGGATGTGCGCGGCGCTCGATATTCAGATCATCGCGGCGAATTCCCCGCAGGCCAAGGGGCGCGTCGAGCGCAATCATGGGACGCAACAGGATCGGCTCGTGAAGAAACTTCGGCGCCTGGGGATCAACGACGCCGTGTCGGCGAACGCGTTTTTAGAGACGACGCATTGGGCCGACCACAATGCGCGATTCACGCAGACTCCGGCCTCCGCCGAGGATTTCCACCGCCGGGCGCCGAGCCGCACCGCGCTCGATGGGATCTTCCAGATCGAGACGACGCGCGTGGTGTCCAACGATTGGGTCGTGCAGTATCACGCGCGGCATTTCCAGCTCGGCCGTCAGAGCGCCCATGCACCCGCGCGGGGGACGGTTGTCGTACAGGAGAACGCCGCCGGAACGATCGAACTGCGCTACCGCGGCCAGCGGTTGACGTGGAGCGAAATTGCGGCGCCGCCCCCGAAGGTGTCGGCACCGCGACCGGCGGTCCCGAAGGCCCGGTCCCCCTTTCGGCCCAGCGCGGACCATCCGTGGCGGCGCGACACGCGCGCCGAGGACCGCGAACGGGCGCTCAGCCGCGCCGCCAATCGATGAAGAGACCTGTGGACCCCGTGGAAAACTCCAGGGCGAGTTTTCCACCGTGCCCACAGGCCATTACTTGAGGAAGGGGACATCTCTATTGCGTGAAGAAAGGGGACATTTCTACTGCGCGTTGACAGTCCCCGAACAAAGGATTGACGGGGGCGAGTGGCCCCGCTTACAGTGCCGAATTCCTGTAAATACGGTACGAAGTTGTCCGACAACGGGCGCTTGGTCGTTCGGCAATCCAGACTTAGGGGGAGAAGTAATGAAGCAAGGACTCGTCCGGCTCGGCTCGCTCGTCGCCATCATGCTGATGGTCACGACGCTGGCCTACGGTCAGGGCAGTGTCAGCTCGACACTGACCGGCACCGTACTCGACACCTCCGGCGGCGCCATTCCCGGTGCCACGGTCGTCGCAAAAAACAGCGGTACCGGCGTCACGACGGAAGCCATCTCGTCGTCGCAGGGCACGTTCACCATTCCCGCGTTGCTCCCCGGCACCTATTCAGTGACGGTGTCACTGACGGGATTCAAAACGGCCGTCTATAACGGCGTCATGCTCAACGCCGGTGTCCCGTCGGCGATCGCCGCGCGACTGGAAGTCGGCGGCATCACGGAAACGGTCATCGTCGAAGGCGCGACCGCGCTGGTCCAGACGGTGTCGTCGGCCGTGTCGTCGACGGTCAACACCAAACAGATTCAGAGTCTGCCGCTGACCTCCCGGTCCGTGATCGACTTCGTCACGTTCCTGCCCGGCGTGCAGACGGCCGGCGGCAACCGCGGATCAGCCATCAACGGCCTCCCGCAGGCGACGATCAACATCACGCTCGACGGGGTGAACATCCAGGACAACACGCTGCGCAGCACCGACGGGTTTTTCACCATCATCTCTCCGCGTCTTGACGCGATCGAAGAAGTCACGGTGTCCACGGCGGCCGGCGAATCAGCCGGTGGCGGCTCCGGTGCCGTGCAGATTCGGTTCACGACCCGCTCGGGCACCAATGCCTACACGGGCAGCCTGTACCACTACTATCGCGACGACACGTGGAATGTGTTTGGGCAGAAGCTGAACCTGAACATGAACACGTGGTTCAACAATCGCAATGGCGTGGCCAAGCCCAAGCTTCTGCAGCATCAGCGTGGCGGCCGCCTCGGCGGTCCCATCGTCATCCCGGGTCTGTATGACGGACGCGGCAAAGCGTTTTTCTTCACCAACGTTGAACACTTCCTCCAGCCCTCGGAGGTCACGCGCACACGGACCATCTTCCATGAACGTGCCCGCGCGGGGTTCTATCGTTACGGCACCGCTGGCGCCCCGACGGAAGTCAACCTGCTCACACTCGCGGCTGCCAACGGCCAGTTGGCGACGATGGATCCGACGATTCAGAAATTGCTGGCGGATATTCGTCAGGCGACTTCCACAACGGGCAGCATCACCACCAATGCCAATCCGCAGCACGACAGCTACGACTACAACGTGGCGGTGGAATCCCGCCGCTGGTTCCCGACGTACCGGCTCGACTACAACTTCACGAACAGCCACAGGTTCTCGACGATCCTGAACTGGCACTCGTTCAGTGACTTCCCGGATACCTTGAACGGTTTTGATCCCTCGTTCCCTGGCTTCCCGGTGTTCGGGTCGCAGTCCTCCAAGCGCCGGTCGTCGAGCAACTCGCTGCGTTCGACGTTCGGCCAAAACGTGGTCAACGAAGCGCGCATTGCGTTCCAGGGTTCGCCCGTTGAGTTCTTCAACGAACAGTTTGACCCGCAGATTTGGAACCAGCCGTTTGGCGGCCAGGGCGGCTTCCACCTCGCCCTGGGCAACGGGATCAACAACGCCGGCCCTGCCCCCAATGCGCAGTCGCGCAACGTCGATACCTGGCGGATCGAGAACACGGTGAGCTGGTTGAAGGGGTCGCACAGCTTCAGCTTTGGCGCGTCGTTTGACCGGGCCAACTCCTGGAACAAGTTCAAGACAACGGTGCCGACCGTCGGCTTCGCCATGTTGCCAACGGACCCCGCGATCGGCATGTTCACGACGGCGAACTTCCCGGGCGCCTCGGCGGCGCAGTTGACCGCCGCGCAGAACATGTATGCGCTGCTGACGGGCCGTGTGAACAGCCTGGCAGGCACGGCGCGCGTGGATTCGTCCACCGGCAAGTACGTGTTCAGCGGTCTTGGCCTCGAGGAGTCCCGGCTCGACGAGTACGGGGTGTTCGCGCAGGACAGCTGGCGCGTGCGTTCGAACCTGAGCGTGAACATCGGTCTGCGCTGGGATGTGCAGGCGCCCTTCCGCGCCCGGAACAACTCCTACGCAACGGCCACGATCGACAGCGTGTGGGGCCGGTCGGGCTATGCCGCGGGCTGCGACCTCTCCAACGCAACGCCTGAGACGTGCAACCTCTTCAAGCCGGGCCAGATGCCGGGCTCACCGACGGTGTACGAACAGTGGAAGGCCGGGACGAAGGCGTACAACGTGGACTGGAACAACGTGGCGCCGAGCATTGGCTTCAACTGGACGCCCGATCGCCTTGATGGATTCCTGGGCACGCTGATGGGTGCCTCAGGCGACTTCGCCATCCGCGGCGGATTCGCGCGGTCTTTCCAGCGCCCGGCGATGGGCGATCTCCGCGCACGGTTCTCCACCAACCCCGGTCTCGCGATCGCGGTGGCCAAGAACCAGTCGCTCGGCAACCTCGGCGCGAACCCGCTGCTGTTCCGCGATTCGGCGAACATGACGCCTGCGACCTTCAACGACACGCCGGTGTTTCCAAACTCCGGTCTGGTCACCAACAGCGTCAACGCATTTGACCCGAATCTCCAGGTGCCGTATGCCGACACCTGGACTCTGGGTGTGCAGCGCGGGATCACCAAGAACATGGCAGGTGAAGTCCGCTACGTGGGCACACGTGCCCGTCAGCAGTGGACCAACTACAACTACAACGAGCTGAACATCATTGAAAACGGCATCCTCAATGAGTTCAAACTCGCGCAGGCGAACCTGCAGGCCAACGTGGCGGCTGGACTGTCGACGCAAGGGTTCCGCTACCGCGGCCCTGGCACGGGCACCTCACCGCTGCCGATCTTCCTCGCGTACTTCAGCGGCGTGGCCGGGGCCAACGCGGGTGATGCGGCGCGGTACTCGTCGACGCTGTTCACGAATACGACGTTTCTGAACCCGCTGTCGCGACACAACCCGAACCCGTTCACGTTCGGCAATGCGCTCGACAACGATGCCACCCGTCGCGCCAACGCGTTGGCGGCCGGCCTTCCGGCCAACTTCCTGCGCGCCAACCCGGACAAGCTGGGTGGCGCCGTGGTGGGCGGTCATGGTGACTTCACCAACTTCAACTCGCTGCAGCTCGAGTTGCGCCGGCGTCTCGCCAACGGCGTGCAGTTCAACGCCAGCTACGTCTGGGGCGTCGGGGAACAGTCGATTCGCTACTCGTTCCGCGTCCCGCGTCAGACGGCCAAGCGCACCGGCATCGCCGGTGGCGCCGAGGTCACCCACGCGTTCAAGCTCAACTACATGCTGGAACTGCCCTTCGGTCGCGGCAAGCGGTTCATAAGCGATGCGGGGTCCATCCTCGATCGTGTGGTCGGTGGCTGGCAGCTGCACGGCAACGTCCGCGTCCAGAGTGGTGCGTGGGTCGAGTTCGGCAACGTCAACATGGTCGGCTTCGACGAGAAGGAGCTGCGCAAGATGTTCAAGCTCCGTATCAACGAAAACCAGCGGGTCTTCATGCTGCCGCAGGCGATCATTGACGAGACCATCAAGGCGTTCAGCACCAGCCCGACGACGGCCAGCGGCTACGGCGCGCTCGGCGCACCGAGCGGCAAATATTTCGCGCCCGCGATGGGAGCGAACTGCCTGGAAACCATCTCCGCGAACTACGGCGATTGCGGCACGCGGGAACTCTCGGTCCGCGGTCCGGCCTTCAAGGAAGTGGACATCAGCATCATGAAGCTCCTGCCCATCGTGAAGCGGGTCCAGGCGGAGTTCCGCGTTGAGATGTTAAACGCGTTCAACACGGTCAACTACGTCCCCGTGACGGGCGTTGGCAGCACCACGGGAGCGGGCTTCGAAATCGGCGGCCTGACCGGCACCAACACTGCACGCGTCGTCCAGCTCATCACTCGTATCAGCTGGTAAGCGATAGCGTTTCGTGCATACTGGCCCGGGTGGGGACATGTCCCCCCCGGGCTTCTTTTTTTCCACTGGGCCTTTCACCATGCGTTCCCTCTTGCTCGCCCTGATTGCGGCCGTGCTCGGCGCGACGTCGTACGCCCAGAGCCCGCAGTTTGTGCTGTCGTCGCGTGACCGCGCGAACCTGCTGGCGGTCGACTTCCTCGCCACAGGTCAGGACGGCTCCCCCTTCGACACGTTGGCGCCGGCAGACGTGACCGTCCGGCTAGGGGGCAAGGCACGTCGGGTTGTGGCGCTCGACTTTGTGCGTGCGCAGGCTCACGACGTCACCTCGGTCGCTGCCCCGTTTGGCGACAACGTCGCACCACTGGCCCCACGATCGCTGATTCTGATGGTGGACGCCGACACGATCAGACCCGGCCGAACCGCGGCCGTCCGCGACGCCGCACAGCAGTTGCTGGCAGGCCTCGCGCCGCGGGACCGTGTGGCCCTGGTCACGGTGCCTTTTGGCGGGCTCGCCGTCGACCTCACGACCGATCACACACGAGTGCTCCAGGCGTTGAACGGACTCACCGCGCAGAGCTCCCGCGGCGAAACAGTGGGCGACGCGCAGTGCCGCACGCTGACCACACTCGCCGCGATGAGCGACATGCTCCTCAGACTCAGCGCGGTGGAGGATCCGGTGACGGTCGTCCTCTTTTCGAGCCACCAAGCTGGCCCTCAAAACATGATTCGCATGACCGGTGAGGCCTCAGCCGGCGGCGCGTGTGAGCTGCGTGCGTCCCACTTCACCGATCTGGGACACGCAGCCGCCCGCGCGCGCGCACACTTCTATGTCGTGCATGCCGACCTTGAACAGCGCAGCCGCGGCCTCGATGGCCTTGAGCACATCTCCGGCGTGACTGGCGGGCCCCTTCTCCACCTGTCGACTGACGACGGCCGCGCGGCCGTGGGACGAATCCTCACGGAAACGTCCGGGCACTACGTGGCGCGCATCACACGAGAGCCGTCTGACACTGCGGACCAGGTCCAGAACATCAGCGTCTCGACCTCGCGGTCCGGTGTCACGATCTGGCGGACACCGCAGTTCCTGGTGACACGCGCGAGTGCCACATCCACCACAGCGCCAACGACCCCGACCACTGTCATCGACTTGATGCGTCAGCCACGGATCGTCAGCGACCTCCCGTTGCGGGTCACGGCACATGCCTTTCGCGATGAGGACCAGGGCAAGGTCAGACTTGCGGTGACGCTGGACTCGTCGGATCCTGCTGCCGTGCTCTCGAGCGCGATGATTGGCGTCTTCGATGAACACGGTCAGTTAGTGACTGGCCTCGAAATGTCCTCTGAGGTCCTGGCCCGGCGACCGGTTGTGGCCGCGCTCTCGGTGCCGACCGGCACCTATCGACTGCGCGCGGCCGCGCTGGAATCATCTGGACGTGGCGGCACGGCCGACCAGACGATCGACGCCGCGCTCACACAGATCGGCCCCCTCTACGCCAGCGCCGTGATGATCGGGCTATCGCGTGAGGGTGGATTTGTGCCCGCGCTGGAATTCACCTCGGAACCCACCGCGTTCGCGATGCTCGAACTCTACGGCGCGGTGTCGCCGGTGCCGCGCGTGGTCTTCGAAATCGCCGCCACCACCAACGGCCCGGCGGTGTTGACGATGCCGGGGCTGGTGGAGGCATCGCCAGTCGCGACCCGCGCGGTGGCGACGGCGGTGCTCCCGATTTCCCAATTGGCGCCGGGCGACTATGTGGTCAGGGTCACGGTGACCCCTGAGGGACGCGCCGGCGGACGCCTGCTCCGGACGTTACGCAAGATCAGCATGCAGCCGATCAAGGAACCGGCCCACTGACGCGGGACCGGCCAGTCTGAACTGAATCAGGTGGTCGTGCGGACGATCGCCGACCCCAATGGACACGCCGCGACCTGTCAGCGTGGCAAACGCATCTTCGTCGGTCCGATCGTCGCCCAGGTAGACGACGCCGACGCCTGAGGTCGGCCCGATGTCCACCGCCGACCGAATCCACTCCACGGCCTTGCCCTTGTGCCATTCAGCGGCCGGCAGCAACTCCAGTGCCTGCGCGCCGGGAAGCACCCTCAGAAGATCGGCATCGAGGGCCGGCTGCGCCACCTCGACAAACTGTCCGAGCGCCGTCCCCGCCGCGTCGGGCGAGACCTTCCGGACGTGACAGGTCAACGCGTACGTCTTGTCTTCAAGGACGACATCTGGACACCAGGCGAGCGCGAGTCTGGCTCGCGCGAGGATGTCCGCGATCACCGGCGCGACACGCGCCAGCGCCGGGTGCAGGAACCCGCCCGTGGGTCCGCTGATTTCCAGGCCGTGCAGTCCTCCCACATACGGGGCCACGTCCGCCGTCCGCGCGCGCACATCGTCAATACGCCTGCCACTCACCACGGCCAGCGTGGTGCGGGGATGTTCGCCGACAAGGCGCAAGGTGTCGCGCACCTCTGGTGACATGACGGCCGTACCGGGCGTCAACGCGAGTTCGGAGAGTGTGCCGTCAAAGTCGGTGACCAGGAGCAGATGGCGCTCACCCAGCCATTGCCGCACCTCACGTGCGACCACATCCGACGTGTGATAGACCCCGCTAGTCAGAGAAAAACCCCGAGCCCTTTCCGCGTTCGAGCTGATGCAGAATGTCCGAGGCCCACGCGAGCACATCGCGACCGGCCACACGCCTCCGCAAGGCCTGCATCCGTCGGCGCACTTCCCACTCCGGCATCTCGACCGCACGCAGCACCGCGTCGGTGAATCCGCGTTCGTCGTACGGATTGATGATGAGGGCCTCCTCCAATTCCTGCGCGGCGCCCGCCAACTCGCTGAGAATCAACACGCCGTCGAAGTCGTCCCGCGCCGCCACAAATTCCTTGGCGACCAGGTTCATCCCGTCGTGGAGGGAGGACACGATACAGAAATCCGCCAGCCGGTACAACGCCACCAGATCGGGCATGGCAAACGACTGCTTGAGAAACCGGATCGGGCCATCGTCCGGGCCTCGACCGTGCCGAGTGTTGATGTCGGCGATCAGTCGATCGATCTCAATGGAGATCTCGGCGTAGCCCTGTACTTCCTCGCGCGAGGGCACCCCAATCTGCACAAACACGAATCGAGCGGCCAGATCGGGGCGCGCGTCGAGCGCCCGCCCGATCGCAGCCATACGCTCAGGGATGCCCTTGGTGTAGTCGAGGCGGTCCACACCGATCCCGACGACCTTGCCCTCCAGCCCCCAGTCGCCGGCCAGACGGGTCATCCGCGCCGGCAACTCGTCGTCGGCCAGGATCGTCGTGATGCGATCGAAGTCGGCGCCGATCGGGATCGCCGCGACGCGCACCGGACGGTCGCCAAAGTACACCGTTTCGTTAGAGACGCTGGCTCCGAGTTCGTCCGTCACCGCCTGCAGGAAGTTGCGTTCGTCGCGCGGCAACTGGAACGCCACGAGGTCATTGGCCAACATGCCGCGAATGATCTCAACGCGCCACGGACAGATGCGCAGACGATCGGCGTCAGGCCACGGAATGTGCCAGAAGATGGCCGTCCGGAGCCGGGGACGGAGTTCGCGCAGGTGCTGCCCCACCAGTGCGAGGTGATAGTCGTTCAGAAACACGGACGCCTCGGTTGGCGCCTCGGCGGCGGCGGCCTCCGCGAAGCGGCGATTAACCTGTTGGTAGGTCTCCCACTCCTCGGCCTTGAACACCGGCCGCACGTGCGCCTGATGACACAACGGCCACAACGCGCCATTGGCAAACCCTGCGTAGTAGCCGGCCTCCTCTTCCGGGGTCAACCACAGTCGACGAAGTCGATACGACGGCGATTCCGGCGGGACGCCGACTGAATCACGTTCATCGCTGACGGCCCGATCGGCCGTGCCCGCACCGTGGGCGATCCAGACGCCCCCTCGCTCGCGCATCAGGGCGTCCAGGGCCACCGAGACGCCTCCGGGCGTCGCACGCACCTTGATCGATCCGTCCGGCGCGTACTCGTGCAGATACGGCTCGCGATTGGACACCACCACAAGACCACCGGCCGACCGGCCCACCTCTCCGGCGGAGACGAGGGCCGACTTGAACAGAATCGGCCCGATCAATTCGTGCATGGCGATGATCGCCACCATCAACGTCTCGAATCGACCGCCCCACTCCGGGAACTCGGTCGACACCAGGATCGTGAGGCTCAACGTGACTCCGGCCTGCGACACCAACCCACGCCACAAGAGCGGCGTCGAGGCCGGCTCGCCGGTCACCAGGCGTGATCCGATCATCGATCCTGCATACAGGAGCACCGTGCGGACGGCCACGATCACCAGCGCGATCGCACCGATCGTCGCGAGCGCGTCCACCTGCAGCGACGCACCAGCCGCGGTGAAGAACAGAATCAGGATCGGTGTGGATCCCCGTTCGATGGCATCGCGCAACACATCGCCTTCGGAGGCCGCGAGATTCCCAACGACCAGACCTGCGGAGATCGCCGCGATGAGTGCGCCAAAGTGCCACAACTGCCCGACCCCTGTGATGAGGGCACACACGCCGACCAGGACCAGCGTCACTTCACGACCGACCCATCGCAGATACAACGCAAACATGGCGCCGACGATCGCGCCGAACGCCACCGACCCCGGAAGTTCCCACAGCAGTGACGCCACAAAGGCCGGAGCATCGGCCGATTGCGCGAACACCGCGCGGGCGCCCTCCATCGACAACGCGAACAGCAGAATCAGCGCCAGATCGGCGAGGACCACCACGGCGAGTGTCAATTCGGCCAGCGATCCACGCGCCCGTGTCTCGGCAATCACGGCCGTCGTGACCGTCGGCGAAAAACCCACCAGCACCGAGGTGACGATGGCGACAATGGCGACACGGGGCCAGCCGGCGACGTCCGGAGCAATCGGCAGCCACGGCCACACGACAAACAGCAAGGCGAACAGCACGACGTACGCCAGCAGAATGGTCACGCCGGCCAGCGTGGCGATCGAACGCATGCGCGGCCGCAGGCGGGCGATGTTCAGCTCAAGACCGGCCGTGAACGCGATGATGGCAATCGCCAGACCGTTGATGAGTTGAAGGTCGCGGGCCATCGGCCGCGTGATGATGTTCAGCACGTAGGGGCCGCAGATCAGGCCAAAGACGAGATACCCCGTGAGCCTGGGCAGGTGCGCAGACTCGAACAACCATCCCACGATCGAAGCGGCAATCAATGTCACGCCGAGCGCAAGGGCGGTCGCCGAGGCCGTGCCATCGCCCAGGTGGGACACCAGTACCCACGCCAGCGCCATGGTGATCGTGAGCGCAGCCAGACGACGCACCTAGCGCGGCTCCCTTCGCCAAAGGGGCAACGCCACCACCGCAAACACTTCAAACACCGCCGTGCCGATTGCCACCGCCCACAACAGGGCTTCACCGGACGCCGCGGGAAGGATCTGCCGGAAGTTGAGCGCAAACGCGATCCCAATCACCCCGGGCGACATCAGATACGCGGCCATGTCACTGGGCCGGACATCCCCGACGATCCGAGCGGAGATCCAGCCGCCGGCCACCTTGCCCGCGAGCCGAAACAGCAGAAACGGCACCAGCAACCACGCGCCCGCGGCCGACGGTGTCCACAACGCACCGGCCGTGACCAGCAACAGCACCACGAGCGGGTGTTGCAACTTGCCGAGGTCGTCCTGCACGATGCGGTCGGCGCGGCCAGGGACCATCGTCCACAGCAGTCCGGCCACCAGTCCCACCGACAACGGCGACACGCGCATGTAGGCGGCGGCGCCGCCCGCCAGCGCGAGCGTGCCAAGCACATACACGCCTCGCTCAGCGACGGACTTCGCGCGTTCAAAGAGCAGCCACCCGATCAGGCCGGTGATGAGGCCGGCGCCGACGGGTATGAGAGCAATCCACCAGCGATCGGCACCCGTGCCTGTGGCCACGGTGAAGATGCCGGCGGCGACGATGATGGGCAGGATGTCGTCGAGATCGGCCACACGCGTCGCCACGGCTGCGGCGGGGTCGGCATCCGGATCCGCGGAGGTCGCCGACGAGGCCGACGCGCACAGCCCAAGGGCCAACGCGATGATGACCGCCGAGGCATCCAGCGGCAGACCAGTCGACACCACCAGGTACAACGTGGCCCCGGCGACTGCCGCGATCGTCACCAGGCTTTCCAGGCTGGCCGCCAGCAGCAGCCGGCCGGCGGACGGCACCTCGCGGCCAAAGGCGATGCCGACAAACACGCCGACCAGCGCCAGCGCGAGCGTGACGCTCAGGTCGAGCAGCGTGCGCATATCGCCGGTGATCAAATTGAGACCGTGGGGCCCGAGCAGCACCCCGAGTGGGAGGAAGACCACCGCCGGTGTGAGCGACGGGGCAAGGCCCAGCGCCGACCGTGTGCGCAACAGGGAAAACAGCCAGCGCAGAGGCGAAGGTGGCGGTGCACCGAGTCGGCGGTCAATGGGGTCCAGACCGCCCAGCTCCCGTCGTCGCTGATCACTCATTGGACCCGGAGTGCCTCCACGGCGGCGAGTAACGCAGGCACCCGCGTAATGGCCACGCCGAGATCATCGGGCAACGTCATGCCGACCAGCCGACCGTCAAGGGTGTAGATGAACGCACCGGCGTTCAGTTGCGGATCGCCACCAACCGACAGCAGCGGCTGTGTCCACCTGGGGTCGTCGAAGGAATCGACGCGGCCGATAAACAGCGGACGGGCAGCCGGTCCCCCGCGCGCACCTTCAAACACGGCCACGTAGCCCGGGCCGCCGATCCCCTGGGCGACCGAGCCCAGTCCCACAAACGGGGCGTCTGGCACACGAACGAGCACCAGCCGGCGGTCGGGATCCTCGGTGGCGACCTCGATGCCTGCCGCGGGCACGACTCTGAAGCCTGATGGGAGATGGGCGATCGCCAGGTTGATATCGATCCGAAGGGCAGCAACAATCCGCCGATCGGTGGGCGCGGGCGCGACGGGCGCCACCCCGCGACGCGCCGGCGGTGCCGGTGGTGGAATCCGTTCGAGGGTGATCACGGTCAGGGCGGGCTGCACACGCGTCGAGAGATCGCCCATGATGAGCGCCAGTTCCTCAAACGTGGCTCGCGCCGCCAACCGTTCGATGGGCCCGGCCAGCGGTGACACCACCGCGCGATCGGGTGTCGGATATTGAAATTGCGCAAGGACGAGCAACACCGCCACGGCGACCATGATCACCAGCAGCAGCAACCGAGTCTCACGGCCACGTCCAGACACGGATGGCGTACTCATCAGGGGCAAGGTCCTCTCATGCGGGCGCGGTCGCCCGCAGGCGTTTCACGACGGCCGCGAACTTCTCAATCGCGTAGTCGATATCGTCGTCGGTCGTAAACCGCCCGAGACCAAACCGCACGGTCGCGCCCGGGACGGGGTCGGCACCGCGCAGGGCCGTGAGCACATGCGAGGGCGTGGCGGACGCCGAGCTGCACGCGGACCCCGACGAGACGGCGATGTCCCCAATGCCGATGATGAGGGACTCACCGTCCACGCCCTCAAATGCGATGTGCAGGTTGTGCGGAAGGCGATGTTCGATCGACCCGTTCACCACCACGCCGCCACATTTCTGCCGCAGCCCCTCAAGCAGGCGATCGCGCATCCGCGCCAGTCGCGGCGTTTCGACGGCCATCTCAAGCTTGTCGAGGTGACAGGCGTACCCCAGACCCACGATGCCAGGCACGTTCAACGTGCCCGAACGGAATCCTCGTTCCTGTCCGCCGCCCACAATCAGCGGGGCCAGTTCGGTGCGCTTGCGAACAAACAAGGCGCCACACCCCTTGGGACCGTACATCTTGTGCGCGGTCAGCGACAACAAATCGACTGTGACCTCCGCGAGGTTGACAGGGATCTTGCCGACCGCCTGCGCGGCATCGGTGTGCACAAGTGCTCCCTTCGCGTGGGCGATCGCGACGATCTCGGCCATCGGCTGCAACACGCCGATCTCGTTGTTGGCCGACATGATGCTCACCAGCGCTGTCTGTTCGGTCACCACGCCGGCAAGCGTCTCGAGCGAGATGCGACCGTCACGATTCACCGGCAGCACGGTCACGGACCAGCCGGACTTCTCGAGTGACTTGCAGACTTCGAGCACACACTTGTGCTCGATGGCCGAACACACGATGTGGCGTCGGGTGTCGGGCGATAACGCGGCCACGCCCTTGATGGCCCAGTTGTTGGACTCGGTGGCGCCGCTCGTGAAAATCACTTCACGCGCCGAGGCCCCGATCAGTGCGGCGACGCGGCGACGCGATTCTTCGACCGCCTCCTGCGCCTTCCAGCCCCAGGCATGGCTCGACGAGGCCGGATTCCCGAAGTTTTCCGTGAAATACGGCAGCATCACCTCAAGCACCCTTGGATCAACCGGGGTCGTAGCGTGATAATCGAGATACACGGGCGGTCGAGACATGCCTGTTAATTCTATTAGATTGAGGGGCTTCAGATGCCGCGTACTCGCATCGGTCAGATCGCGTTTGTGCTGGCGCTGGCGTTGCTCGTGCCGACACCAGCGGCGGCCCAGCAGACATCCCCGCCACCCGCCGGCACGATCTACGAGATGGTGCTCAAAGACGGCACCCGCATCTTCGGCACCGTCGAGCAGGAGACGCCTGATCGGGTCGTCCTCCGGACGACGGGCGGCGCCAGAATGGATGTGGCCCGGAGTGAGATCGTCACCTTGAGCCTGGCGGAGGGACGCCTGCACTCCGGTCAATTCCGGAGACGGGATCCGAACCCGACCCGCCTGTTTTTCGGACCCACCGGCCGGTCCATTAAAAAGGGCGAAGGCTACATCGGCGTTTACGAACTGTTTCTGCCCTTCGTGCAGGTCGGTCTCACGGACCGGCTGTCGATTGGCGGCGGCACGCCGCTGGTGTTTGGTGGAGGCGACCGGCCTTTCTGGATCACCCCAAAGTTCCAGGTCCACGAAAACACGCGCATCAGCACCTCCGTGGGTGCGCTCCACTTCCTGAATGTGGAAGACGTCGATCTTGGCATTGCATATGTCGCCTCCACCATCGGTACCACAGACGATGCCGTGACGGTTGGGGTCGGATGGTCATACGTCAACACCAACAAGAATGACGAGGGCGCGGTGGTGGCGATGTTCGGCGGTGAAAAACGCGTCAGCCCACGGATCAAACTCATCAGTGAGAACTACGTGTTTAACGGCGGAGGAGTCCTCTCAGGCGGTGTGCGGTTCCTGGGAGAGTCCCTGTCGGCGGACCTCGGGCTGTTCATTCCGCTCGGTGCGGGTGACGCGATCGCACTGCCGATCGCGAACTTCGTCTGGAAGTTCTAGAATGCCCCGCATGCCCAAATCCCTCATCGCCGCCGTCGTGGTGATCTCGCTCGCTGGTGTGGCCTGCAGCGCAGAAGCGCCTGCGCCGGTCCAGAGCCAGGCCGCCCAGTTCCTGTCAGCCATCGCCGCCATGTGTGGCAATGCGTACGGCGGACGGATTGCGGCCAATGAGCCCGCAACGCCGAACGATCCCTTCGTCGGCCAGGCACTCGTCATGCACGTGCGCACCTGTGAGCCTGACCAGGAACGGGTGCTCGTGCCGTTTCACGTCGGCGAGGATCGATCCCGCACCTGGGTGCTGACGATCCACGGGGACCGCATCAGGCTCAAACACGACCACCGGCATCAGGACGGTACTGAAGACGAACTCACGCAATACGGCGGTGACAGCACCAGCGTGGGCACCGCGACCCGTCAAGAATTTCCCGTGGATCAGTTTTCGATCGATCTCTTTACGCGCACCAATCGCACGGTGTCCAACACGAACACCTGGGCGATGGAAGTGCACCCAGGCAAAATGTTCGCCTATGAGCTCTCACGACCGGGACGACTGTTCCGCGTGGAATTTGACCTGACGACCACGGTCCCGGTTCCGCCGGCGCCGTGGGGACATTAGGGTCCACGGTCCGACAGGGTCCAGGGTCCACGGTCCCTACTCGGTTTTGGCGGGTTCCTGCGTGTTGCTGAGAGCCGCCTTGAGGGTGTGCCAGGCGAGCGAGGCGCACTTCACGCGCGCCGGGAACTCGCGTACGCCACCAAGGACGGCCAGTTTGCCGACCGCGTCCTCGTTGATCGGCTGATCGATCGGCGTCGTGACCATCTGATGAAACAGATCAAACAGATGCGTCGCCTCGTCGATCGTGCGCCCCTTGACCGCGTCGGTCATGAGCGAGGCTGAGGCCTTGGAGATCGCGCAACCGGATCCCTCGAACGAGACCTTCTCAATGCGGTCACCCGCGATTTTGAGCGACAGCGTCAGTTTGTCGCCGCACAGCGGGTTGTGCCCACGGGCCGACTGCGTCGCATCCGGCAGCGGACCAAAATTTCGCGGCCGTTTGTTGTGGTCGAGAATGACCTCCTGATAGAGGTCGTGCAAATCCTGCATTTTCAGAAAAACCCCAGCGTGAGCTTGGCGGCTTCCGACATGCGTTCCTTGGTCCAGGCGGGCTCCCACACGATCTCCACGCGGGCGTCGGTCACTTCCGGAAGCGAGCGCACCTTGTGTCGTACCTCCACCGGCAACTGCTGCGCCGACGGGCACGCGGGACTGGTCAACGTCATGTTGACCAGCACGTTTTTGTCCGTGTCCACGATGATGTCGTAGATCAGACCCAGCTCGTAGATGTCGACCGGAATCTCCGGGTCAAACACCGTCTTGATGGCCTCAACGATCTTGCCCTGCAGCGCGGCCGTCTGATCCGGATCGAGCGGACCGACCTGCAATCCGTCCTGGCTGCTTGCGGGTGCCGGTGCGGGCGGGGCCTGCGCCATCGGTTCGGCCTTCCAGGCGTCGGGAGGCGTGAACGGTGTATCGGTCAGCACGGGCGGATGCGCCGATGGCGGCGGTGTCGGTGACGGCGGCGGTGTGTCCACCATGCCCTCAGACTCCGCGACCGCGACAGCCTCGGCTGTCTGCTCGGCCGCCTCGGCCTTTTTGCCTGTCAACTCGGAGAGAAACGAAAACATACCCATCACGTCACCCCAGCAACTCGCGCACGCACCCCAGCGCGCGCACGAGCGCGTCAATATCGTCCGTTGTGTTGTACATCGCCAGCGACGCGCGTGCCGTCGCCGGAATACCAAAGCGGTCCATCACCGGCTGCGCGCAGTGATGGCCAGTACGAATCGCGACGCCTTCACGGTCAACGATGGTCCCGATATCGTGCGGATGGGCGTCACCCAGCACAAACGACAACACACTCGCCTTGCGCTTCGCCGTGCCAATCAATCGGAGTCCAGGGACTTCCTGCAGCCGACGCGTGCCATAGGCGAGTAACGCGGCCTCGTGCGCACCGATCGCCTCAAACCCCACCGACTGAATAAACTCGAGCGCCGTCCCAAGTACGATCGCGTCGGCAATATTCGGCGTGCCGGCCTCGAACTTGTAGGGCAGCTCGTTCCACTCACTCTTTTCGAAGGTGACGGAACTGATCATGTCGCCACCACCGAGGAAGGGCGGCATGGCGGCCAGGATCGACTCGCGACCGTAGAGGACGCCAATCCCGGTTGGTCCGTACACTTTGTGACCCGTGAACACATAAAAGTCCGGATCAAGCGCCTGCACATCGATGGCCATGTGGTACGCAGCCTGTGACCCGTCGATGAGCACCGTGGCGCCAACCGTCCGCGCCATCGCAATCATCTGCTCGACGGGATTGATGGTCCCCAACGCGTTTGACAAGTGGCTGACCGCCACCATCTTGGTCTTCGGCGACAGGAGACGTTCAAACTCGTCAAGAATCACGTCGCCGGCGTCATCAATAGGCGCGACGCGCAGCACCGCACCCGTGCGCGCACACGCCATCTGCCAGGGAACGATGTTCGAGTGGTGCTCCATGGCGGTGATGAGCACCTCATCGCCGGGCTTCAGCTGCCAGTCACCCCAGGCCCGCGCGACCAGATTGATCGACTCGGTCGCATTGCGCGTGTAAATGATTTCCCGTTCAGACTTCGCATGCACGAACCGCTGCACGGTCGTGCGCGCCTTTTCGAACGCGGCCGTCGCACGCTCACTCAGCGCGTGCACGCCTCGATGCACGTTCGAGTTGTCGTGCTCGTAGTAGTGCCGCAACGCATCAATCACCACCTGCGGCTTCTGCGTCGTCGCCGCATTATCGAGGTACACGAGCGGTTTGCCGTGGATCTGCTGATGCAGCGCCGGGAACTGCGCACGAATGGCCGTCACGTCAAACGACGTGGTCGAGACGACCGCCTCAGGGGTGGTGGCCATCACGTCGGCAGATGCAGTTTTGACACCAGCACGGCCTCAAGCTCCGCGCGAATGGCGTCGTGTTTGATGCCGTTGAGCACGTCGCTCGCGAAGGCGTGAATCAGCATGTTCCGCGCGTCGTTTCTGTGGATGCCGCGGGCACGAAGGTAAAACATCTGATTGTCATCGAGCTGTCCGATCGTCGCACCGTGTGTGCACTTGACGTCATCGGCGAAAATCTCGAGCTGGGGCTTTGTATTGATCGACGCATCACCCGACAGGAGCAGTGCCTTGTTGGTCTGTTTGGCGTCGGTCTTCTGCGCGTCTGGTCGCACGATGATCTTGCCGTTGAAGACGCCTCTGGCCTTGCCGGTCAGGATGCCCTTGTAGACCTCGTGGCTTGGACAATGCGGCTGCGCGTGATCGATCGTCGTGTGGGTATCCACCAGCGTCTCGCCGTCGGCGACATACAGACCGTTGAGCGTGCACTCCGCGCCTTCGCCCGCCAGCGTGGCCGAGATGTCGTTGCGGGCGATGCGGCCACCAAACGTGATCGCGTGTGAGGTAAACGTGCTCGCACGATGCAGATGCACGAACGTACTCGACATATGAAACGTTGAGGCCGACTCCTGCTGGACCTTGACGTGGTCCACAATCGCCCCCGGACCGAGCAACACCTCGGTCACGGCGTTGGTCAACACGGGCTGGCCATCGCCACTGGTGTAGGTCTCCACGATTGAGACCTGCGCCTGTTCGCCGACCACCACAAACACCCGCGGCGACACCATCGTCGGCTCAGCGCCCGGTTCGGCCACACAGACGATGTGAATCGGCTCGGTCACGACAGCGTGTGGCGCGATGTGGATAAACAGGCCGTCTTCAAAAAACGCCGTGTTCAGCAGCACAAACGGATGGTCGCTCTTGAGGCTCGGCCCCTCGTGCGCCGGCATCGTCTCCCACGCTTCCTGCTTGGTCGAAATCGTCACACCTTCGGGGAGCTCGTCCAATGTGGACAACTCCGCAGACACGCGACCGTTCACGATGACGGCACGGATGGAAACGACGTCGAGTGTCTTTTTCGCACCAGCGCCACTGAAAAAGACACCCGACGTCTTTTTTGCGCGGTGCCAGTCGATCTGGGCGATCGGGGTGACGTTGGTGAATTTCCACTCTTCGTCGCGGGTGGTGGGAAAGCCACGCTCAAGGAAGCGGCCAAAGGCGGACGCGCGGGCGGTGCGCAGCCACTCCGGACCATAGGCCGAAGCCGCGCGAAACGCCTCGAAATCAGCGACCAGTGTGCCGTGTCGTTCTGCAAGCTGTGGCATGGTCAGGCTCGTGCTCCGACCGCGTCTTCGATCCAGCCGTACCCTTTGGCTTCGAGCTCGAGCGCGAGCTCTTTGCCGCCGGATCGGACGATCTTGCCGCTGCTCAGTACGTGCACAAAGTCCGGCACGATGTAATCGAGCAGCCGCTGGTAGTGGGTGACCACGATGATCGCGCGCTCCGGGCTGCGCAACGCGTTGACGCCGTTGGCGACCACGCGGAGCGCATCGATGTCCAGGCCCGAGTCGGTTTCATCGAGAATCGCGAGCCTGGGTTCAAGCACGGCCATCTGGAAGATCTCGTTGCGCTTCTTCTCACCGCCCGAGAACCCTTCGTTCACCGCGCGATTGAGCATCGCCTGATCCATTTCGAGGAGCTTGGCCTTCTCCTTGACGAGCTGGATGAACTCAATGGCGTCAAGCTCCGGCTGTCCCTTGTATTTGCGGACGGCGTTGAGCGCAGCCTTGAGGAAATACTGGTTGTTCACGCCGGGAATCTCGACCGGGTACTGGAACGCCATGAACACGCCCTCGCAGGCGCGCTCTTCGGGGTCCATGTCGAGCAGGTCCTTGCCGTCATAGGTCACGGTGCCACCGGTGGCCTCGTAGCCGGGGTGACCCGAGAGAATGCGGGCGAGCGTGCTTTTACCTGAGCCGTTGGGGCCCATGATGGCGTGCACTTCGCCGGGGTTGACGGAGAGATTGAGGCCTGTGAGGATCTCTTTGTCCTCGGCCTTCACACGGAGGTCTTTGATTTCTAAGAGCATGCCTAACCGACGCTTCCTTCCAGGCTGATTGAGAGAAGTTTCTGGGCTTCCACGGCGAACTCCATCGGGAGTTCTCGGAACACTTCCTTGCAGAAGCCGCTGACGATCATGTTCACCGCGTCTTCGGTCGCGATCCCGCGCTGGCGACAGTAGAAGATCTGGTCTTCACCAATCTTCGACGTGGACGCTTCGTGTTCGACCATGGCCGTGGTGTTCTTGATTTCGAGATACGGAAACGTGTGCGCGCCGCACTTGTCGCCGATGAGCAACGAGTCACACTGCGAGTAGTTGCGGGCCCCGTGCGCGTTTTTGCCGATCTTCACAGCGCCCCGATACGTGTTCTGACCAAATCCGGCAGAAATGCCCTTGGACACGATCGTGCTGCGGGTGTTTTTACCGAGGTGGATCATCTTGGTGCCCGTGTCGGCCTGCTGGCGATTGTTGGTCGTCGCCACTGAGTAGAACTCCCCCACCGAGTTGTCACCCTGCAGGATGCAGCTGGGGTATTTCCAGGTGATCGCCGATCCGGTTTCGACCTGGGTCCAGGTGATCTTGGCGTTGGCCATCGCCTTGCCGCGTTTGGTCACGAAGTTGTAGATACCGCCCTTGCCGTCCTTGTCGCCGGGATACCAGTTCTGAATCGTCGAGTACTTGATGACGGCGCTGTCGAGCGCCACCAACTCAACCACAGCCGCGTGCAGTTGGTGTTCATCACGCATCGGCGCGGTGCAACCCTCGAGATAGCTCACATGTGACCCCTCGTCGGCGACGATGAGGGTGCGCTCGAACTGGCCGGTGTTCTTGGCATTGATGCGGAAGTAGGTGGACAGCTCCATCGGGCAACGCACACCCTTCGGGATGTACACGAACGACCCGTCGCTGAACACCGCCGAGTTGAGCGTCGCGTAGAAGTTGTCGGTGTACGGCACGACCGAGCCGAGGTACTGCTTCACCAGTTCGGGGTAGTCCTTCACCGCCTCCGAGAAGGAGCAAAAGATGACGCCCATCTCGGCGAGTTTCGCCCGGAACGTCGTGCCCACCGAGACGCTGTCGAACACGGCGTCCACGGCAACGTTGGCGAGCATCTTTTGTTCTTCGAGAGGAATACCAAGTTTCTCGAACGTGCGGCGCACCTCTGGATCCACTTCGTCCATGCTCGACAGCTGCGGCTTCGCCTTCGGCGCCGAGTAATAACTGAGAGCCTGATAATCGATCTTCTCGATGTGCAGGTTGTGCCACGTCGGCTCGACCATCTGCTGCCACGCGCGGAACGACTTCAGGCGGAACTCGAGCAACCACTCGGGTTCCTCCTTCTTGGCCGACAACGCACGCACGACGTCCTCGTCCAGACCGGGCGGAAAGGTGTCGGTCTCGAGGATCGTCTCGAAGCCGTATTTGTACTCGCGCGTTGCGAGTTGTTCGATGGTCTCTTCTTGTGTGGCCATAACTGTTAAACCGAAAAGGAGGTCCCACAGCCGCAGGTCTGCTTGGCGTGTGGATTCTGGAAAATGAAACCGCGACTGACCAGGCTCGTGTCGTAGTCGAGCGTGGTGCCGTCAAGAAGTCGATGGCTGCGGGCGTCGACCCACACCTTCACGCCGTCGGGGCCGTCAAACACGAGGTCGGTGTCGGTGGGAGCGGACTCCCACTCGAAGAGGTATTCGAAACCCGAGCAGCCGCCGGCTTTGATGCCGACGCGCAGGCCCGTGGCGCTATCTTTTTTCGCGAGCAACTTCTGGATCTGTGTTGCGGCAGTGGTTGTGACGGCGATCATGATCGTTTCACCATGTGCATCGGTTGTGTGCCGGGGGGGAGCGGCGCCGGCTGCGCTATTTCCATCGCCAGCTCGGCCACCGACGTGGCGGCCAGCGTGGCGATGATGCGGTCCTTGATGCGCCAGAGCGGGTCTCGGATGTTGCACTTGGCGTACTGGTCGCAGCTATGGTCGGTGTCCGAACACGCGGTCACCATCAGCGGACCATCGACGGCTTGAATGACATCGGCCACCGACATTGACGTTGGCGGGCCTGCGAGTGCGTAGCCGCCCCGGATGCCCTGTTGGGATTCCAGGAGCTTCCCCTTGACCAGTTTTTGGAGCACTTTGGCCAGCAGCTCCGCGGGAATGTCGTAGGTTTCAGCGAGTTCCCGTGCGGACACGGCGCCGCGGTCAGCGTTCACGGCGAGATGGCGCATGGCCAGCAACGCGTAGTCGGTCTTTTTTGACAGGCGCAACATCACAAGCCTCGCAGGGTATCGGTGGACGGGCTGAGCGGGACGTACTCAGGACCGGACTTCTATGTCCGACCGAACTAGTCCATCTTACAGGGCCGGCGCGGCGATCGCAACCGGACAGTGCTGCTAAGTGCTTGATGAGAATAGTCTTATTTAATCACATCACCTGGATCGCCAGGGTGCTCAGATGTGCGCGGTGCTCACGCGCTGACCTGTTTGTGGTGTGATTGGCCGAATGTTCACGCTGCTCCTTGCGCTCATACTTCAGGTGGGTCCTGCGGCCCAAGCCCCCGTGACCGGCCTCGTGCATGACACCACCGGTGCCGCCATCGCCGGGGCCATCGTCATCGTCGACGGATCTTTGGACCGCACAGTGACGGGTGCCGATGGTCGGTTTACGGTGTTCTCGCGCGGAAGCGGATCCGTGGTGCTGGTGGTACGAGCGACCGGGTTCACGCAATGGCGACGGACCATTGCCACGGGCACCACGATGCCGTTGGACATCGTGCTTGTGCCGGCGGGTGTGCTCGAAACCGTCACGGTGACGCCTGCGCGCAGCGAGATGCGGCTCGGCGACGTGCCGGCGAGCATGAGTGTCCTCACTCGACAAGAGATACGGCAATCGCCGGCCGTGCTGGCCGACGATGTGCTGCGGAAGCTGCCGTCGTTCAGCCTGTTTCGACGCACGAGCAGCCTCGCGGCACATCCCACCGCACAAGGCGTATCACTGCGCGGCATCGGACCGAGCGGCGTAAGTCGCACCCTGGTGCTGGTCGATGGAATCCCGTTCAACGATCCGTTCGGGGGCTGGGTGTACTGGAGTCGTATCCCGCTCGAACACGTGGATCGCGTGGAGATTGTTGAGGGCACCAGCTCGAGCCTGTACGGCAACTACGCCCTTGGCGGCGTGGTGAATATCGTGAGCGCGCCGGCGGCGCCGAGGACATTTACGCTCAAAGCGCAGTACGGAAGCCTGAACAGCCGGAATCTCGAACTGTTGGGGAGCCATGTGCGTGGACGCCTTGGCGTCACGATCGACGGCGGATTGTTTCAGACCGACGGCTACGCCCCGGTCGTGGATCGCAATCCGGCCGGTGTCGCGGAGCGGGGACGCGTGGACAACAACGTGTCCCTCGATACCGCGCGCCTGAATGCCCGGCTGGACATGCGCGTGTCGGACCGGCTGCGGGGTGTGATTCGCACCGGGTACTTTCGCGAGGACCGCAACAACGGCAAACACAGCACCTTCACCAATGACGCCGAAGAGAACGACACGCGGTGGACATCAGCAAGCGCGGGGTTCACCCTGCGGGTTGGCGACCGGAGCGACGTGGACGCATTGGCCTCGATGGGCGTGGGGACCCTGCGCAGCAACTTTCTCGCGGTGCCGACGACCACCCCGCCTCGCAACATCGGCCGGATGACGCTCCGCCAACGTGTCCCCACGGTGTCGTACGCCGGCATGGCGCAATGGCGCACGTCGGCCGGCAGCCGCCACCTCATCAGTGTGGGCGGCGACTGGCGCTGGGTGGATGGCGACAGTGAGGAAAACGCGCTCGACGCCGCGACGGGCGCCATCGTCACTCTGCGCCGTGTATCGGGCGGCACGCAGCGAGGTCTTGGCGCCTTCGCGCAGCACATCTTCAGCGCAACGTCGGCGCTGACCATCACGACCGGCGTTCGCGTTGATAGCTGGAAAAACTACGACGCCCACAACCTCGAACACACCGTGGCGACTGGTGCTCCAACAGCCAACCACAATCCGGCCCTCCCCTCGAGGAGCGACACCGTGTTGAGTCCACGACTCGCCGCGATCTACCGCGTGACCGATCGCGTCAGCCTCTGGGGCAACATCGGTGCGGGCTTTCGCGCACCGACGTTGAACGAGTTGTATCGCCAATTCCGAGTTGGCACGGTGCTGACGCTCGCCAACAATCAGCTCGGTCCGGAACGTCTGCGCGGAGGCGAGGTCGGCGTGCAAATCACGCCACTACGCGCGTTGGCCTGGCGGACCACCTGGTTCGACAACCGCATCACCGATCCGGTGTCGAACGTAACGTTGACCGCAGCCGGCGCCAACGTGACGCAGCAGCGGCAGAACCTGGGCGCCACGCGGGTCTCCGGTCTTCAGACAAGCGCTGAATATCGTGTGGGGGCGGCGTGGCGATTGTCGGGGGCCTACATCCACCAGCGGGCACGCATCACAAAGAACCCGGCGAATGCGGCGCTGGTCGGCAAGCTTCTGCCGCAGGTGCCTCGTCACCGAGGCAGCCTGCAGGTCTCGTTCACAGATTCACGATGGTTCACGGCATCGGTCGAGGTGCTCACGATGAGCCGCCAGTTTGACGATGACCTGAATACCCGCGCGGTTCCGGGCATCGCGGAAGCCGGTCTGCCCAAGTACACGGTGGTGTCGTTGTCGGTCTCACGGACCCTGGGCCGACGGCTTGAGACATTTGTCGGCGTGCAGAATCTGTTTGGTCGCGAATATTTCGTCGGCACACTGCCCACGACCGTCGGTGCACCACGGATCATCACCGGCGGGGTGCGCGTGCACCTCGGTCGCTGAGTGAATCAGCGGGCCCGGCACGCATCGGCGAATATCTCCAAGCCCCTGGCCAGGTCCTCGACCGGCGTGGTGAGTGGCGGAAGCAACCGAATGACGTTCTTGTGTATGCCCGCCTTGAGCAACAGCAGGCCACCCGCACGAGCGCGGTCGACGATGCGCTGCGCAGCGGCCGCGTCGGGTGCGTCGTCGGCAGGCGAGATGATCTCGATGGCCATCATCGCGCCCAGGCCTCGCACGTCGCCAATGTGAGAGCACTCGCGGGCCAGGGCAGACAGAGCCGCAGACGTCATCTCTGCCTGACGCGCGGCCTGCTCCAGCACACCTTCCTGCTCGAACACATCAAGCACAGCGAGCGCGGCCGCACACGCCACCGGGTTGCCCGCAAACGTGCCGCCAAGACCTCCCGGTAGTGGCGCGTCCATGATGGCGGCCTTGCCGACCACCGCCGCGAGTGGCAGTCCTCCACCCAGACTCTTGGCGATGGTGACCAGATCCGGTTCCACGCCGGAGTGTTCATACGCAAACATCTTTGCGGTCCGACCGAAGCCGGTCTGAATCTCGTCGGCGATAAACACGATGCCGTGGGCGGTGGCGATACGGCGCAGTTCCCGCATGAACTCAGGCGGCGCGGGAACGAATCCCCCCTCGCCCAACTGCGGTTCAATGATGATCGCGGCCACCTGCGATGGCGACACCCGTGATTCAAAGACGGCGTGCAACCCCTCCAATGCACGGGTGGTTGACCAGCCGCGATACTCGTAGGGATACGGCGCGTGGTAGATCTCGGACGCGAACGGTCCGAAGTTCTGGCGGTAACCGGTGCCCGATGCCGTCATCGACAGACCCAACAATGTCCGGCCGTGAAACCCACCGGTGAACGCGATGACACCAGGGCGATTGGTAAAGGCGCGCGCGATCTTGATGGCGTTTTCGGTGGCCTCCGCGCCCGTCGTGACGAGCAGGGTCTTGTTTGGCCCGCCGGTGACCAGCGCGTTCAGGCGAGCCGCGAGTTGCACGTACCCCTCATAACCCGCCACCTGAAAACAGGTATGCATGAGCGTGCTGATCTGGCGACTGGTCGCCTCGACGACGCGCGGATGACAGTGCCCGATGTTCAGCACTCCGATGCCACCGATGAAGTCGAGATACTCGCGCCCATCGGTATCCCACACCCTGGAACCCTGCGCGCGTGTGATCACGATCGGGTGTGTCTCCGCCACTCCGCGGGCCACGTGATCGCTTCGAGTGGGGATCATGTACTGCGACAGGATATCCCGGTCGTCCGCTACTTCGTCCGCGTCGACAGTGCGCCGCGCAGTTTGTCGGCGAGTGACCCGCCAAACGATCCGGACAGCGCGACGTCCGCGCGTTCCTTGTACTCACGCACTTCCGCCGCTTCCGCAGCCGTTTCGATCGCCTTGTGGCTCACCCGAATGCGCCGGCCCTGCGGATCGGCTTCGAGCACGATCACGTCCACGTCGGAGCCAACTGGAAACGCCTTCTTGATGTCCGCGCCCTTCTCGACACCGGTTTCGCTGAGCGGCATCAAGCCGGTCTTGCCGGGTGCCAGAAATACGAACACGCCGAAGGTTTCGTGCCGATCAATTTTGCCAGCCAGGCGCGCCCCAACCACGATGCCGGAGCGTGACGCGGCAACCGGGCCCGCCGCAGGAGTGCCCGCTGCGTCGCTGGTCGTGCTGCCTTTGGCCGACCCTTCCTCGATGATCGCCACACCAATCCGTTTTTTCTCGGGATCAATGCTCAGAATTTCAAAGGCGCCAGCCTGGCCCGGCGCAATCGCCTTGGACCAGCCACCGGCGCGGCCGGTTGGTGCAAAGGTCGACATGTGCGCCAGCGCCTCGATGCCGGCTTCCAGCTCCACAAACGCGCCGAAGTCCGTGACACGTGTGATGCGCCCCTGCAACACCTGGCCGATGCTGTACGTGTCCTGAATCGTCGTCCACGGATCGGCGCTCAGTTGTTTGAGCCCCAGCGCGATCTGACCGTTGGCCTCATCCACGCGGATCACCTTGACGGTGACTTCGTCGCCGGGCTTCACGACGTCTTCCGCCTTGGACACGCGTGCCCACGCCATCTCGGACACGTGCAACAGTCCCTGCACACCCGCACCCAGATCCACAAAGGCCCCGAAGTCGCGCACGGACACGACGCGGCCGGTCAGGACCGCACCGACGGTGATGGACTTGCGCACTTCCACGGACTTGGTCTTCTGTTCCTCTTCGAGCACCGCGCGGCGGGAGACGACGAACTTTTCACCACCGTCGCGGTATTCGATGATGCGGAACGAATAGACGCGTCCCTCATGCACGGTCGCGTCTTCAGTGCGCATGGTATCGATCTGCGACATCGGACAAAACGCGCGCTGCCGGGCGATTCTGACCTCCAAGCCGCCTTTGGTGGCCTTTTCGACCTTGCCTTCGACCGCCAGGCCGGCGCGAAACGCGTCCTCGAGCTGCCCGGCATTGGCCGCGCCGAGCGCCATCCTGCGCGACAGCACCAATCCGTTGGTCGTGGACACCACGACGGCCTTGATGCGGTCACCGACCGACACCTCAACGTCACCCTCATCGTCTTTGAGCTCATCGAGGGAGATCGTGGCTTCGCCCTTGCCTCCCACGTTGACAAAAGCCACTTCGGCGCCGATAGCGACGATGGTGCCTTCGATGGTCTGGCCACGTGTGAAGCGTTTGGTCTGGAGGGAGGCCTCAAAAAGGGCCGCGAAATCGTCGTCGTGTTCGGTCACACCTTAGGATACTGCTAGACTTCTTCCCCGTGAACGTCCGACACCTGCTCATCGTCCTCGGGATTGTCGTGGCCGGGTCGGTCGCGGTCTACACGTTGCGACCCGCCGACGCGGCCGCCGTGGACTTTACGGACGGGCTGACCGGCCCCACCAGCGAATATTTCGACATTCCCTTTGACAAGTACACGCTCACGCCGGAAGGACTGCTCAGGGTGCATTCGGCCTCCGGGCGCAGCAACGGCACCGACCGTCCTATGGTCCGCACGCGGTCGGACCAATACCTTGCGCGGGACTTTGTCTTCGAGGTCGACATCACCATCCCCAAAGACAGTGTGGACCTCGTGTTCGTCGGACTCGGCGATGGGGAGACTGCGCCGCCGTACAACGAGCCGAGCGGATCGTTTGGTTTCCGGATTCACCATCTGCCGGACAACCACGAGGTGCGGCTGTCGGCGAGTGGGGCAGCGGGGACGACTCATGTTGTGCAGGAGACGATTGGCATGTTCCCGGAAGATGGCACGCTGACCGTCAGGTTGGAACGATTCGGGGATTTGCTGATCGCGTCGCTGCCCCGTCAGGACGGCAGCGAACGCACGGTGCGTATCTCGGCGCACCCGTCGGTCCTCACACGAGGCCACGGATTTTTGTATCTCTCCAACACCGCCGAGGGCACGCTGTTCAGCAATGTGAGAGTGCGGGCGCGGTAGGTCTCCCCACCGCGCCCGCGGTTCTGACCGCTGTCAGGTCGGCTAGTCCAGAAGTGCGATCAACTCCGCCGCTTGTGCCGCCGTGATTTTGCGGGATTTGAGCTGCGCGTTCACCTGATTCTTGTACGCCGTCACTCGGCCGTTCATTGCATTGGCATTCGGCGCCGTGGCAATGTTGCGATACTTCTTGATCAACTGATCCGCACTGCTTCCCGCAATCGCTCTGATCCGATCCTCGATTGACGGTGGCGGAGTCGCGTCCGTCACCGTCACCGTGAAGGTGGACGATGCCGCGTTGCCGGCGGCATCGCTCGCCGTGCACGCCACCGTGGTGGAGCCCACCGCGAACGTCGAGCCGGATGCCGGCGTGCAGGTCGCCGCACCGGTGCCGTTCACCAGGTCGGTCGTCGCCGGAGCGGCGTAGGTCACCGCTGCACCCGCCGCACTCGTCGCCGTCACCGCGATGTTCGCCGTGGTGGCAATCGACGGCGCGGTCGTGTCCACCACCAGCACCGTGAACGTCCCCGAGACTGAGGCCCCGGCGTTGTCGGTCACCGTGCAAGTCACACTGGTGGTGCCGAGCTGGAACGTCGAGCCGGACGCCGGCGCGCAGACGGCGGCAATCGTGCCGTCTTCCACGTCCGAACCAGCCGCCGCATACGTCACCACCGCGCCTGCCGCGCTCGCAGCTTCCACCGTCTGGCTGACCGGCGCCGTGAACGTCGGCACCGTGTTCGTCACCGTCACGGTGAAGGTGGATGATGCCGAGTTGCCGGCTACATCCGTCGCAGTGCACGTCACCGTCGTCGCACCCGCCGCGAACGTCGAGCCCGACGTCGGCGCACACGTCGCTGCACCGGTGCCGCCCACCAGGTCAGTCGTCGCCGGAGCGGCGTAAGTCACCGCAGCACCCGCCGCACTCGTCGCTGCCACGGAGATGTTGGCCGTGGCGGCAATCGAGGGCGCGGTCGTGTCCACCACCGTTACGGTGAACGACCCTGGGGTCGTGGCACCGGCAGTGTCAGTCGCCGTGCAGTTCACGGTTGTGGTGCCCAGCGGGAAGGTCGATCCCGATGCCGGCGCGCAGACGGCGGTAATCGAGCCGTCTTCCACGTCCGTCGCTGAGGCCACGTAGGCGACCACCGCGCCCGCCGCGCTCGTCGCCTCGACCGTCTGGTTGGCCGGCGCCGTGAACGTCGGGGCCGTGTTGGCAACGGTCACCGTGAAGCTCGCCGATGCGGTGTTGCCCGCGGCATCGCTCGCCGTGCACGCCACCGTGGTGGAGCCCACCGGGAACATCGATCCGGACGCGGGCGCGCAGCTCAGCGACGGCGTGCCGTCGAGCAGATCCAGCACCGTAGCCACATACGTCGCCACGGCGCCAGTGGCGCCCGTTGCCTGGGCGGTGACCGTGCCGGGCACCGTGATCTCCGGAGCGGTTGCGTCGCGTTTGATCGTGACGCTCTGGGTTGCCGTGCCGCCCTCCGACTCAGCGGAACACGTGAATGTCACGCCAGCCGTGTCTTGCACCACCGACTGCGCGTCGCAGCCCGAGGTGGTGGCGGCTGATTCCGCATCGGTCACGGTCCACGTCACAGTGACATCGGACCTGTAGTAGCCGTTGTTGCCGAGTGTGCCGGTGACCTGCGCGGCGATCGACGGGGCGGTAACCGCGTCGGGGCGACGTTTTGCAGGCTCCAGCGCAGGCGATGGCGGGCCGGCTCACAGCGGGCATGCGCGCGCGTGCGGTGGTGCCACCGCTGCTATCCGCCCTTGTGGCGGCGGCGGCGGCGTCCGCCGTCGCTGCGCAAGCGCCGGTCACCTACGGCGCGCTGTTTGACGCGGGAAGCACCGGCACCCGGGCCGCGTTGTTCTCGTGGGATCCGCGGCTATTTGCGACGCTGCCCCGCAATTTGACGGTGCCGCTGCAGCAGGTGCGTGGCCGATCGATGGCCCTCGCCCGCCGGAGCCGCTCTCCGACCACGCGCCGCGCGTCGTGCGTCGCGCGTATCGAGTGTGCGCGGGTCAGGGCCGCCGTCGGCTTTCGCTGTCGCGGCTGC
>ENA-ORBV01003771-ORBV01003771.1-microbial-mat-metagenome-genome-assembly--contig:-NODE-3771-length-29893-cov-7.359136_pt1 | contig 29893 bp, 22 predicted proteins | sample MGYA00237777_ERZ505514 | MGnify/ENA primary metagenome ERZ505514 (study PRJEB26160, sample SAMN06269048) | microbial mat metagenome | isolation source: Oligotrophic lake microbial mat | place... | reverse complement strand
TCAAGCAGAAGACGGCATACGAGATTCGCCTTAGTCTCGTGGGCTCGGAGATGTGTATAAGAGACAGTCGATGAGCTGCTCGGCGGGGTCGTAGCGGCCGCGTTGGTAGTGCGCGGTGGCGGCTTGGAGGGCGGTGAACTGGTCGGTGATGACGGTGCCGGGGGTCGCGGGAAGGAGGGAGGTGGCGAGTGTGATCACGCGCTCATCCTGTTGGGATTCGAGGAGCAGGCCGAAGAGGAGTCTCAGGTAGTCGAGGTCGGCACCGGCGAGACTGGCGCCGTCGGAGAGCGTGCGGAGGGCGAGGTCGGGCCGGCCGTAGCGAATCTGGACGTAGGCGAGAAGGCGGCGGCTGGCGGTGGCCTCGGGAACGCGGGCGAGACCGGCGACGAGAAGCTGGTAGGCGGCCGCGTAGTCCTGTTTCTCCAATTCGATGGGCGCGCGGGCGAGGTAGTGGCGGCCGAGGGAGGCGCGGTGCTCGGGCCAGCGCCATGGGAAAACGATGTTGACGTAGTTGACGCCATCGAAGCCGCGGGTGGTGCGGAAGTAGGACCAGACGGCCCCGGCGGCGCCGAGCCAGCCGGCGAGGGCGAGGGCGGCGAGGACGAAAAAGACGCGGCGCCAAAAGACGTGGTAGTAGACGGGGGCCCCGGGCGCCTTGATACGGACCCAGAGCTTGCGGCGGTGGGCGGGCGAGCGCGGGTCGAAGGCGGCGGCGGGCTCTTTCCCGTCATCGCCCGCGACGGCGGCGGGAGGGCCACGCTCCTGATCGGGTGATGGGCGAAGCGGAGGCATCGGTGGCGTTAGGTCGCGGCGTCGGCGTAGGCCGGTCGCGGGCGGCCGTGGCCGAGGCGTTTGCAGACCCGGGCGAGAGCGAGCTGGTCGCGGGGGGAAAGGGCGGCGAATTCGCGGGTGAGGCTGGCGGCGACCTTGGGAAAGAGTGCGCCGATGAAGCGGCGGCCCTTCGGCGTGAGGTCGACCTTGATGAAGCGGCGGTCGACGGTGTCGCGCGTGCGAAGGACGAGGCCGTCGCGCTCGAGGTTATCCACGACGAGGGTGAGGTTGCCGCCGCTCTTGAGGAGCTTGGTGGCGAGCTCGGACTGGCAAAGCGGGCCGAGGTGAAAGAGGGCCTCGAGGGCGGCGAACTGGGTGAGGGTGACGCCGGCGGGCAAAACGGCGTGGGCGCGGGCGGTGACGGAATCCGCCGCGCGCATGAGCTTGATGTAGGCGTCGAGGGCGAGGACCTCGGGCTTGGGACCTTTGTGGCGGGTGCCCATGGCGGTGCGGTGGCTGCGGACCGGCTACGCGCCGTCGATCTTGTTGACGCGGGCGACGTGACGGCCGGCTTCGAACGGGGTCGCAAGCCAGACCTTCACGATGTGCAGGGCCTCGGCCTCGGTGACGGTGCGCTGGCCGAGGGAGAGGCAGTTGGCGTCGTTGTGGGAGCGGTTCCAGACGGCGACCTGCTCGTTCCAGCAGAGACCGCAGCGGACGCCCTTGACGCGGTTGGCGACGATGGCCTCGCCGTTGCCGGAGCCACCGAGGACGATCCCGCGTTCATACTCGCCGCGGGCGACGGCCTCGGCGACGGGGCGGATGAAATCGGGGTAGTCGCAACTGGCCTCGGAGTGGGTGCCGAGATCGCGGACGGTGTGGCCCTCGGAAAGGAGCATGGCCTTGATGGCTTCTTTGTAGGCGAAGCCGGCGTGGTCGGAGCCGATGGCGATGGAGAAGAGCTGGGGCATGGCGGATGGAAGGCGGTGGCGGAAACGAACTTTGGCGGGAAGGCGCGGTCGTATTCGGCGTGGCATTCAGGGCAGCGGCAAACCAATTTCCCCCATGATGAAAACGAAACTCAAGGCGCTGGTCGGCGGGCTCGGCTGGGCGGCGGTGATCGCGTGGAGCGGTTGCGCGACGACGCCGGCGGCGCGCGTGGAGGCGAACGCGACGACCGTGGCGACATGGCCGGCGGAGGTGCAGGCCAAGGTGAAGGCGGGCGAAGCGGCGGTCGGATTTACCCCGGAGCAGGTGCGGACGGCGCTGGGCGAGCCGGGTCGGATTTCTCTGCGGACAGAGGCCGACGGGACGCGCGAAGTGTGGTTGTATTCGGCACGGCGGGGCCGGGTGAGTTTCGGCGTCGGGGCGGGGTTGGGCGGCGGCTCGGGCTTCGGAGGGTTGAGCGTTTCGAGCGGGAGCGGGCGGCGCGGCGGCGAGTCGAGCAAGGTGACGTTTACCGACGGGCTCGTGAGCGCGATCGAGCGAGAAAAGCGGTAACGCGTGGAGTTGCACCGCGCAAAAAATTCGCCGAGCGCCGGCCGGAAAAAGGCGCGGAAAAACGAAGAAGCCGGCGAAGGCTGGGCGCGCTGCGGTCGTGCGCGGTCGGCGCCTACGGCTCGAAGAGGAAGCGGTTCAGGCCGAAGGCGTCGATGGCGGCGTTGCGGTCGTCGGTCCAAATGAGGCGTCGCTGGATCAGCGGGGCGTTGACGGTGGTGAGCGTGCGGAGCACGCGGCCCTTGTCCTCCTCGAGCGGGAACCACGCGGCGGCACCGCGCATGGTCTTGAGATTGCCGACCACGATGTAGTCGGTGCGGGTGGGGTCCCGGTCGCGGGTCTCGGTGGAGTCCTTGATCACGGTGTTCACATTGATCGAGGAGCGCCCGAGCGTGCGGGCGGTGGCCTGGACGACGGGGAAGAGCTGCGAGAAGCGGGTCGAGGGGTGGAAGACGAGGAGGCCGTTGCGGGCGGCGAGGGCAGGCGATGGTTGGCGCGGTGTTGTTCGCGGATGACTACCTGGGCGCTCCTTGCTCCGGGTTATTTGGCGCTTAGAAACTTAAAAGGGAGGCGGAGGCGGCGCGGTCGGCCACGGAGGTCAGTTCGCGCCACCTGAATACGCCGTAGGGGTTGTTGCTCCCGAAATTGGCGAGGGATTCGTCGTAGTGGAAGGCGGCGTTGCCGGTGAGGCGGATGTTGTTGGCGACCACCGAACCGAGGACAGCGCCGTTGCCATTGATGGTGACGGAGGCGTTGGGGGCGTAAACGATGCCGCTAAGGGAGCCGTTGCCTCTGACGCCAATCTCCTGGGCGATAGCGCTGGTGCTCGTCCCCCAGAGCTGGAACGACCTAGGCTGGGGATTTTGATTCAGAACGCCGTTGCCGGCTATCGTGATGTCGCTCGCGGTGTAGATGGTAAGGGTGGAACCGACGGGAATGGTGATGCCGTCGCCGCCGCCAGTCAATCGGATGGCCGAGTTGCCGGCTCCGGCGGTAAGGATCAGCGTCACGTCGCCTAAAACGGTGAGACTGCCATTTATTTGGCCGTTGAAACGGTAGGTGTTGGCGGTGCCGACAACGCCGAGCGTGGCGCCGACGGAGGCGATATTGGTGCCGCTGGTGGGCTCGGAGACCGGGTCGAAGTTGGCCGTAAAATCGGTCGCGATGCGGGTGGTGTCGATGGTTCCTTGGGGCCGGCCAAAGGCGGCGACGGTGCCGTTGGAGCCGACTGTGAGGCCGCTGGCGCCGCTGCTGCCGACCGAGGCGAAGCCCCAGATGTCGGCGTTATTCACGGCGATCGAGGCGACCGCGACGGAGGCGCTGCCGACGCTGCCGTTGTCGCGCTTTACAGCTTCGCTGAAGGGGATGGGGTCCGTTAAGGGGTCGTTGTCGGGGTCCGAGTTCCAGCTGTCGACGGAGGCATTATTGCCGTTGAAGGTTATGGTGTTCCTGGCGACGAGGCCCATGGTGAATTTTGAGCGGCGACGGAGGGTGACCTCGATGGTTTTTCCGACGGTGCGGGTCTCATTGGGGATGGTGACGGTGGCCCGGGCGACGACGATGGGCTGGACGCCGCTCGGCGGGTTAAATCTATCGACATAGACCTTGATCGACGCGGTGGCGTTGCCGCTCATGGAAAGACTGAAAGTGCCTTTGGCGCTGACGCCGTCGCTGCGATCCCAATTGCCGCTGCCCCAGGCGGTGGCGAGGGCGACGCCAGAAGTGGCTTGGTTGAACGACCAGAGCGCCTCCTCGACACCGGTCTCGGAGAGATTGACCGTAGCCGAGTTATAGAACGAGCGGTTGGCGAGTTTGAGGGCGTTTTGCTCAACGCGAGGTAGCTGGCGAGCGACAGGGCGACGACGCCGGCGAGAACGAGGGCGACGATGAGGACGGCGCCGCGGTCGCGGGGGCGGGAAAGAGCTCGAAGATGGAGAGGCGTAGGTTTCATGGCGGTGGAATCAGGTGGAGACGGATTTGTTGCGGAGAACGACGCGGGCCGAGAGCACGGCGTTGGTGGTGGCGACAGTGGTGAAGCCCGTGCGGGTGGACCGGAGCGTGATCTGGATCTGTTTCGTTTCGAGGTCGTTGATGGCGGCGAAGTCGACGCCGTTGACGACCTTGTAGCGACGGAAGGAGAAATCGGTGACGTTGCGCACGAGGATCAAACGCCTTGAGAGGCTGGAGGCGTTCCCCGGCAGGCGGTAAAAACACTTGGCCGTGTCGCCGGATGCGCTGGGGTCGTAGGCGTAGGTGACGGTGTAGTTACCCGGGCTGGCGACGACGGTGAGGGTGACGCTGTTGGCGCTATTCCAAACGATGTTATTCGCCTGCCGAGCTTCTTGGCTGAACGTTTCGAGGGCGCGGCGCGCCTCGGCTTCCATGACGGCGTAGTTGGAGGCGTTATAGCCGCTGCGCCCCAGCATGAGGAACGCCGAGAGCACTCCCGAAAGGATAAAGCCGGAAAGACCGGCCGCGACCATGACTTCAACAAGGGTGAAGCCGCGGCGCGCGCGGCGGCGGTTGGAGGAATAAGGGAAATCAGCGGGAGACATAAAAGTAGTCGCTTAGGCCGTTTCTCGCATAGCGGGATTCGTAGGAGAGCTGGTGCGACCGACCGTCCACTCCCCGCCAAGTGATCCGAAGGGCGATACGGCGGATATTCGCGCGGCCGGAGATGCTCTCGACGGTCCGGTAACAGCGGAAAGCACTGGCAATGTTGGTCAGGGTCGCGTCGAGCGTCGTGGCCGACCCGGTGGTGATGCTGTTGGAAGCGTTGATCTCGTTCGTGCCGTCGAGCGCGATGATCTGGGCCCAATTTTGAAGTCGGAGAATCTCCATCTCGCTCTGCATGATCTGGGAGGCAAGGGTCATGCTGCGGGCTGTGTCCACCGAGCGCATGCCGAACTGCAAGGTCGTGAGCGAGGTGACAATGGCCAATAGCATGACGGTAGCGGCCATCATGACTTCAAGGATGGTGAATCCGGCGACGGCGCTCCGACGCGTGGCACGGCGAGAAAACGGTGTCGGTAGGCGGTCCCCGGGCCGGGAGTAGTAAAATTTCACTCCTCCATCATGGCCTTGCGGCGGAGATTTGGGAAGGGCCGATTAGAGGTAAAAAGCCTCTGTTTTGCCAGGGCCGAACGGCCCTGATTGATCCGGCTTCTCCAGGTGCATAGACGCTGATGATCGGGGGAAATCCGTTGAACCGGGGCCGGGGGGGGCGTGGCGATTCGCGGTTCGGCCTGATGATTCCGCGCCCAACGTAGGCGTGTCCACCCGTGGCCTCAAATCGGTGCCGCAATAAGACGGCGCTCTGCGCTTTGTCCGTGCCGCCAGCTCTGGGTCAGTCGGGCCAGCTTGAAATTCTTAATCCAAATTACGACACCAGGGCCTTTTGTTTTGCGCTCATTTTGAGCGGAGGATGCGAAGGCAGGCGGCGGGCTTGGCGTAGAGCTGTTCCTTGACGATGCGCAGGGGGCAGCCAGGGAAGTGACTCGGCAGCAGGGTGAGCAGGGCGCTGCGCAGCAGCGCGAGATTGGCGAGGGCGTTGGGGTTGCGGGTGCGGGAGCGATCTTCGCCCCAGAAGACATCGCGCTGCCAAGGATTGCGGATTTCGACCCCGGCCCAATGGCCGCGGATTAACGCGTGGCCATAGGCCGGGCGACGCTCGCCGGGTTCCGCACTGGACAGATAGAAACGGCTCTCGCAGGAAGTCCGGCCGGTGGCTTTGACGGTGCGCTCGCTGCGCACGACGATCAGGGTGCGGGCGAAGGGGAAGTCGGCGGCGAGCGGGTCGATGGGGAAGGCATGGACGCCGCGGCGTTCGACCCGGCCGTGGGCACAGGCGTCTTCGAAAAAAGGGGGGTGTCGGGCAAGGCGTCCAACGCCTTGGCCGGCGCGAGCAGTTTCGGTTGGTTACCCTAGATCTAGAGCAGATACTCGCCGCCTTTTTCCACGATGGCGCGGGTGTTGGGTCGCAGGCAGTGCAGCGCGTCGGCGGTGATCGTCTTGTTGTCCAAGGCCGGGAGCGAGGTGAGGAGCGCGGTGGCGACGGTTTGCTCGCAACGCGGCGTGCCCTCTTTCTGATCGCAAACGGCGACGGCTTGGGGCGCGCCGTCTTCATGCTGGGCTCGCGTGAGCAAACCGATCCGGTCGCGGATCGACTTGCCGTCCAGCGCGAGGGCTTGCGGCAGCAGGTCGGCGTGGGTTTGCAGCCAGGCGTGGAGGTGGGCGGCGAAGGCCTCCGCGTCGAGCCGCGTGAGCAACGCATAAAAAACCGAATAGGTGGGCACCTGATAAAACGCCCGGGTGGTTTTCTTGCGGGGCAGGCCGAGTAAGTGGCGCTGCTTTTGGCTGAGCGTCGTGGCAAAGCGGGCGATCTCCGCGATCTCGCGCCGGCCGGCGAGCAGCGCCATGGCCACGATCGTCAGCACCGGGCCGGAACGAAACCGGATGTTCTTGGCCCGTGGATCGGGCGCCTGACGCAACGCCTCCAGCAGGGAGAGCATCGGCGCTTGGAGCAACGGCAGCACGCCGCCGGGCGGCGGCGTCAGCCCCGGCTGACACACGGCGGGCAACTCGGCCGAGCGCAAATGCCGCCCGGCCTGCGGGTCGAGTTCGCGCAGCCACAAACGCTTGGGCCGATCGTTGGCCACGTAGAAGTCGGCGCGGTGCCGGCTGTAGCCCGCGCTGAAGCCCACCGCTTCCCAGTTACTCGCCTTGTAACAAGTGCCCGCATACGCCTCCGGATCGGTGAAGCTCTCGGCCAGCAGCGGCCGGTAGCCGAAGCGCTCCTGCCATTGTTGCGGCAGCGCCCGCAGCGCCGCCCCCATGGCCTGCGAGGCGAGGTTGGGCCATTGTCCTTTCTCGCCGAGGACAAGGAAACGGCGGTTCTGCACGATCAGCTTCAGGCGCTCCACCCGTTGATTCGCGCTCCAGCCGATCCACCGGTCCCGATCCTTGAGCGCGTAGCACGCCGGGCCCCACACCAGCAACGCCGCCACCCGACCCCACACCTTCACCACTTGCCGCAGGTAGTCGCCCACCGACCGGCCCGCGCCGAGATAATGCCCGTCGGCCAACTGCTGGTCGAATCACGCGACCTGCGCCTGCGTGATCGTCTCCACGGCCACTTCGGCGCCGGCGGAATCATTTTGGTTCGTCGTGGCGGCTTCAGGTGCTGAGTTCATCCCGAGTCTATCAGGACAAAAACGGCGGATTTTGTTTAGTCCAAAAGCGCGCCCTTCTCATGCAAGCGCTTATCGCTTCATCCCCAAGGGCTCTGGTGCTCGCCACCGACCCGCCCGACAAAACCCTTGACTCTCCGGCGGGCGTTTGAGTCTTTGCCCGGCTTCAATCTCTCCAACGACCATGGCCAATACCAAATCCGCAATCAAAGCCGCCCGCAAGGCGGTCCGTCTCACCACCCGTAACCGCGGCGTGAAGACCAACATCAAGACGCTGCGCAAGAAGTTCGACGCGGCGGTGGTGGCCAAGGATATGCCTTTGGCCAAGACGGCCGGGTCGGCTTATGCCTCGGCGATGGACAAGGCGATCAAGTCCGGCGTGGTTCATCGCAACGCGGCCAGCCGCGCCAAAGTCCACGTCGCCAAATACGTGCTCGCGAAGCAGGCCTGAATCGGCGCTCCGCAAGTCGCGGTTCCCGCAAACCCCGCAACCGGCGACGGCGCGGGGTTTTTTGCGGCGGGGTGCGGCGGTTCGTCCGTGTTCTCGGCTGATGCGCCGGTTCGCGCAGGCGGGAAGAACATCAAGGCGGTGGGCAGTTCGCCGCCCGTGGCGCAAGGCGTCCGACTGCGACCGGCGTGAGCGGTTGGACAATCGGAGCGAGTCGATGGAAACGGGTTTGAGCTTCGCTTGAGGGTGCGTGTTGATGCGGACTTGCCCTCCGTGTTGCCGCCGCCTCCCAACGTCCGCCGCCATTTTCTTCCCTGGGACGGTCCCTTGTTGCCGCAAGCGGTGGCGTGGTTGACGCGGGAGTGGTCGGGTGCCGGACCGCTTGATCTCGCCCGGTGGCTGGTGGTCGTGCCGACGCGGCAGGCGGGGCGACGGCTGCGGGAGGCGCTCGCCGAGCGGGCTGCGGGGCGGGGTTCGGCGGTCTTCCCACCGCGCGTCGTCACGCCGGAGCGGTTGTTGACGCAGAGCCTCCCGGCGCACACGGCGACGCGGCTGGAGTCGCTCCTCGCGTGGACCGAGGTCTTGTTGAACACCGACTTGGAAGGTTTCCGGGCGGTAGTGCCCCGGGACCCGCCGGAACGGGATTTCGCTTGGGCGCTGCGGTTGGCCGGCGAGCTGATGCGACTGCAGGCGACGTTGGCGGAAGGAGGCTTGCTGCTGGCGGACGTGGAGCGGCGGGGCGGCGATGAATTTCCCGAGACTGAACGTTGGCGGCAACTGGGCGGTCTCGAAAGCCTGCACGGCTCACGGTTGGCGAAGCGCGGTCGGCGCGACGCGCAGGCGGCGCGGGTGACGGCGGCGCACGGACCGGCGGCTTCCGGGCCGTTCGAGCGGGTCGTGCTGTTGGGAACTCCGGACCCCCTGCCGCTGGCGTTGGCCGTGCTGGCGGCGCACGCGGCCACGTTGCCGGTGGAGGTGGTCGTGTATGCGCCGCCATCGGAAGCAGCCGCCTTCGACGGTTGGGGCCGGCCGCTGGCGGCAGAGTGGGCGCGGCGCGAGTCGATCGTGCCGGATTTCGCGCGGCGGGTCCACTTGTGCGCCGACCCGGCGGAACAAGCGGAGCGGATCACGGCGATCGTGCGGGCCAGTTCCGCTCCGGAGACGAGCATAGGTCTGGGCGTCGCGGACCCGGAATTGTTGCCCCTGCTGGAGAATGCGCTCACGCGGGCGGGCGTCGCGGTGTTCAACCCCGAGGGCCGGTCGCGGCGGCACGACGGGCTTTACCCGCTGTTGGCGGCGCTCGCCGCCTGGGCGGAGGAACCGGCGTGGGCGACGGTCGGGGTTTTGCTGCGTTGTCCCGATGTGTTGGCGTGGTTGCGCTCGCGGATTGGCGAGCGTTTCTCATCCTCGGTTTTGCTGGCCGAGACGGATGCACTGGGTGCGGTCCATCTTCCGCCGCACCTTGCGGCGGCGCGAAGTCACGCGGCGAAGTATCCGACGGCGGCCCAGGCGCTCGCAGAGCTGGGAAGGTTAAGGGAGCTGCTGACCGAAGGGACCTTTCCCGGTAACGCGGCGGCGGCGCTGGGCGAGATTTTCTCGGAGCGGACGTTCGACGCGGAGGCGCCGATGGCCCGGGCGGCCGAGGCTTGGATGGCGGGTCTGCGCGAATTGGGGGAGGTCTTGAAGACCGGGGTGGGGTTGGCGCGCGGCGAGGCGTGGCAACTGGCGCTCGGGGTTTACGCCGAGGAAGTCACGGCGGGGGAGCGACCGACGGGGGCGGTGGAGTTGCCCGGTTGGTTGGAAGTTTTATGGGACGACGCACCGCACTTGCTCGTCGCCGGCTGCAACGACGGGCGGGTCCCGTCGGCCGTGACGGGCGACGTGTATCTGCCGGAGACGTTGCGCGAGCGACTCGGGCTGAAAGGCAACGCGGATCGTTTCGCGTGCGACGCGTATCTGTTCGCGGCGATCGCGGCGGCGCGGTCCGGCGGGGCGGGGCGGCTCGACGTTTTTCTGGGGAAGACCTCGGCGTCGGGGGATCCGCTGCGACCCTCGCGGCTGTTGTTGCGTTGTGCGGACGCGGAGTTGCCGACGAGGGTGGCGCAATTGTTCGGAGCCTCGGCGACGGCGGTGCGGCCGAACCCGCCGTGGACGCGGGCCTGGCGGTTGCGTCCGCAGATGGTGGCGGTGCCGGGCCGGTTGCCGGTGACGGCGTTGCGCCGCTGGCTGGCGTGCCCGTTCCGGTTTTATCTGGCCCACGGGCTGCGCATGGAACGAGTCGAGCCGGCGCCGGCCGAACTCGACGCGAGGGATTTCGGCACGTTGCTGCACGCGTCCCTGCAGGCGCTTGGCGACGAGATGGCGCTGCGGGAGTGCACGGCGGAGGAGCCGTTGCGGGAGTTTTTGCTCGCGCGATTCGAACAAGCGGCGAGGCGGCGCTACGGAGCCGAGCCGACCTTGCCACTGGTCGTGCAATTCGAGGCGGCGCGGCAGCGCTTGCGGGCAACGGCCAAGGAGGAGGCCCGGCAGAGGGTCGGGGGCTGGCGGACGGATCGGGTCGAGTGGAAGTTTGAGGTGGCGCTCGGAGGGCTGACGCTGAGCGGCAAGATTGATCGCGTCGACCGGCACCGCGACGGCCGGGTGCGGGTGCTGGACTACAAGACGGGCGACTGCGCGCAGACGCCGGCCGAGGCGCATTTGCGGCCGGTGCGGCCCGACGATCGGGAGTTGCCGCCGTGGCGTCTGGGGGCCTTTGGCGGCGGGAAGGCGAGGGCTTGGGCGGACTTGCAGTTGCCGCTTTATCGGCGGGCGCTGGTGGCGGAGTTCGGTGAAGCCGTGGAATGCGGGTATTTCAACCTGCCCAAAGCGGCCGGCGAGACGGCGGTGGCCTTGTGGACGGATTTTTCCCGTGAGACGCAGGAATCGGCGGAGGCTTGCGCGGCCGGCGTGGTCGCGGCGGTGGTCGCGGGGGAATTTTGGCCGCCCCGGGAAAGGGTCGGTCGCGATGTCGATCACGACGAGTTTGCGGAGCTGTTTCACCGCGGCGCGGCGGCAAGTATCGCGTGGGAGGAGGAGACACGATGAAGCGAATCGGGCACGAAATGATCCTCGCCTCGGCGGGAGCCGGCAAGACCTACGCCTTGACGCATCGCTTCGTGAAGCTCCTGGCGCACGGGGCGCAGCCCGAGCGGATCGTGGCGCTGACGTTTACGCGAAAAGCGGCGGGCGAGTTTTTCGAGGAGATATTGAAGAAGTTGGCGCGGGCGGCGAGCGCTCCGGGGTATGCGCGGCAGCTGGCGGCCGAGATCGAGGCGCCGGCGTTTGCGGCGGCGGACTTTCTCCGCCTGCTGCGCGCGACGGTGGACGCGATGCCGCGATTGAACCTCGGCACGCTCGACGGTTTTTTTTCACGGGTGGTGCAGGCGTTTCCGCGCGAGTTGGGGATCGACGGGGAGTTTCAGATCATGGAGGCGACGTCGGCGCATAAGGAGCGGCGACGGGTGTTGGGGCGGATGTTCGCGGCGAGCGGCGAGCCCGACGCGGCGCAGCGCGAGTTCATCGAGGCCTTCAGGCGGGCAACCTTTGGCGCCGAAGAGAAGCGACTGACGGCGGTCCTCGACGGGTTTATGGACAAATACGGGGAGACCCTGCTGGCGGCGCCCCATCCGGAGCAGTGGGGTGAACCGGGACGCATTTGGCCGGAGGGCAATGCATGGCTGGCGGCTGCGGGTCGAAAGGCGGACGCGGCCCGGGAGCTGCGGGAGGCGATGGCGGGGGTGAATTTGGACGATAAGCAGCGCCAAAGGCTGGACGATTTCTTCGAGGCGCTGGACGGATGGGCTCCGGGCGGGACCTGGCCCGACCCAATCACCTACCTCGTGACGAATGCGTTGAAAGCGGAACCCGGGTTGACCGAGATTATTTTGGAGAAAAAAAAGGTCGCGCTGGGGCCGGGGCCGCGGGCGGCGTTACGGGCCGCGGTCGCGGGAATCGCCGGGACTGAGATCGCGCGCCGGTTGGAGATGACCCGGGGAATCTACGCGGTGCTGCGCGGCTACGAGGACAACTACGACCGGCTCGTGCGACGCGCGGGTCGGCTGACGTTCGCCGATGTGCTGCGTTGCCTGTTACCGGAAGCAGGGGCCCCGTTGCTGGGCGAAACCGGCGGCGGGACGGGGGAGGCTCGGCTGTTGGTCGACTGGCGGCTCGATGCGCGCTACGACCATTGGCTGCTGGACGAGTTTCAAGACACGAGCCGCGAGCAGTGGAGCGTGTTGCGCAACCTGATCGACGAAGCGGTGCAAGATCCGGAGGGTCGGAGAAGTCTCTTTTATGTCGGTGACGTGAAACAGGCGATCTTTGGTTGGCGCGGGGGAGATCCGGCGCTTTTTCGCGAGATCTTTGAACACTACAACGGTGAATCCGCGGGGAGCATCGACGAGCGTCGTCTGGACCGTTCGTGGCGGTCGGGCCCGGCGGTGATCGCGATGGTGAACCGGGTGTTTGGCGCGAAGGAAACGTTGGAGGCGCTGTTGCCGGTGTCGGCCGCGAAGGATTGGAACCGCGAATGGCGCGAGCACGTGAGCGCCCGGCCGCAGTTGGAAGGTTTCGCGACGTTGCGTGCGGCCAGCAACGAAGCGGACCGATTCGCGGCGACCCTGGGAATTTTGCGCGAAGTGGAGCCGGCCCGCCGGGGCCTCGACGTGGCGGTGTTGGTCCAGAAAAACTCCACGGCTGCGGCGCTGGCGGACTACCTTCGCAAAGAAGGCGGGCTGGCGGCGGTGGCCGAGAGCGACCTGAAGTTGGCGACGGACAATCCGGTCACGACCGCGTTGCTGGCGCTGCTACGGGCTGCGGCGCATCCGGGAGACACGCTGGCGAGGGAGCACGTGCGGATGACGCCGATCGAAGCTCTGTTGGCCGGGCAGGGCATCACGACGCGGGATGCTTTGACGGAGCGGGTGCTCGGCGAATTGCAGGCGGAAGGGTTTGCGGGCACGCTGGAGCGATGGTTGCGGTTGTTGGCCTCCGCGATGCCGGGAGACGAGTTCAGCGCGGGACGCGGCCGTATGTTGGTCGGTGTCGCGGCACGATTCGACGAGAGCGGGGGGCGGGATGTGGCGGAGTTTTTGGAGTTTGCCGAACGCTCCGTGGTTCGGGAAGCGGACGACGCAGGGGTTGTGCGGGTGATGACGATCCACAAGGCGAAAGGGTTGGGGTTCGACGTGGTGATCCTGCCCGATCTCGAGGGCACCAAGCTCGCGCAGCGACGAGAGGGTCTCGCGGTGCAAAGGGATGAGGACCACGCGGTGAATTGGATCGTGGATTTGCCGCCGAAGATCTTGGCCGAGCGAGATGCGGTGCTTTCGGCGCACGTGGCGGCGGCCGAGAGCACCGCGGCCTACGAGAGTCTTTGCCTGCTCTACGTTGCGATGACCCGGGCCAAGCGGGCGATGTATCTGGTTGCCGAGCCTTTGGCGGAAAAATCCACCACCCGAAATTTCACCCGCCTGTTGCGCGAGACGCTGGGCGGATCATTAGCGATCGGAAACGAGCGATGGTTTGAGGCCTGCGCGATCTCGGCCGAGGAGGGACCGGGTGTTTCTCCCGCGCCCGATCCGGGTGCCGACGTGGCCGGCTGGGTTTCCCGGGCGGCGCGGCGACCCGCGAAGACGCCCTCGGCCATGAAGGCGACTTCGGTCAGGGGCGGGTTGGTCTTTGCCCTCAAGCGAAACGGTGCTGCGGATTTCGGCACGGCGGTGCACGAACTTTTTGCCGAGGTCGAATGGCTTGAGCCCGGTGCGATTGAGGGCTTCGAGGCCGCGTGGACGGAAAAGTCCGGCCCGGGGGACGCGATGGCGGAAGTTCTGGAGTGTTTGCGGGCTCAGGAATTGGCGAAGGTCTGGGGCAGGCCGAGCGGAGATGGCGCACGGGCTATCGAGGTTTGGCGGGAGCGGGCGTTCGAGATCGTGCTCGATGGAGCTTGGGTCACGGGGATTTTTGATCGCGTGGTGGTTGAACGAACCGGTGACGGTCGTGCGTCGAAGGCGACGGTGATCGACTTCAAGACGGATCGAGTGGGCAGCGCGGTCGAGATCGGGGCGGCCGTGGCAAGGCATTCGCTCCAGCTAAATCTTTACCGACGGGTTGTGTCGGCCTTGACGGGCTTGGAGCTCGGAAACGTCGATTGCGAACTCGTCTTTACGCGATTGCGACGGCGAGTAACGGCAGCGCGGAATAGTTGATAAATTCGGGCTTTACAGACGAGAAAGCGGCTCACACGTTGACCCTTCACCAATTCTCAAGCACCATGGGCAATCTGAAAAAGAAACGTCGTCTGAAGATGAACAAGCACAAACGTCGCAAGCGTTTGAAGTCTCATCGCCACAAAAAACGTTCATGGCAGCAGTAGTTGCGGCTTCGTAGTCCGACTATCTGTTCTCGTCTTTCGGCCCGCCGCTTCCAAGCGGCGGGTTTTCTCTGGTCAAATTCGGCGGGGAGAAGCCCGAAAAAAGAGAAGAGAAATAGCCCCCCCCCGATCCAACGACGCTTGCGGGAAAGATTCTGGCAGAAGAATGATTCGTTGGAATGTTTTCGGGGAGTTCGCCAGACCAACCGATGACAGATATTAGCAATAAGCGGCAGATTAATGACGATCTTAACGGGATCGTAAATTAGGTAGGAGTGGCGGTGGCGTTTAGGAATGTGCTTGTCAGCAAGAGGATTTGAGAGATTTTCTGCATTGTTTTGCGAAGGTCGATCTCTCTACTGCCTAAATTGCCGGCAAGGATGTCATCAACGCGGTTAAGTCCATTGCTTAGGGATCTGGCGCTTTAATGCTTTTCTCAAAAAAAAACAGCAGTTTCTTCATCGACGCGAATGACCACGCGGTGTTGCTGGCGCGCACCTCATCGGCGAATGCGCCGCTGATAATCGAGGAGGTGCGCGAATGCCCCGCGAACGATCCGGCGGCGCTGGCTGAGATGGTGAGGTTGGTGCAACCCAAGAAGTCTGCCAGCGGCTATCTCAATGCCGCCGTAAGTGTCTACCCGGCGAAACGCTTGGTGCGTAGGCATACTCTAGAGCCAAAGCGATTAAAGGAATCCGAGTATCTCAACGAGTTCATGGCTCAGCAGCTGCGGATTGAACCGGCCAAGTATGTAATGGCTTTGATCAATGCGACTGACGGTGCGGTTTACGATTTGATCAAGGCAACCCAGAAAGACGCGCTCTTTTGCGGTATGCCCAGCGAGGATTTGGTCGCGATCCAAGACGGTCTTTTGGCGGCGGGCGTTTATCCGGAGCGGGTAGAATTAGGCACTGTCGCGATCTTGGGCGGACTGGTCGACTATCTTGCCGGCACCAAGGCCAAGACACCCACCTTGATGTTGGAGGTCGGTTTCGACTCCACCCAGTCTTTCATCGTTTCGCCTGCAGGGGTCGAGGCTTCCCGTCCGATTGCTCTGGGGCTCGACTCGATGGTGCCTGTGGTGCAGAAGGAATTGGGTCTCAAGGATGAAGAAGCCGCCAAAAGATTGTTTTATTCGAATACATTCGATTTTACCGGAATGGGCCCGCTTTTGGTCAAGAGGCTCATGAAGGAGTTGCAGTCGTCCATCGGTTTTTACGAGGTGCAGACCGGCCAGTCCGTAGGCCAAGTCGTTTGCACGCAGCTCATGCCAAAACTCGGTTGGTTGGAGGCTGCGATTGCTGCCGGTTTGGGGATTTCGAGCCTAAAGATCGAGCCGGCCGGTTGGCTGATGAACCGCCAGATCGCTCTTGCTGATAGCGTTGCAAAGACCGTTCAGGAAACACGTTGGTTCGGCCTGCTTAGCTTGATGGCCCGTCACAACATCGATCATGTTCTCACGCCTGAAGAAAAAAAGTGAAGCGACTGTTCCGTTGGTGCCGGCTTGGCATCCGGACTTTCGTAACTTTGAGCGTCTACCGGACATCAAGGTGGTGCGGACGGCGTTCTTCACGAATGGTGTGTCGGTTGTAATCGCTTCGTTGGTTTTCTTTTGGTTCGGCTACCGTGAATATCAGTTGCACGATCTTAACCGGCAGATCGACGACTGGCAGCGGCAGATTGATCGCGATCGCTCGGCAAGCACGGTGGCGATAGGCCAATTCAAGAAATTCCAGGGAGAGACTGCGCGCGTGGCGGAAGTCGAGTCTTTCATCAAGTCGCGGCCGCTCTACTCCGAGGTCCTGCTCCGGTTGGCGGAAACGCTCCCCGCAAGTGTGGCGCTCGACGTGCTGGATTTTCGTGACAGACTTTTTACCTTGCGCGCGAGTGTGCGCGGAACGCCCGATCTAGCATCCGGGTATGCATCGGCTTATCTTCAAGTTTTGAAGTCCGATTCGGCCCTCGCCGAACAATTCGGCGAGATATCGATTTCAAGCCTGACCCTTAACCCGCAGTCCGGTGTAATGTTACTTGAGATCAAAATGAAATTGAAGGACGCCACCAAGCCATGACCAACGAGGAACTATTGGCCCTGGTTAAGAGGAATCCCGTCAGCGTGGGCTGCGGTCTCTTTGCCCTTGTGATCGGAGCTCTAATATATCTCCGAATGGATTTGTTGCCCGAGGCGGCTATTCAACTGGAGCAAAAGGCGGCGGAGGGGGAACGATTCAATGCCAACGTCAACAACGCCGCTCAACTGCCGGAGCAACTTGCGGCGATCACTGAAGCCCGATTGGAAATGGAGAAGCGTTTGATTCGCGCCATCGAGCTTCCGAAGAACCTCCAATATTTTTACCGGCTCGAGGCCGAAACCGGTGTGAAGCTTCTTAATTTGACTCAAAACCCGGCCCCTCCGGCCAAGCCCGGAGCCAAGCTTCCGTTATCGGGCGTTGGCTTTACCATCGCCTTCCAAGGTCCTTATTTTGTCGCCTTGGAATTTCTTCGGCGGCTTGAAACGGGTGTTCATTTTTCGCGCACGATGTCGGCCAGCATGGCGACCACGGCCGGAAATCGAAACGGACCGGTGACGGTTTCGTTTTCGCTGGAGCTTCTTAGTCAACCATGAAAACTAGCGAATCCCGATATTTTTGCTGGTTTCCGGCCCTGCTTTGCCTGATGCCGTCGGTTGTTTTTGCCGCAAAGGCGGTCGTTTCGGATGTTTTTCCCACCGCTAAACGTCGCCCTACCGTCGAGCTCGCCCAACGCCTTGCCGCAGTTACTCCGCCGCCGCCGCTCCCGCCCGAAACGGTTCTTCCGTTCAACCCGGTCGCGTTCAGCCAGCCCGACCCCGAGGAACAGCGTGCTTTAGAACAAGCTGCCGCCAGTCAGCAGGCGCTCGTTTCGGCGCCTTCTTCGAATTCCTCTCAGGCCCGCCCCGGAGCAACGGATCGGGAGCAATTGGTCGCGATCGCTTCGAGAATCATGCCCAAGGGCACAATCTTCATCGGAAACGAAGCCATGCTCTCGATCGGCAATCAGTTCATTAAAATTGGCGCTAAATTCACGGTTTCCTATTCGGACGTAGATTACATCCTCGAACTTACAGCGATTGACCGCACCACTTTCACGCTTCGCCTCAACGGCGAGCAGATCACCCGTCCCATCAAATCCGCCAAGTAGTCCCCATGAACACTCGTCGCCTAATCAAGTCCGCCGCCGCCGCGCTGCTCGCCGCGACGATTTCTGTTCAAGCCCAAGTCCCGGCCACGCCTCCGCCAGTCCCCGGCCAGACGCCAATCCCGGCTCCCTCCGTCGTGGTCGAGAATGCCCCTGCGGCACCTGCGGCGGAATTGGTCATCAAGGATGCGGACGCCGCCCATGGCGGCACTGCAACCAAGAAAAAAGACCCTTCCGGTCGCGATACGCTCTCGGTCGATTTTCCCGAGGAAGACGTGCGCAATATCGTCCGCAACGTCGCCGACCTTTTCGAGCTCAACATTATCATCCCTGAAACCCTGCAGGGTAAGGCTTCGATCAAACTGCGCGATGTCTCTTGGCGCCAAATTTTTCAAAGCGTCCTCAGCCCCATCAATTTCACCTACATCGAGGAGGGGAATATCATCAAGATTGTGAGCAACGACAGCCTCCAGATCGAACCCGTTACCACCGACGTATTCATTATCAATTATGCACGAGCCTCCGATCTGCTCCCGACCTTGACCACGCTGGTTGACGCGACCCTCGGCAGGATCGTGGTCGACGCCCGTAGCAACAGTTTGGTCATCACCGAACGACCGACCCGAATGAACCGCATTCGTCCGATTATCGAACAACTCGACCGGGCCACAGATCAGGTGATGATCGAGACCAAATTCGTCGAAGTCACGGATCGCGATGTCCGCAACATCGGGGTAAACTGGTCGTCGCTTTCCGGTTACTCGATCGGAGCCGGTCCGCTGACCGGAGATTTTACCCGGACCCGCGGGCAAACCGGCAGCAGTGGATCAACCGGCAACATCGGCACTACGGCCGCCTCGACCAACGAAAGGACCGGTGGCACGACCGCCGGGAACACCATCACCGGAACGTCCGGCCAGCAGAGCGCATCCACTACGACGGGCACCGTGACCTCGACCAACGGCACGCCTACCTCCAGCTCAAGCACCGGAAGCACCGGCGGCCTGACCAACAGCACGACAAACACCACCACCAGCGGGGTGACCAACGTCGTGAACAACACCGCCCTCGTCGGCTCGACCAATGCGTTCAATCTCTTGCAATCGTTGGCCAACACCGATGCCACCGCCCGCACCCTGTCCACGGTTTTTTCGGCGGACGAGTTTCGTTTGGTGCTGAGCGCTCTGCAGACGCAGAACAGTATCAAGCTCGTTTCCAATCCGACCATCGTCACGCTCAACAACACGCAGGCCACGATTCTAATCGGCCAAAAATATCCGATCGCCACACCCAATATTACGGGCGGCGCTGCCGGCTCCAATTTGGTCACCTACACGATCACCGAGAAGGATATCGGCATCAAACTCGAGGTCACCCCGCAGGTGAACGCCCGCGGCTTTATCAAGCTCACCGTCAAGCCCACCGTCAGTAGCATTTCGGGCACGGTCACGATCCCGCAGGGCGCGGAGTATCCGATCGTTGCCACTCGCGAAGCGACCACGCAAATTTCCCTGAAGGATGGCTACACGATGGGAATCGGCGGTCTGATCCAAGACACCACCTCGAAGGGCGAGACCAAGGTGCCCATCCTCGGTTCTATCCCCGGGCTCGGCCGTCTCTTCCGTTCCGACACAAAAAACCGCGAGTCCAGCAATCTGATCATATTTATCACGGCCAAGACCGTGAGTGCGGAAGGCGCGCCGGTTGAAGCCCTTTTCAACTCCGACCAAGTAAGGGGGCTCGAAATGCGCCGCGAAGATCTCCCCGGTTACCGAGACGGCAGCGATCCGTTCTTGAAGCCCGTTGATCCCAAGGACGCGAAGAAGTCCCCGTCCAAGAAGTAAAGAAAGGGTCAGCAACCGCCACGTCCGATCCCAGGCCACCCTATGAAATTTTCCCTTCGCATTCTTCTCGCGACCGGGCTCGCGCTCCTCGCTGGCGCAGCTGCTCACGCACAGACCCTCAGTCCCACCGGCATCTCCGCCTCACCGAGTTCGGCGCTCCCGGGCGACTCCGTCACCTTCGCGATCACGGCGAACAACAGCCAGGCCACCCAGTTCGGTCCTGGCGCCACGGCCAATTTCACCATCGTCTTCACGCATCTCATAACAGGGTCCACCTTCACCGTTGGGCCCGTGTCTGCGGCGCCTACATCCGGTTTCATAGGCGCTACAGTCGTTGATCCCACGACGGGCCAGAGAACCCCTGGAATAGGCACGTTTACTATCACGTCCCTTCTCCCGACTCAAACCATCGAGGCCGGCAACTACCGCGCCACGGTCACTCTGAATTCCGTTACGTCAGGAACCGTCGGCACGCCCGCGTTCAGCGTGGGTGCCTCCGTTCTCACTATCACCGGCCGGCCCGACCTCGCCATCACCCGCCTCGATTATGCCGCCGGCACCACCTACGTGGGGGGGCAGACCCTCGCGATGTCGCTGGACTACGTGAACAACCAAGCGACCAACGGCACGCAAAACGTTCCGTATCGCCCTGGTGTAGGTGGCGCGCCCGCATTCGTGCGCGTCCAAGTCGTCCTCTCCTCTAATCCCGCCTTCGGTGACGCCGACGATTTTCAACTCACGTTCCACGACATCGCCACCTACACCAACGCCAACGGGGCCGCCAACACCATCAGCTGGACCCAACTCCTGCCCGGTAATTTCACCGGCTCCTATTACGTCTTGGCAAAAATCGATAGCCTCAACGCCCTCCCACAAAACGACCCCGCCGCCTTGACCGTCAACGGCAACAATGTCTGGGGCGGCAACACCCTCAACCCCGCCGGCACCCTGATCAACCTCGTGCCGTCGAATTTCCCCACCGCCTATCTCGCCTCCCACGGCGCCGGTGCCACCACCTCATCGTCTGGCTACAGCGACAACCCCTCCATCACCGCCGACGGCCGCTACGTCGCCTTCGCTTCCGACGCCTCTAACCTTATCTCTGGCGACTCCAACGCCGCCCGCGACATCTTCATCTTCGACAGCCAGACCAGTCTGGTGCGCCGCATCAGCGTCTCCCAGCAGGGCTCTCAAGGCAACGGCGCCTCCAACAACCCGGCCATCAGCTCCCAGAACGGCCGTTACGTCGCCTTCGCTTCCGATGCCACCAATCTCGTCCTCGGCGATACCAACGGATTCAGCGACATTTTCGTCGTGGACACGCTTACCGGCCTCATCAACCGCGTCAGCGGCGCCAGCGCGTCCGGCGGCCAAGCCAACAACCCCAGCTTCCGCCCCGCCATCAGCCAGACGGGCCGCTACATCGTTTTCGAATCGACCGCCACCAACCTGACCGCCACGTCCACCGCCGTCGGCGTGAGCCACGTTTACATTTACGACCGCGACGTCAGCAACAGCGGCACCTTCGACACTGCCGGCAACACCTCGACTCGCATCATCGACGTGGATGCATCCGCTCCGACGACCACCGTCGGCAATGCCGCCGCCATTCAGGCCACCATCAGCGCCGATGCCTCGTGGGTCGCCTTCTCCTCCAAGGCCACCAACCTCGTCACCCCCGCCACCACCGCCGCGCGCCAGCACGTTTACGTGCGCGCCACCGCCAACATCGGCACCGCCACCAGCGGCATCAAGAACGTCAGCGTCGCCAACGGAACGATCACCGAGGGCAGCGCCGACAGTCAGACGCCGTCGCTCAGCTCCAACGGTCGCTACGTCGCCTTCGCCTCCCTCGCGGCGAACCTTGTCGCGGGCGATGCCAACGCGGTTTCCGATGTCTTCGTTTACGACAACAACGCCACGCTCCCTGCCACCGTCGTCCGTCGCGTCAGCGTCGTCCATGTCACCCGTGCCGAAGCCGTCGACCCGTCGCCCGCCGGCTTCAGGCTCGGCAGCATCAATCCGACCATCAGTGCCGACGGCCGCTACGTCGCCTTCGCCTCCCTCGCCAACAACCTCACCGCCGGTGACAGCAACGGCCAAGTCCAGACCAACGACGCCAACCGAGCCCTCGACATCTTTGTGCACGACCGCGATTCCGGCGCCGGCGGCACCTTCGACACCGTCGCCACCGCCACGCAGTTGGTCAGCGTCAACCCCTTCGGCTACCAGACCAACGGCCTCCTCGGCGTGCCCAGCACCGCCGCCAGCAACATCTACCCGGTCATCAGTGCCAACGGCCGCTTCGTCGCCTTCCCGACCGATGCGGAGAGCACTGCCGGCCTCGCCTTCGGCACCACCAACCTCCTTCCGCTCGACAGCAACGGCCTGCGCGACGTCTTCCTCTTCGACCGCCGCACCAACGCCACCGTCACCCCGGCTACCCCGCCTACCGTCACCATCACCAGTCCCGGCAACGGCGGCACCTCTCTCGTCAACACCACGTTCCCGATCACCGCGAGCGCTACCACCACGGTCGGCGTCGTGTCCAACGTCCAGTTCTTCGTCAATGGCGTGAGCCTCGGCACCAGCACGGTCTTCCCTTACTCCGCCTCCTGGAGGCCCACCGCCGTGGGCACCTACACCCTGAGCGCCTTGGTCACCGACAGCTTTGGCAACCTCGGGGCCTCGGCCAACGTCACCGTCACCATCAACGCCGCTCCCTCGGTCGGTGTGACCAGCCCCGTGGCGGGCAGCGCCATCACCTCCGGGACTGCCCAGACGGTCACCGCCACCGCCGCGGCGACCACGCCCGGCGCGACGATCACCAGCGTGCAGTTCCTCGCCAACGGCATCACCCTCGGCACCGATACCACGGCCCCCTATACCGCTGCTTGGACGCCCACCTCGGCCGGCAGCTACGCCCTCACGGCCATCGCGACCGACAGCTTTGGCGCTCAAACCACGTCTCCCGCCGTAGCTATCACGGTTAACGCTCCCGGTGGCGGCGGTGGCGGCGGGCTCACCGCACCCACGATCGCGATCACGACCCCGGCCGACGGCAGCTCCATTCCGGTCAACCTCTCGCAAAACGTGAGCGCCACCGCCAGTCTGCTCAATGGCACGGTCACCAGCGTCGCTTTCTCCGCCAATGGTGCCGTGATCGGTTCCGCCACTTCCTTCCCCTACAACGTGCAATGGACGCCCGCCACCGCCGGCACGTTCACCCTGACCGCCGTCGCCACCGGTAGCAACGGCGCCTCGGCGACCACGGTTAATACGATTACCGTCGTCAGCGCCGGCTCACCTACCGTGGCGCTCACGTCCCCCCTCGGCGGATCAGTCCTGCCGATCAATACACCCACGGCGGTCTTCGCCACCGCCGCCGACGCCGACGGCACGATTCGCAACGTGCAGTTCTTCGCCAACGGCCTAAGTATCGGCACCGCCGCGACCTTCCCCTACAACACCAATTTCACGCCCACCTCGCCCGGCATTTATGTGCTCACCGCGATCGCTACCGACAACGTCGGCAATCGCACCACCAGTGCCGCTATCTCAGTCACCGTCAGCGGCGGCACCGCGCCCAACGTCGCCATCACGGCTCCGGCTGCGGGCGGCACCGTCGGAGTGAATCTGCCTCAGACGATCACTGCCACCGCCTCATCGTCCGGCGGCTTCATCGGGAGCGTGCAGTTCCTCGTCAACGGCGTCGCGCTCGCGACCGACAGCGCCTTCCCCTACGCCACCGTCTGGACTCCCGCTGCGGTCGGCACCTACACCCTTACTTCCCTCGCCACGGATAATTCCGGCAACGTCGCCACCTCCGCACCGATTACGGTCACGGTCTCCGCCTCCGCCCCGCCGTCGGTGAACGTCACCAATCCCGTCACCGGCAGTGCCTATACCGTCGGGGCCAGCCTCAATATCACCGCCAACGCCGCCGACAGCGACGGCACGATCACCCAGGTCGCCTTCTTCGTAAACGGCGTCCAACTCTCGGTCGACACGACCTCCCCCTATGCCTCTTCCGCATGGACCCCGGGCTCGACCGGTGTTTACACCCTCACCGCCTTGGCGACGGATAATACCGGCAACGTCACGACCAGCGCCCCTGTGACCGTCACTATCGGCGCCAACGCCGCTCCAACCGTCGCCATCACGAGCCCGAGCGCCGGCCTGAGCTTCAGCCTCGGCAACAACGTTCTGATCGCCGCAGCGGCGGCCGATTCCGACGGCACCGTCGCCAGCGTGCAATTCTTCGCCAACGGTCTCTCGATCGGTTCGGTCTCATCCGCACCCTACAGCTTTAGCTGGAAACCCTCCGGCGCCGGCACCTTCGCCCTCACCGCTGTCGCCACCGACAACGCCGGTAACAGCACCACCGGCGCCGCCGTGAGCGTCACCGTCACCGCCTCCGCCGCGCCGCTCGTCTCCATCACCAATCCAGCCACCGGAGCCACCTTCGGCGTCGGCACTACTGTCCCGCTTAACGCCACGGCGACCGGCGGCAACGGCCCGATCTCCCAAGTCCAGTTCTTCGTCAACGGCGCGCTCCTCGCGACCGATTCAGCCGCACCGTATAACGCCCCCTGGACGCCCGCCAGCGCCGGCACCTACAGCCTCCTTGCCGTGGCGACCGATAGCGGCGGCATCTCCGGCACCTCGACCGCGGTGACGGTCGTGATCTCGCCCAACGGCGCGCCCACGGTGACCCTCGTCAGCCCCGGCACCAACCTCGTTGTCGGCCTCGGCACCGTGGTCAACCTCTCCGCCACGGCCAGCGACAGCGACGGCACCATCGCCAGCGTGCGCTTCCTCGCCAACGGCACCGTGCTCGCCTCGGGCTCCGCCTTGCCCTACACCACGGGCTTCCGTCCGACCGCCCCCGGCGTTTACACGGTCATCGCCCAGGCCACCGACAATTCCGGCAACGTCGCCGACTCCGTCGCGCAGACGATCACGGTTCTTGGCGGCAACGTGCCGATCGTGACGTTGGGCAATCCCGCTGCGGATACGACGATATCAGCGGACTCCAGTCTGCTCCTTGCCGCCACCGCATCCATCGGCACGGGCACGATTAACCGCGTCGAATTCTACGCCGGAGCCACCTTGCTCGCGACCCGGACCGCCTCTCCGTATTCTTACGTGTGGCGTCCCGCCGCAAGCGGTTCCTACGCCATCCGCGCCGTTGCCTACGACGCCAACGGCACCGGCGTTTCCTCCTCGGTCAGCATCGTGACCGTAGGCGCGGCTCGCGCCGCCGCCGGAGCTTTCTATGTGAACATCACAAACCCCGGCCCGGCATCGACGGTTGTCGCTTTCCGCAATATTACGCTTTCTGCGGTCACCAACGTCAGCGAGGGCACCTCCACAACGGTTGATTTCTACGCCAACGGCTCGCTCATTCGCACGGTTACGGCCGAGCCGTTCCAGTTTACCTTCAGCCTCACGATCCCCGGCACGTTTGAGTTCTACGCGGTGGTTCGCTCCACGGCTTCTGCCTATACCTCGGCTCCGGTAAATGTGACCGTGCTAGCCAACGCCGCCCCTTCGGTCGTTATCACCGCCCCGAACACCGGTTCGACGGTTAACGTCGGCTCCGCCGTCTCGATCAGGGCGACCGCGACCGATCCCGATGATCAGGTCGACACCGTTAGGTTCTTGGTCAACGGACAGATTCTTTCCACGTCGTCCGCATTTCCCTACTCGGCCGCGTGGACGCCGACCTCCGAGGGCATCTACACGCTTACGGCCATCGCCAAGGACAGCCAAGGCTCCACGGGCGGCAACCAGACGACCTCTGCTCCGGTTTACGTCCGCGTCGCTGCTCCCGCTTCCGCCGGAGGCTCCGGTGCCAACGCGCCCGACGTCGTCTATGCCGGCACCTATGCGGGCGGCTCCGAGTTCGGAAAATTCGCCGTTATCAGCGTCGGTGGCAAGAGCGCCGCCTTCATCGGCCATTCCACCACCGGTGCCGTCAAGACCTACTTCTACCCCGGCCTGCCCCTCGATACGGGCGGTGGTTTCAGCTCCGGCACGGCGCTCTCCGGCCGTGTGAACGACACCGGCGTCTCCGGCAACCTCGACAACAACCGTCTCACTTTCATCGGGCCGATCACCTTCGCATCCGGCAGTAAGATCGCCTCGGGATATTATACGGGCAACATCGCCAACCGCTCTGCGAGCACGCTTGCGGCGATCATCGCAGCCGACGGTTCCATGATGGCGTATGTGAGCGACGGCTCGTTCAGCGATGCAGGCTCCGGATCGGTCGATTCCGCAGGTGGGTTCAGTCTTACACTTGCGGGTGGCAGCAGGATCGTCGGCAGGGCTGATCCTGCCACGGGATTCCTCTCGGGCACGCTTACCGGCGGTCCCGGCGGGACCTTCATGGCTGCGCTGGCTTCCGGCGGCGCGTTTAGCGATGGCTCCCTGCGGAATCTCTCCACGCGCGGTCAAGTCGGCACCGGCAACAACGTTCTCATCGCCGGCTTCGTGGTCGGGGGCACTACCCCGAAGCAGGTGCTGGTCCGCGCCATCGGCCCCACTTTGTCGGGGTTTGGCATCACCGGCGCACTGGCGGATTCTCAAGTAGAACTGTTCAGGGGCACCACCCGCGTGGCGCTCAATGATAATTGGAATAATGCTCCGGCGCTCTCCGCCGCGGCTTCCGTTGCAGGAGCCTTCCCGCTCGCCGCCAACAGTCTCGACGCCGTCATTCTCGCCCTGCTCGACCCCGGCGCCTATACCGCCCAAGTCAGCGGCACCGGCGGCCGGACCGGCGTGGCTCTCGTCGAACTTTACGATGTGGACACCGTCACGGCCTTCTCGCCGCAAAAGGTGACCAACGTCTCCACCCGCGGCGTCGTGGGCACAGGCGAAAACATTCTCATTGCCGGCTTCGTCGTCGGCGGCACCACGCCCAAGCGCGTCCTCGTGCGCGGCGTGGGCCCCGGCCTCGCGTCCCTGCTTCCTGCCGGGAGCAACCCGGGCGCGCTGACCGATCCGATTCTCCAGATCATCCGCAGCGACCGCACGGTCGTCCGTGAAAATGACAACTGGGAAACCGGTAACGATGCCGCGCTGGTGATCGCCGCCACGACCAGCGTCGGCGGCTTTCCCCTCGCCCGCGGCAGCCGCGATTCCGTGATCCTCATCAGCCTGCCCCCCGGCACCTATAGCGCCACGGTCAGCGGCGTGGGCGGCGCGACCGGTGTGGGTATCGTCGAGGTTTACGAAGTCCCTTGAGGCTTCGGAATCTCTCGTCTGGCTTCAGCGGGCCGCTCCTTTCGGGGCGGCCCTTTTTTTCACCCGGCACGGGGTGTCATACCGGCGGCCCTTGATTTTTTGACTTTCGGAGAACGAAGGTAGAACCGGGGCCTCCGGGCCCGGTCCAGGGGAGCATCCGGTAAGACTCATCGGGCCCGGAGGTCCCGATGCCACCCGAGAACGGCTGATTCGCACCGGACGTTGGCCTCACCACCAACCGGCCAAAAATCCCAGCCAACCTTTGATCGCGACCACGGCGAGGTTCTTCGCCGCGTGCGCCGCGAAGCACGGCAGTAACGAACGGCTCGGATTCCACGGGCCCAGCCGCGCGGCGTAGAGCCAAAGCGAGGTCGCAAAAACCGCGCCTGTGCTGAACCAGCCCTTGGCGTCGAGTGTCCACGCCCAGCCCGCGTCGTCCCACCGCCACAGAAACGGGTGCAACGTCGCGAAGATCACCGAGGCGCCGACGGCCCCGAGCCACACCAGCGCCCGGTTCCGGCCGGATACGACGAGGAATCCCCGGAAAATGATCTCTTCGATCACCGGCGCGCCGCAGATCGAGTAGATCGCAAACAGCACCGTCATTTTCGATTGCTCGCCCGTAAGCCCGAGCACCGCCTCGCCCCACGTCTCCAGCCCCACGATGGCCAACGCGCCGGCGATCGCGATGGCCACGGCTTTGGCACTCGTCGGCGTCGCGCCGGGCAACGCGCCTCGCGCCGGCAAGGGGGGCGCGGTCGGGTCGGCCTTCGCCGCTTCCAGCCCGGAGCGCAGGTCCGACCGCCAAAGCCACGCGCAATAGGCGCCGGCGCCCGTCATCAGGATAAGCAGCAGGGGATGATTCATCGGGGATCGCGTTGCGGGGAGTTGTTAATTTCGGATTTCACGACTAACAATCTCGGATTGTGATCACCAGCGAAGCTCCGCCCGCCGCCCCCGCCAAACCCGCCCTCGCCGGCGTCTTTGCGCCCCTCGCGCCGCATCTGGCAGAGCTGGACCGTTACCTTCGCGGGCAACTCGCCTCGTTTGAACCCGAGATCCGCGGGATGGCCGACTACTGCATCGACACCTCGGGCAAACGCATCCGCCCCGCGCTGGTTTTCCTGAGCGGTTGGCGCGAACCCGGCGTGATCGCGCCCGATCTGGTGCGCGTCGCCGCCGTCGTCGAACTCGTGCACCTCGCGACCCTCGTGCACGACGATATTATGGACGAGGCCGATGTGCGCCGCAGCCGCCGCACCGCCGCCCGCGAATTCGGGCCCGCCGCCGCCGTGCTCCTGGGCGACGCTCTCTTCGCCCACGCGCTCCACCTCGCGGCGCAGTTTCCGACGACCGAAGTCTGCGCGGCCGTCTCCGAGTCCACGCGCCGGGTCTGCGCCGGCGAGATCGTGCAGACGCTGCGTCGTGGTTCCCTCGACATCACTCTCGCCGACTACCGGCGCATCATCGATCTGAAGACGGCCGAGCTTTTCCGCGTCTCCTGTTATCTCGGGGCCAAGCTCTCCGGTTCCGAGCCCGCCTGCGCCGAGGCGGCGGCGCGTTTCGGCCGCCACCTCGGTATCGCCTATCAGATTTACGACGATCTCGCCGATTATTTCGGGAACGAGGCCCGCATCGGCAAAACCCTCGGCACCGATCTCGCCAGCGGAAAACTCACGCTCCCGCTGATCACCTTGGGCGAGCGTCTGCCGGCCGCCGAGCGCACCCTGCTCGGCGAGGAGATCACCGGCCAACGGCCGCCGCAGCTTGAACTGCGACTGCGACAGATGCGCGAACTCGGTGTGTTCGCCGCCGTCGAGGCCGCCATCCATGCCGAGCTCGCGACGGCGAACGCCGCCCTCCTCCCGTGGCCGGATTTCACGGCCGCTCCACGCCTGCTCGCACTGGGCGATATGCTGCGCGGTCAGGTGGCCGGGCTGCGCGTCAGCGGCTGAGGCGGCGCGCCTCGGCGCGTTCCCAGGCGAACAGGTATTGCTGGGCGAGCCCGGCGAGCGGACCGAAGTGCGCACGGCCAAACTGCGCGACCTGAGCCGGCTTCCAGCCGTCGAGCCCGTAGCGCGCGGCCATCGTTTTCAATATCCACACATCCACGGGAAACGCCTCCAGCCGGCCCGCGCCGAAGAGCAGGACGCAGTCGGCGACTTTTTCGCCCACGCCCGGCAGCGAGACGAGCCGGGCCTTCGCCTCGGCGTAGGGCAACGCCTCCGTCTCCTCGAGCCAACCGGGATGGGCCGCGATGAACCGCGCGGTCCCGGCGATGTAGCGCGCGCGAAAGCCCAGCAGGCAGCCGCGCAACTCCGCTTCGGGCACGGCGGCGAGTTCCACCCACGTCGGCAGGCGGTTGAAGTGGAGCGCGCCGGTCTTGCCGACGACGCCCGACTCCGCGCAAGCCTCCGGGGTCTGCAAGTCGGCCGCCCTACCGATCGCCGTGCCGTGGCGCAGAGCGAGGAGCGCCATCATCTGCTTGATCTGCACGATCTGTTTCGTCGCGCTGCACAGGAAGCCCAGCAGCGTCTCGCCAAACGGTTGGCGCAAAATCCGCAGGCCGGGAAATTCCGCCAAGCACCGCGCGAGATGCGCGTCGCTGCGCCAGGGCAACGCATCGGCGAGCGCCTGCGCATCGCCGTTGCCATCGAGGTAACGGTTGAACGCCACGCCGGTCGCGGGCGAGAGCGCGGACCATTCGGGCCCGCCCGCCGCGTCGAGGCGCAGGCGCGCGACGTGGTCGCCCCAGACCCCGCGCCACGCCTGCTCGCCCTCGCGTTGCCAGCGGAAAGCCTGGCCGCCGTCGATCGTTTCGGCGAGGACGGCGGCGCCCGGCGTCGGCCGGATCGGGAGCGGTCGCCAGTCGGTCCAAGCAACCGTGTTCACGGGTCTGGCTTCGCCCACAGGAAACTTTGGCGGTTGGCCAACTCCGTGCCGTCGGCGGCGACGAGCGCGAGGCGCCAAGCGACGGGGTGTTGCTTGCGGTCGGGCCAGTCGGCGCCGGTGAGACCGAGTTCGCAGACGGTCTGCCCGGGGGTGAGCGCGGCGGGGAACGTGTGGGTGGTGGGCTCCGGTGAGGCCGGAGTGATGATCTGGAGGACGAACTTCGCGCCCGGATGGGCGGCCGCAGCCTTGGCGCGAATCAGAAAATAGTAGCCGGCGCGCGTCGCGGGTTGGGTGCGGAGGATGGGGTGGCGGCCGGGGTTCTCCTCGCCGGTAAAGTATTCCGAGCTGTCTCTTATACACATCTCCGAGCCCACGAGACTAAGGCGAATCTCGTATGCCGTCTTCTGCTTGAAAA
>ENA-ORBV01003768-ORBV01003768.1-microbial-mat-metagenome-genome-assembly--contig:-NODE-3768-length-29906-cov-5.510778_pt1 | contig 29906 bp, 17 predicted proteins | sample MGYA00237777_ERZ505514 | MGnify/ENA primary metagenome ERZ505514 (study PRJEB26160, sample SAMN06269048) | microbial mat metagenome | isolation source: Oligotrophic lake microbial mat | place... | reverse complement strand
ACTGTACAGTAGTTAGAGCGGTCCTGGTAAAAAGCCTGGCGACTTCTTGACAACCCCTACTACTGTACTTGAAGTAGCTAATAAGTAGTAATAGCTAGTACTACTAATAAAATAACAAATGTACATGTATTTTCGCATGGAGCTATGCAGGATCAGCCGATCTACAATTCTGAACTAGAGTACTAGCTAGCTAGTATAGTAAGTACATAATTTTTAAAGGATTGTGTGTGAACTCTTTGAACTGGTTACGCCGACACCCAATTCCATTTACTCTACTAGTAGTAGCTAGCAGGTACAGTAGTTAGCCACAATATACTTACTATCAGCCATGTCGACGACTAGTAGCTTTCGCGGGAGCACGAGTAGTAACGGCAACAACAATAACAAGAGCAGTACTGGTAGCAATAATGCGGCTCAACAACGATTTCTTGCTTCTGTGGGGACTTCTACGAGTAGTCTGGGAAGTCATAGCGGGAATGACGTCTTCCGATCTCGGTTTCGCCTGGAATTGAGCAACAAGCTCGAAAACAAGTTGTACGGACGTGAAAAAGAACTGGAAATTTTAAAAAATGGCTACGACAAGGTCAAGGGAAAAGGTGCCAAAGCACAAGTCATCCTGGTGGGTGGCAAATCGGGAGTTGGAAAATCTCATTTGGTCAAGCATTTGGAAGTCATGATGGAAGAAGAACGAAAAACGGACGAACAGCTTGGGTATTTTGTGAGTGGAAAATTTGAACAATATGGAAATTCCAAATCTTTTCCTGCTTTGGCCGATGCCTTGGCGTCTTTGTGTACCAAAATTATGATGGAAGACAAAGCATCATCGCCATTGTCACCCGAGAACAACAACAACAACAACGTCAAAAAGTCTCATTTGTTGGCCCTTCAGGAACGAACGTTGCGAGCACTGCGAAAAGAGTGGACGTTACTGGCCGATGTGATTCCCAATTTGGCAACTCTTCTTGGCAAGGGCGAAAAAGAAGAGGATGGGACGAATCATGAGTCCGTCTTTTCTCTCGATCTGCCAATCTCCAGAGATTCTATGTCGTCGGCTTCTGTCACGGACTTTGTGGATCAAGCGTCACATCAAGGAAATAAAGTGATTCGATTGAAAATTCTCTTTCGCATCTTGATGAGGTCCTTGGCATCTCCCAATCATCCCATTGTCCTATTTTTGGATGATTTGCAATTTAGTGATGATGCATCCTTGGATCTGATTGAATCCTTGGTCTTGGACACGGCACTCGAAAACATTCTCTTTGTTTTGGGATATCGGGACGATGAAATCGAAAAGTATGCTCGAGCCAAAAAGTTTTTGGAAAACCTCACGCCCAACAGCAGCAACGACAAAACTCGCAATAAGTCGTTTACCTTTCTTGCCATTCACAACCTTTCCGTGGATGCCATTCGCGATCTTTTGGCAGATGTCATGGATCTTCGCAAGAGGCGGGATGACGACGACGAAGAAGATGAGGTGCTTCCTCTGGCCAACGTAATTTTACGCAAGACTCAAGGAAATCCCTTTTTTGCATTGGAATTTCTACAAAGTGCGGCGGAGAACGGCTTTATTTACTTGTCCTTGGAACACGGCAAATGGATGTGGGATGCGGCCAAGATTGAAGCCGAAATGAATGTCAGCAAAAATGTTGTAGAGCTGGTGTTGAATCGACTCCAAACATTTCCGGACGAAGTTCAGGTACTGCTGAGTTTGGCTTCGTGCATTGGGGCAGTCTTTGATGCCACCTTGTTGGCAACCTTGTATGAGAATACATTATCATCGACATCCGCGGAGACAGCTCCACCATCCATCACGTCCATCAAGGAGGTGTGCCGATCAGGCCCCCTTGGTGCGCTGGAGCTGGCGACGGAAAGCAGCGAGAAAGAAATTCGGTCCATGCTGCAACATGTGGTCGAACAAGGAATTCTCGTGTCGGGGGATCAACTGCAATACCAATTTTCTCATGACCGCATCCAACAAGCCTCCTATTTGTTAATGTTAGAAGGCAAGGAGCAGCAAGGCATGGAACTTCGAGTGGGACTCCAGTTGCTCCGAATGTTTCACTCGCATGTTTCGCAGCGGTGGATGTTATTTGTCGCGGTCAATTCCATTACACGCAATGCGGACCTATTGGATCCCAAGGAAAAGATTGAGCTAGTGAAACTCAATCTGGAAGCGGCGCTCAAAGCGAAAAGCGAATCCGCCTTTCTTCTAGCGGCAGATTATCTTCGAAACGGCCTTCGACTCTTGAGTAGCGATGAAAACAAGTGGGACGAATTTCACAAACTGGCAGTGGAAATATATACGTTGTCTGCCGAAATGGAATATACGGGGGGAAATTGCGTGAGAGCAGAGGAGTTGGCGCGAGAGATCATTGATCGCAAGGATGTCACAGAAGATGCGAAAATCCCTGTGTACTATACATTGATGCGTGCCGCTGGAGATCAAGTCAAATTGAGAATGGCGCTGGACATTGGAATCGAAGCCTTGCACCAGCTCGGTGTTACTATCCCGACCAAGCCCGGCCTACCCAGACTCTTATATGATTTACACAAAACTCAAAAGCTCGTGAAGGGAATGACGGATGACGACCTCATGAGCTTGCCCAAAATGACGGATGCGAAAAAGATGCTCGCCATGGACTTTCTGATGGCTATCACTGCGTATTCATGGGTTCTTGCCGAATCGATTCTTCTCTCGGTTATCTTCCTAAAATCTATGCGAATGAGCTTAAGGTACGGGGCAAGTTCTAATTTGCCCGCTTCTTTTGCATCCTACGCGATATTGATGTCGAGTATCGACGATGTGGATGAATCCTTTCGTTTCGGGGACCTCGCAGAGCGCTTGTTGGCAGAAGATAAGGAAGGCACTGCAGGCTGTATGGCGTTTACACTTACGATTGTCCACGGCAATTGCTCCCACTGGAAGAAACCTCTGACACACAGCACAGAACCGCTCCTGGAAGGGTACCAGTTCGGAATGATGCGAAGTGGGGACATTGAATGGGCGTGTCTCTGCGTTGCTACGTACTGTGGTTGTTACCTGAGCTCTGGCTTGCCGTTAGCTCCATTTCCCAGTGATGCCAGACGATTCGCGCAAGTTTGTGTGGACTACGATCAACATATATCCTTGATTTATGTTCAGATGTTACTACAAACGGCGCTCAATTTGATGGGAGAATCCGAAGACCCGGGTGTCCTCTCTGGGGAAGCCATGAAAGAAGATGAAACTCTGGAGCGCCTCCGAATGATGAATCAGCATGCAACAATCTGGATCTTATATTATCATCAAATGGAAGTCAACTACATAATGGGTAACTTTGATTATTCGCTCGAGCGCGGAAAGGCGCTTTGGGACCTTCGCTGTGCCCTGTGGAAAGGACATTATCATTATGGCGATGCTTGTTTTTATACAGCTGCTGCGGAATTTGCGGTCGCCAGGAAGCAAGGAGCGAATAAACCCCCATCAAACGCAATGAAGTTGCTGAAGGAAATCCACGCTTACGAAAAGAAAGGCGCCGTGAACCTGCACCCAAGGCGCTTATTTTTAGAAGCAGAGGCCGCCACATTAAAGAGTGGTCGAAATGCGGATGATGTGCGAAGATTATTTGATGCTGCCATCGCAGCAGCAGTACGTTCTGGTCTTACGAACTTTGCCGCTATGGCCAACGAACGGGCAGCTGAATTCATGATGGATCACGAGGACCACTATTGGGCGCAGTTGTATATGACAGCGGCACGTGACCGTTACGTCCAATGGGGTGCCAAGGCCAAGGTGAAGGTGTTGGAGAAGGAGTTTTTCCCTCTTTTGTCAGGAAGTGAAACGCAGCAGACAAGTGGTACTGCTTCTAGTAGCAAGCGCGGACAAGAACGATATTCTGTGCTGAAGAGTCCAGACCTTTCCGAAATTCAGCGTTCCGAGATGTTTAATTTGCGCAGTAGAAAAAGCTCCGATTTTCGTTCTTCCGAGATATCAAATGGTACTTTTAGTATGTCTTGAATTGTTCATTAAACAGGATTAGGGTAATATAATAATCACGTGCCTGCTACAATACAGTTATAATACGATTTAGTAGAATAGATTTCCAAACTTCATTTGTAGGTTGGGCAAGAACGTAGTAAAAATTACATGTAGTACAGTACTGTACCCTACTGAAAAGGTACCAGCCCTCGTCAAGTTCGACCGCCCTTAGTCCATTAAACGAAGACACCAGTGGAGTATCGAGTAGCTTTCCCGCGGAATGGTGGTAGCAGTCAGTGCTTTGATCATCTTGGAAAAGCCGACGATATAGGGTTGCCAAACTCATCCATTGATGGAGCATTGTCTTTACCGGTAGAACCGTTCGCAGCATAGAATGATTGCCAATTTCTTCAAGGCTGTCGAAGGAATACTGGGCTTCTAGGAGTACAAATGGAATCAGTTATAAATGAAGTGCATATTAAGCTTAATTAGTATGCTTTACAATAGAGGGCCTGCCTATCCTAAATCATACATGTTTTAGATAGGTGTGAGCCTCAGTCGCACGTTGAGAACATTTCTGTGCTCTCGGACGCCACACGTTTACGGCCTCCACATTCACCTCGCGCAGGATGGTTTAGAGCAAGTGAAACTCGCCCATCAAAATACGCTTCTCTCGAAAAACAAGGAAAAGGTAAGAGGCAATTCACCTTCCTCGACACGTTCTTCCATCTTTCGATCCCACGGGCCATCCCTTAGGACATTTTTTCGAAAGGGGATGGTGCCGAGGTCGAAAGTCATCAACGCTATCAGTAACCAACCATTTGTTCATTCGAGATAGAAGAGAAGAACGTAAGCAGATTTTTTATTTAGTTCCATCTTCACTGCGTGTCAAGAGAGCCTCAAATTCCTGTTGCAAAATAGCATCGTCACTGACGCAGGGGAGTCCCTCACGGGCCCCTGGTTGTTCCAACTTTTTGGCTGCCACTCGCGTAGCAATTCTCATGGCGTGTGCCAAGGCCTGATTGGTCATTTTCTGTGATTTTTGTTCCAGTTGGGGATTGGCCGCCAAGTATGCCCACAAGGCCGCGATCAATCCCCCCTGAAAGGCATCCCCAGCTCCCGTACTATCCACCACATGACAACTCCCCCATGCTGGACACCACAAGGCCCCATCACGATGGCTCACAACGGGAGCTGTCTTGGTCTCATCATCTGTCTCCAAAACTATGTCAGCGTCACCAATAATGCTATCGTCGTCGTCGTCGTCTTTGACTCTATGATTTTTCTTGTCCCGTTTCATGAGCACCAAACAACATCCCTGAGCCCCCAATGTTTGTACGACAATTTGAGCACGAGGGGCTTGGTCGTGCATGACTTGTTTCAGACGGCGAACAATTTCTCGATCGGTCGCCGTCGATGGTGTTGCGGGCTGTGGCTGCTCTTCCTTTGCTTCTTCGCGAATATGGTCTTCTTGTTGTTGACTACTATCGTCCGACAGCAATTGTGACACCGTATCGCAATATTTTGAATTGCAAATGACAATGCTTGCACCCTCCAATAGTTCCAAAAGACCTTCCCGAGGTCGTTCCACATCGAGTGAGTATGGAATGTTGAGGGCTACACATTGCTGTGCCAAATACACGGCAGCTTGAGGATGACGACCATCGAAATGAACAGCATTGTAAAACTGGTGTTTCAGCTTTTGAACAAGTTGGGTTTGACAAAATTCCAGACTCATATCCCGTAAAGATGGTTGATGAATAATAGTTCGTGTCTGATCAGGAGTCACCAAGACGTACGAAAAGGGCGACGTTCCACCGCCGCATATTTCTATCGTATCTTCAACCCCAACCCCAAAGGCTTCCAGTCCATCCAGAATGGTTTTGCCATTGGCATCGTCCCCCACCGCCGTGGCCAGATCCACAGATAATTGCAAATTACTTTCCGACGACGACGCCAAACGAGCCAGAGCACACGCCGTGTTGGCAGCATTTCCACCACCACTCACGACAAGCGACGAAGATCTCATTTTTTCATCGGGTTGTGGAATATGATCCACAGTAGCAATGTAATCGACAGAGGCAATTCCAAAGCACAAAATGCAAACAGGCTTTTTGGTTGTTGTTGGTGTTGTTGTTGTTGTGGCTGTTTCTGTCTCTGTGGCGGCGGTGGCGGAAGTAGTAGTCGCCATTCTGTACTCTTCTGTACTTTACTCAAAGTAGCATTGGTTCCCGAGAACAAAATTATATCAAGAGTGAATTTACATCAGATTGGAGTTTGACAGCAGTCTAGTGGACAAAGTCAGTGGAGGAGATTTCTTTAAGAGTAGGAATACTTCATTGTTTTCTTTCTCTGTTTTATCCGTTACTCAGACATTTCGAGCGGAGAATCCTGTCATGGCCATCTGACAAAAAAGATATGGCAATCCCAAAAAGTTTTTTCGGGATTTGTGTCGAAGACAAGTCCAGGACAGCTTTTGTGAGCAAAAGATCCCCATGGGATTGATTGAAAAAATTACACGTTCTTATTGGCTGACGCGAGCGCTAGGCGAAATATTTAGCCATAGAACGACTGTACTCGCGAAATATTTAGCAATTCAACGACTGTACTCCCATCCGGCCTGACGTGCCTTTCGCATAACTGACGTACTAACCTTCATTCTACAAAAGATACACTCGTACAATTGTACCGAGAATGTATGACAAGGCCAATATCGACGTCAACACAAAAATGAATCTCACTACTAGCTAGCTAGCACCGGCACGGTACGTACTTGTACTAAAAGTCGCCAGACATCCCGTTTCGGAGACAGAGTAGACACGACACCAAAGCTTCTTTCGCCGCGGCTTCCGATAGATGCAAGTGAAGAGAAAACTCTCGAGTCTCTCATACTTTGTCTTAACAGAAACAAAGTTATCCCTTTTTATTTTTCCATTCTTTTCTTTGGTTGGAAAATAATATATCAAGATGAAGCTCGCTTTGGTTTTCATGCCCGTAGTGGCAACTGCCTTTACCATGCCCAAGGCATCGTTGAAAGGACGCATTATGCACTCCTTTCTCCGTGCTGAAATGGGAGATGAATTCACAGTGGGTGTCCTCGGAGATCTGCACATGGATCCTCGTAAAATGGAAGATTACGAGACTGGTCGTGAGCAATGGATGCCCATCTTGGAAGAGGCCAAAGCCAAGCATGGAAATGTTGCCATGTGCTCTCTTGGAGATTTGGGAGAATCCAAATCGGTCCGACCCAAGGAAACTTCCGAGCTGTTCGCCGGTACTACAGAGTGCCACGAGTTGGCCGCCGAATTCTTGGGATCCTTTGGTGTCCCGTACGAAGTCATTGGAGGAAACCACGACTTGGAAGGTCTGGATGAATTCGCCACTGACGCAGAGAACTTGGCTGTCTTCTTGAAATGTCACAACAAGCCAACTCCTCAATTCATTCGTCAAATTGCGGACAAGACCCTTTTGGTTGGTCTCGGCTCCACTGTCTTTCGTGATGCCGTCTACACTTCTCACGAAGTTACTATTGACCAAGCGCAAATCGACTGGTTCGAAGAGACCGTCAAGAACCACCCCGCCGAGGAAGGATGGAAGATCTTTGTTTTCACCCATGCTCCTCCCAATGGTTCGGGATTGCGTGTCTTGCAAGAGAACCACGTTGTCAATGGGTGCTGCTGGTTGAACCACTCCAACGAAAAACAATGCCAAAAGTTTATCAACTTGGTTCGTGAGCACCGTTGTATCAAGGCCTGGTTCTCTGGACACTTCCACTTGGGTCAAGATTACCAAGATTCCATTACCTTCCCCACCATTGACCCCAAGGATGGTCCATACCCCAACCGTGGATCCTGTGTCTTTGTCCAAACATCCGTCATGCGTGGAGGAACTTCTCGTGATGGACGTCAGCAGTCTCGTTTGATCCGTGGAAACAAGGATGGGTTCGAAATCTGCACCGTGGACCACCAAAAGGGCGGCGCCATTCGTTTGGATGCCAGCATTACCTACAAGGGTGACACGAACGAAGTCGGTGTCTATGCTCATCCCGATGAAACTCGCGGCGAAAACGACGAAAAGTACTTCAAGGTGTACCAACCCAATGCCGGTGACGCTCTTCACCCACCGGACAAGGGTTACATCCCATACGGCGATGATGGTCTTCTTCGTGTCAACGAAAAGGCCACCATGGACACTGTTGCGTGGTGGAGAATGGCTGGTGGACGTGTCTTGGGTATGTTGAACGGTATGTTGGTCGAATACGATCAATCCACCCTCGCTCCTTTGGGTTTGGTTGTTGGTGCCGATGAACTTCTTGGCAAGCAAATTGTCGTTGTCGATTCTGGTTTGGAAGATGATGGCTGTGTCATCGAGGACGACGAAGTAGGCATGGAAGGTGCTGATTGTGCCAGTGCTGGACCTTACCGAGAACAGGCTGTGCTCATGGTCGACAGTGACACTGGCAGTGTCACTGTTATCCAACCCAACGAGGACGGATCTTACTGGCGCAAGATTGTCCGAAACAAGATGGTCCGAATGCAAGAAGTTCGTCGTATCAAGGTATGTCACGCTTGCATATTATTGATTAGTTGCCGCTTCTATCACTCAGCTCTTAGTCGATGAAGTTGTATCTTCTGCGTTTGTACCCGATCTCTTTCTAACACTTGTTCGTTTCCTTTCCTTTCCTTGTGACAGGCTGCCAAGAAATTCGCCATGGAAGTCATGGGTGTCGATGAGGATAGCGCCCAGGTGGTCTCCTCCTGGGGACCCTACACCACCACTTCGGGAACGGCCAAAAAGACTGGAGTTGCTGGTCTCACCGTTCCATCTGAGCGTTAAGCCCACTTTAGATGCTGTAGCCATTTATTGAATTAATATTTCTAAATCTAATTTATGCTGCTATTCGGTAGCCAATAGACTCGTTTTGAAGACATACAGAAGTAGGAATGATTTTTGTTAAACATGGATTTGACGCATGCCGTAATTGCACGGGTCTCGTCTCGGGGTATTGATAGTGCGATGGTACTCGGCGACTTCACAAAGTGATGGGAGCCCTGGCAACGCCCCTTGCAACTCCCTCAGGTGAGATGGAAACGAGGGCCTGAGTGAACAGTGAGTGCATAAAGCAGATTTCATAGTTTAATTGGGTACTTAGCTCAGCAGTCCAAGGTGGCCCCCAAATGGCGGCAAAACGTCTGGGATGGCTCCCATTTCCCCGGGACCTGCCCATCAATCACACTGGCTAGAAAAAATTACAAAACAAACCACACTTTAAATATATATGCATGCAAAAAAAAGATGAGATATCATGAAAAATATCTAATGAATTCTAGAATACTTTTTACACTGGTGTACTCCGCCGAAAAGCAAGGACAGGGAACTCCAAGCCCTCCTGTCAACATTCAATCCAGCATTGGGCAAGACACTCAGAACCCTCTGAAAATGATCTGTTCTTCCTTGGTGAGCGTCCGTCCGAAAACTATATCCCTATAAGCGTCGCCGGAAGCATCGTAGTGGGAATCCGTAACTGTGCCATCTTTGATTGTTGGAATCCAAGGAGCTTTCATCTTCTTCCTCGTCAAGTTTTTCCAGTCGATTGACTTGAACCAAGGGTGGTCACTAATATCTCGCGAACCATTAGATAGGTTCCCTAGACGTTTGGCTGGGTTTCGGACTATCAGCTTCCGAATCAAATCCACTGATATGTCGTCCAACGAAGGAGGAATCTCCAGCTCTACTCGAACAATTCTTTTCATCATATCAACTTGCTTCGTTTCCGTCTTATAAAAGGCCGATTTTCCTGTTAGTAGTTCATAAATAAGAACGCCAAACGCCCAAAGATCGGCTGATTTGTCATGGCCCTGAGACATAAACACTTCTGGCGCCTGAGAACCGCAAAGAAAGCAACATTGGCGTTAGGTAAAGGAGGAACAAATACAAAGCCCAAAAATTCGCTCCCTTCAAGTACTTACCAGGTATTCAGGAGTGCCACAAAGCGTGAACGTTTTGCTTGTGACAACTTTGGAAAACCCAAGGTCAACGATTACACAGTAGCCTTCCTTGTCAATCATTACGTTTTCACTATAAAAGGGCAAAATGTGAGTGGACACTTTCCTTTTGCGTGAATGCTTCACTCTCTTGTATACTGAAAAGAACTCAAAATGACAGCAACTTACGGCTTCAGGTCACGGTACACAATATTCCTGGCGTGGAAATGGGAGAGAGCACTGTGTATGCAAGACCCGTAGAACACAGCATCGTTCAGCGGCAAGCCTTTTCCTTTGGTATTCACGATTATGGTATACAGCTCGCCGCCTTGGACAAGGTTTGTCAAAATGTACAAATTCGATTCATCTTGAAACGATGATACTTGTCCCAAAATGAACGGGTGCCTCAGGGTCGAAAGGATATCTTTTTCTCTCAAAACATTTTTAGTTTGTTGCCGGTCGAGGATTCGTCGTTTGTTGAGTTCTTTTAAAGCGTAATGCTCGCCCGTCTGTAAATGTTTGACAAGCCAGACCTTTCCAAAACCGCCATGACCCAGAACACGCAGCTTCTCCAAATCTTTCGACAGAATGCGCTGGGAGGAATAGTTACTGACGCGCCGCGACAATGAAAAATCAATGGGCTCACCCAACCGCGTCAGATCTCCGACAACTTCCAGTAAGTCTTTTTTTGTGAGCGCATAAACCGTGGCATTCTCCTCGCAGATAACATTGAAACAGCTCAGTTTGACGGGATCATCGCGGATGTGTTTGTCGCCGTAATAACCTCCAGTTTTCAACGTGAAAACCACTTTGTCTTTATCACCCTTCCCGTCGTAGACAGCTATTCGTCCTTTCTGAATCATGATCAACTCTTGGCTGTAGGGCTTGCCAAGCTCATCAATGCGGTGTCCCTCCTTGTGGCAATATGTTTGCATGCGCTCCGCTAGCTGATCTAATTCCGTTTCGGTGATATCCTCCGAATCGGCAAATATCGGAATAACTTTTAACAATCGCTTTTTCGTGTTGTGCTCAATGACGTGCTGCAATGACCCAAAGGTTGTTTCAAAGGTTTCCCGGTCGACGGCCCACGCCGTGACAGCGCTAAGTGCCGTGGTATGAGCATAGCGCGGCTCTCCGGTCAAGAAGGAACGTTCGCCAAAAAAGTCTCCTGCCGTCAGCTCCAAATCTGCGGACTGGCTGTCGCCCAAGCCAATTCCATGAATACGGACAGTCCCTTGCTCGATAATGTAAAAAATCGTTCCAATATCTCCCTTATTCACAATGCGTTCCTCAGGCTGAAAATGGACTCGTTCCATGGCATTGGCAAATTTTCTCAATTCTGCATCTTCCATTCCTTCGAACAAAGTAATCTTTTTGAGTAACCCCATCATTTCTTCTTCTTGTGTCATGGCGTGATGGGCAAGTTTGGCCCTAAAGGATTGTTGATGCATTTTCCACAAGACACAATCGGTTCTCGCTCTAGCACTTGTCATTCTTGGTACATCAAACAAGAGTGCTTGTTCTCCAAAGGAATCACCTCGACCAAGTGTTCTGGTACGAATCTTCCCCGTACTGTGCCCGTCCAGAATATCCACTTGTCCTTGATCAATAATATAAAAATATTCTCCCACATCCCCCATGGCGAACAAGACGTCTCCTTTTTGTATCGTTTTGTCTTTGGCCAATACATCGACAATGAACCGTCGTTCCTTTTCTTCCATGTCACAAAAAATAAAATTTCGATCTTCGACCAAGACTTTGTCCAAAAATTGGAGTTCCTCTTTGGATTTGGGGTAACTTTGTGGACATTCCGTGGCCACAACTTGCGTGGCAAAGACGGTCAATCGATGTCGTCGTTCTTCTTGTTTTAATTGTCGTTGTCGGACGGCCTCTTCAATAAAGGATTCCATTTGTCGAATTTTGAGGGAGTTTTCGCGATGTTTTCGTGCTTCCGCGGCATAGTCATCGTTGCCCTCCCACGAAGGTATGAGCAATAAATTTTGTTTGGCATCTTCTTCTTCGTCACCACAACAACCACAAAAGGTCCAGCAAAATGCCTTCATTTTTGAAAAAACGTCCGTATTGGAATACAACGGAAAGACGAGAAATAAATCAATGGCGGGTCGAGCGCTTCACGCTACTAGATTAGGAGCTTGGTGCCGGTACCTCTAAAGCGCAGTATCAAGGGACACGAACAGAGCTGGAGTTGTTGCAAGAAAGGAGGTCTACTTGACTATCTCTGTCTTCTATTATTAATTGTATTTGCTCCACGAATGACAATCGAATGACTTCGGCGTTTGTAATGCTGCATACCAATAAGGCCAGCACACACATACACGCATCGCTGTCGTAATCGGCGTGATGGTCGAATCAATGAGAAGAAGGGAAAAAGAGTTCCATGAAATTTCACGGAATCTTAATAGTTAGTTGTTTAGGGTGAGAGTTAAATACCGATTCATGGAAGATTCGAATTCTGGTCTTTTTGCCCCAGGGTAACGGTCACTTCAACTGCGCGTCCAATCATGAATGAATGAATCAAGCAAAGCATGCCCTTCTTTTTCTAAATTTGTTCGTTTTTGTCGCGAAAGATGATTGATTCATTCATGATGGTTCATACTAGCTAGTATATACATTCATTGAGATTCGTTCTTCTAAACCACAGTTCAGAAGTCATAATTATGTTCTACCAGACGCGACGAGACAACTGCCTTCTGATAACAGTCAATGTAGCTGAAGCTATTGATTAAATAACCACCATGACATCAACGAAAAGCAAAAAAGAAGCTTCCATCTATAAACAGTTCAATCTGAAAGTAGACGACGAGAATCCGGTCGCCCTGCCGAAGGAAGAAACACCGGAACTGGAAGAACAGTCGCTCGACAAAACCAAAGACAACTCCATCACTGGCCATGACAACACGTCTTTCAGGGCCTCCTCTCTGAGAAACAGCATCATCCAACGAAAGAGTAGTAAACGTAAAACTCCGAAAGGCCGTCTCTATAGTAGATCCTACAGTCAACGACCCGGTGGCATTCATGTGGACGATTGTCTCTTTGGTTTGAAACTGGCACACATTTCCTGTACCGACGATACCGGCGAAGGAATGAAGACGTGTGGCCCTGCGGCACTGGAAGCCATGAAATTGTCGCTTGGTACAGACAACAACGACGACTTGTACAAGCCTCTGTCGACCATTTTACGAGAATCCTTTGATTTGAAGTTGGACTATTTCATGGACGAAAGCGGGATGCGCTATGGGCGTCCTATCGATACGCAGGGTTTTATTGCCTCTTCTTTCAAATCTTCCAATGGCATCGAGGGTGATGGGGATGGGGATGACATTATAGTGGTATCTTACCGATATACAACGACAATGTACGATTGGTTGACCAATTTGGATATGACCTCGAGTGAGTGGGAACCAGATGTGGATGAACTGATTGGGCATGCCGGCCATTGTTCCTGCTTGGATGGGTTGTTTACCAAGTATTGTTTGGGAAGAGGCAAACCTCGTGTTCACACCGGATTTTACAAGTAAGTCACAACCACAGCCAAAAAGATAAAGGTACACCATCCATGCAAGTCTTACATATTCACGTACTTTCCTTTGGGGCGATGTGATTTGGTTGGCAGTAACTTTGTGCATTCCATTCCACATCTACGAAAGTATGTCGTGGAACGTTTGCTGGGGGACGACAGAAACGACATTAAACCGAAAAAGATATATGTTTCTGGGTACAGTTTAGGGGCTGCCCTGGCGACGCTGGCGTTTTGCTGGCTCCTCGAGGCCCTCCCCCTCGAAAACCCATCCTTCCCAGCGCACAAGATTATCCTCGTGACGGCGGGGAGCCCTCGTGTGGGGGATAAAAAAATGCGAGAACGTGTCATGGAAAAAATGCAAGTGTTGCGACAAATGGACCGAGCAGTGATTTGTCGCTTGGTCTACAACAACGACTTGGTTCCACACATTCCATTTCATAGCTATGGATACCGCCATTTGGAACGGTTAGTATTTTTATCACCGGATGGAGATGTCATCATCAATCCCAAATTGAAATTTTCGCGCAATTTTAAGGAAGTCTATGGATTTTTCAAGTCGTTCTGGAAGGATGAGAAGGTGAAAAGGATGGCTGTGGTAGCCGACAAACAAGCCAGCCCCGGTCAAAATACAGAGGTTCAGGATGGAGGAAAGACTGCATTTGAAAAGGAGGTGGAAAGTGCAGCAGGACCAGTCGCGGACGTACGTTTTTGTTTTGTCTTGTTTTGCTCATTCATAGCCAGTTGTGTTTGTTTGTTGAAAGGAAAGGCATTCATTAATGTTCATTTTCCCGCATTTTCTTTTGAACAGCACATGCACTTTTTTTACTTGAAGGCCCTTTTAAAGTTGAAAGAACAAGAAGACCGGGATGGGACACCATGCGCTCTTGGTGCCGAGCATTCCACGCCACCTCCCTGCCACGAGTGAAGAAGAAGATGGCTTCTTTGCGAGTTGGACGTATATTTCAATGGGTTTCTTTGCAGGATTGCTGCGCTTCTTTTTTCAAGGCAGGTTCTATGGGTCTCTACATGTTTTTTTTCCTTCCTATTTGAAATAGATTTGAAATAGTGTAAATCTAGTGGTAGTTAGAAGGTCATTAAATACAAATCAAAACCCCAATAACCATCATCCTCGTTCTCTGTGCTGTGGGCTTTTCTGCCCCAGCTATTTGGAACAAACCTCTAATGGAAGTGTTCCCTTCCTTCCCTCATCTGGTCCCACGTCACATCTGACATTTCTACCCCAGTTAATGTAACAACACCTATCCATCAGCAACCCCAGCAATCATGACAGCTTCTACAACCCTCGTTTACCCAACTTTGCCCACTGCTGCCCATCTTGCTGCAGCACCACTCTCTCCAACTGTAGCACAACTGCTGAGGAGGTGATCTGCTCGTTTGTGGTCTCTTCACTTACAGGACAGACACCATCTTTGACATCAGAATCCCGGACCTTGATGCTCCTTCCTATGTCAGCAAAGATCCTGAGAAACGCATTGTTGCCTCTGAAAGAGAAACTGCAAAAATGAATGTTTTTGCCATCTCAGTTGATTAAATAGTTGCCCCTGAAGCAACACTCTGCAACACATTGTCCATCGTCTCAGTAAAAATGGCAACACACATGCTCTGCCAATTTTGGTTGTGTCAAATCAAGAATGGGCATTGCGAATATTCGTGTGACCTGCCTCTGCCTGCGGAACTGCACTACACTAAAAGCTGCAGGCCTGTTGAGTGTTTGTAAATGAAAATTATAAGCTTAGAAATGATCTAAAACTAAAGCAGCATTTGAGAGAGGTTCGGCTCAAGATCCCTCAGCCTAATCCTCTCTCTAATGAGATGAACAATGCTTCTATGTGAAGAATCGGTGTGCCAGATGTATGCTTGTTAGACTGTCGTCTCAATGATAGCCTGTGTTGTGCGATCCAGAACAAAATGTGTTCTAGCAGCATGCAACGGTCAATGAGACATAGCTGTTGCATCACATAGGCATTAGAGTTGCATCATCCATGATGATGCTTCGTCACTCTCCTGAGCAACCTTCTTCATCATTAGTTACTAATAGCACTAGCTGATAAACGATGATTATCAACCAGAAATTCGACTGCAAACAAGGGACCGTGACGAAATGCAGCGAACAACACCTTAAAAAGAAACTTTCCTCCTCTAATGTTTCACCAAAAGAATAGATGCTTTTACATGCAAATTCAAAAGTTATGAGTGTTAAGCTTCCATAGAAATAGCTGCACATATTGTCGAATATTCCAACGAGATCGACATCTTTGATTGGCAAGATTGATTGCGCAGTGCGCATGTTTCGTCATGGTGACATGCACTTGTTACCACAAGCCCATAGGAGTATGCACTATCATGATAGAACATGGTGTGGGAAACATCAGTTTGTTTCCATCTTATGTTCCGGATCCAATCTTGTATCTTTTTCTTTGGGATGCACAGCAGCTTCTGGTCTGGAACTCGAGAGATGACTCTGATTCGTTGACTGAATCACGGATGAAATCGTGCCTTTGTCATAGCGTCTACTAGTCCCAAGACACTGAGGAGCATCGGTTCAAAGAGTGACTCACGCATGTGAGTCACAAATCCCACGTTTAGGTGATTAGCCCTAACCTTAGCGGGCAAATGGTGCATTGCAGAACAACCTCGTCAAACCGTGCTCTGGACTTCCCCCTGCCTTTGGGATGAAGAAGTTGCCTGCCATCTTCAATGGCCAGGTAATTCACACAAGTCTGTAGTAGCCTTGCTACGATTATGGTAAATGCTTATAATAAGTACATTAGATCAAATAGATCAATGCAAATCTTCAATTGTTGAAAATCTCAAAATCAACATTTCCTTTGAAGACGCACATCTATTCATCGACGATGCGAAGCGATGACCGTTTTCAACGAGAACCCGTCACCCACGAAAGGTTTGCATCAACTCTTTGTCGACTCCCTCCTTCCGTATGATGTCAAAACAGGACTCACGCGATGGCCTGCTGAACTGGATCTCTGGATACTACTGCCCGTTGACTCGATTGACGATGGGAAGAGAAGGGTGGTGGTGAGAATCGGTCTCAGTCATCATAACGTCAAAGAAGTACCCGATCAAACGATAATGCAAAACACGGAGTGGTCATAAAAACAAACCAAGCCATCTGCCCCATCGACTTGATACAGAAGAAAATAATAAATTGGATCAAAATGCCTTTGGATAAGTCAATGTGTAAGTTTTTTCCTGGGCCGATACGGATTTTCGTGTGACGAAATTAAAATGTCATAATTTGTTTCTAACTCACGCGCCGCCTGCCTTCTCGACCCTTCTGCTTTCTCAGTCGAAACGAACGCGGCGCCCATGATGGGAATGGGTGACTTTGAAGCTCGCCAACGTGCCTTGAAGCAACAAGAACGTCGTCGCAAGAGCGATTGCACCGAGCTGTTGCGCAAAAGTAATTTTAGCGGCCTCAGCCAGGCCGACACGCTATCCGCCGAGATTAAGAAAGAAGTCAAAAAGAGCCAGGATGATGCGACCAAGTTTATGCATGAGAATCTGAGCAAGGGTTCTCAGGGTCTCAACCAGCAGTTCCTGAAAGATAAGGCCATGAAGGAGGAAGAGCGCCAGCGAAAGTTGGCAGCAGATGAAATGAGGAAGGGCTACAAGGGTGGAGTCAGGGAGGATGACCTGAAGCTTGCAGAAATCAAGAAGGAGGAGCGCCTCAAAAAACAAGCAGCAGATGAAATGAGGAAGGGCTACAAGGGTGGAGTCAGGGAGGATGATCTCAAGCTTGCGGAAATCAAAAAGGAGGAGCGCCTCAAAAAACAAGCAGCAGATGAAATCAACCGTGGTTACAAAGGTGGAGTCAAGGAGGAGGATCTCAAGTTGGCAGAAATCAAAAAGGAGGCAAGGCAGAAAGAGCACGACGCCGCTAATCATAATCACTCTAACCTTAGCAAGAATTCCCAAGACATGAATGGCCAGTACCTGAAGGATAAGGCTGCAAAGGAGGAGGAGCGCCAGAAGAAATTGGCAGCAGATGAAATGAGGAAGGGCTACAAAGGTGGAGTCAGGGAGGATGATTTGAAGCTGGCTGGAATCAAAAAGGAGGAGCGTCTCAAGAAGCAGGCAGCAGACGAAATCAATCGTGGCTACAAGGGCGGCGTAAAAGAGGAGGATCTCAAGCTTGCAGAAATCAAGAAAGAGGAGAGGGAGAAAAGGAAATCTGCAGTTGAGATGAACAGTGGCTATAAAGGGGGATTGAGGGAGGATGATTTGAAGCTGGCAGCGATCAAGAAAGAAGGGCGCGAGCAGAAGCAGGCAGCAGACCAACACAATCATTCGTACGGAGGCGTGAAGGGCTCTCCGGCGCCCGCCTCTCCGGCACCCGCTGTCGAAGCTGCTCCCAAGGCAGCTCCTGAAGCTGTCCCCGAAACCGCGGCAGAGTGTTGATCGCTGACAACAGAGACTCACCAATACCTCTTTAAGAACCAATGGCAAAGGTGGCTGGAGGAATTGCATTCCTGCCACAGTCCTTTTATTTCCAGTGAAGCTACACGACAAATGTGACAACATGCAAAGATAGGAATGCATGAGTTGAACCTCATCTGCAGTGGGCGAGGAAATAATATTTAATGTTTTTTGTTTCCGAAATGAGAAGTGGTCTAGCCACGGACAATTTTGCGCCATCGACTTTATAATCGGCAGTCGGTCGCTCGTTGTTGCTCGTTTTTCCTGTGTAGTCACCCCTCGGCTTCTTATGAATACATTGAGCCGGGGCCGTTAGAGATGCCAGCTTTACTTCTTTCCGGTGCGGATAGCAAATCGCACCCACGACCGCTTCAAAATGCAATTCAGTGCGCCGTTGAGTGAGTCGCCATTACTGTTCAGAAAAAGTTTTTGGGTGTGAGATTTCTCCCTACGAAAGCAAAGCGTTGTTCTGGAAAACTCATTTACAAGTACCTACATACTGTCAAGTATTGGATGGCTACTTCGTACTGCTTGGCGGTGCAAATACTCGGTTGAGCATTCCGTATTACTTATCCATCACTAATATTTTTTTCGCAGTTGAGTTTGCAATATGAATCTTCATCTTTGACTGGAACACTAGATCACTTCGCGCAAATGCTTTTTTCAATTATCGCGTCCAGTTACTACTATCGTGGCAAATTGCGTTGGAGGCCTCCGTCTCTCCGGCGCTTGATCAATCGTTGTCAAGATCCAACTCTAGCTAGTAGCTAGTAGTAGGTCAACCTCAAGAAAGGATTCTCCATTTTCATCGCAGAACGAATCCCTACTACTCGATAGTCAGCCTGCTACCATTATACGGTTACATGTTGATAATTGTATTTTGTTTTCTACTAACTCTCTGGGAGTCAGTGAGTCTTCTGAACTAGTGTAGCTAGCCAGCTAACTAAATTGCTAAAATTTTAATTCAGAGGGGCGGGTGAGCGATAAAGGGTGAAATAGACTGGCAACCGCTTGGAACGAAAATTCTGGCATAGCATCATGTCAACGCTAAGAAAACAACGGCGAAAATCGAAGCAGGGGCATACTCAACTACTATGCAACAAAGACCACCTAACACCGACATACAGTAGCTGTACACCCATCAAGCGTCCTTAGAACATACTTTATCTTTATAGACAGCCCTCTGTATATATCAACAACACCCTCCGAATGGTTAAGAAGTGCTTTGTGTCTGTTGTCTGAGATAATATTGTTGGTTGTCTGTGGAATTTTCACGATGGGAAGCTCTACGAGGTGTCTTGGAGGCACAACAAATTATTATGTTTTGGCCTTCTTGTTAATATCCTCAGCGACACAGTGGAACCTGACTTCAGCCGCCAACTATGATCAGCACAATATTCAAGACTATATCGTCCCCTATGAAGAGACTCCTGAGACCTTTGTAGAATATCCTACCGACGCTGCCTCCCAACAAGTCGTGAAACAGCAAAAGGTCGCTACCAAGGTGCCTTTGAATCTCTGGACGACGCCCATTGATTTTCGCCATCCTCTGCTGTACCTTATCAAGGGCATAGTACGGCGTCTCGACAATCAACTACTCGAATTTAATCCTCAATATTTTTTAGCAGATGGTGTTGCCCTGGGATGCCGCTCGGTTCTCAACAGCACGGCCATCGAAGGAGAGGATTCGAGCAAAGTAGCCGGATGTCAGAACAATTGTACCAACGTTGGACGGTATTGTGCCGCGGCCTTGCCCGACGAGGATTCTGGATTTTCCGCTGAAATTACGGGTGCTGACATTGTCGAGGAAAGCTTGCGGCGTTTATGTGGTATGTATTTCGTTACTTATCGTATTGTGTTGGGGAAACTGGCATGTACTAGTCTACCGAATCTTCTCTAACGCACATTTGCTTTAAATGTTTTCCCTGCCCTAATGATCAAATTCAAAACAGTTTGGGATGTCTATGGCAAAACCGGAGGAAACAATGCCCTGCATTTCTGGCGATATGTCAATGATCTTCTTTTTCAACAATGCAGTTCTCCCTTTTCCCAAAATTGTACCTATTCCATTATGGATATCATGGACATTGGATCCAATTTTATTGAACGATGTATGAATCATACCAACGGACTACTGATGGATGATGACAATGGCTATTTACAGTATCAAATTGATCAAGGTCAAGAACTGACCATGGACGATATTCCAACCCTCAAAATTAACAACACCTGGTATGCCGGGGATTATACGACGGCGGCCATCTTTGAGACGGTTTGTGCCGCTTATCCCGACAGCGATCGCCCCGTGGCTTGTGACTTTTGTCAAAACTGCAACAATGTGCGATACTGTCTTTGGTATTTGCAGTGTGATGGAAAAACCTTTGAAGAATTTGCCACGGAGAAACTCGACAACGAAAGAACGGATGCTCCAACCATTGCACCAACTTCGGAGAATACCAGGGAACCCCTTGCATCGACGTCGACTGCCGAATCAGCGTCTACTACGAATACAGGGCCCACCGGGGACGAGGGGAGCCAAGCACAGAAGAAAAGCAGCAACGAAAAAGACACTGCGGAAGCGTCTCTGATTCGAGGCATTTTGGTTGGACTGGCCGTGGGAATGGTTGTCACGGTATACTACGGATGGAAGGATTATCAAGCCAGGCTGGTCTTGCAGCAAATGATGTTGGAATATGGAAAACAGGTAGTGCCCTACAAAGATGATAGTTTGGACGTGGTCTACAAGTCACCTCGTGGTTCCAATTCCATCATGAAGGTAAGGTTTAACCCTGCCGTAGAGTCCGTGGAGTACAATGACAATGTAGGTGGCTACAAAGACAACGTTTCGGATACCCGCGGGCTGGGTCACATACAGGAGGAAGCCAGTATGACCTTCGACAATAGCGAGCACAGCAGCCGCAGCATTGATGATACCGACGAGATGAGGCAAGTGCAGGAGGACAGCAGCAACCACAGCAGCAGCGACTACGGTGATGACAACGGTGATTTTAGTGACGATTACAACGATGACGTCAGAATACCGAGGATTGAACTGGTGTAGAATTGTGTGCTTGCACCTCAGGCTCACAGCAACTTTGCCAGAGACACGCCTCCAGTCGAATTCCTGGCTTTTTATTTCCCCCACGCCTTCCTTCACTGAGTATATTCCATGCCTCTCTGCTAGTGAAACCACACGCAAGGCGCCACAGGATCAAAAAAGTTGCCTACTAGTAGGTAATAACTGAGCGGAATCAAGGAATTTTGCGAGCCATATGTTTGGTCTGAAGTGGTGCACACGTTCGAAAGAAACCAGGAGGCAGCAGTGAGGTGGTTCCGGTACCAGATCGTGACTGCGAAAAAGTCGGACAGGACTCGTATCCATACCTGAACTGAACTATAAAATTAAGAATAACTACTTCTAGCTACTATAAGCTGCTTTGCTACAAGGCACTTGGTCTTTTCAAGCTAGCCCAAATTAATCTCCTACCTCGAAGCACAACTATGCAACCATGAAGAAATGCTTTCAGATTTTAGTAGCGGCATGCTACAGCAGAGTCTTAGTACAAGAACTTGGACATGGTCGGTAACCTGGCCGGGACCAAAAGGACGGTGTTTGGGATTCTGGTGGGCCACCGCAGCTTGTGATAGCCAGTCAGTCATCAATCTGACTAATTGCTTTTCATCAAGTGAGGTGTCCACTCTTCTTCAAACAAACAACCATCATCATGGTACGTACCTGTAACCAGTGACAATGCAGGAACGATCTGACTGAAGTGGGTTTCAAGACCTAACCCAACGCACGAGTATTGTAGCGACAGAATAAAACCCATCAGCACTGGCGAACAGTGATTTTCACAGCTACCGGTACTAATGACCACGAACCCTTGGTTAGAACAGTGATATTCACATGCTCTGCGCTATGACGTGTTCAATCCACTGAATCCAGGTTTCGCGCCAAGCGAGCCCACCCGAACCCGGCCAACAAGAAGCCGTTGCACGTAGGATCTACGTAGAAACTAGTACAAGCAACCTTCTTTTCGAATCGAATGGCATCGAAGACATTTGAAAGGAAACCTCCACGTGTAAAATTAATGCGAGTGAGCGATCAAGCCCACCGTAGAATTCTACTGGCTTCTCGTACGAGGTGCAGACTCAACTACGACCCCACAACCAGATCATTGGTCGCTGTAGCATGCCTGCATTGATACATACTGGTAAGCGTTCGCTGCTGCGCTCCATGCGATAAACCACACAATAATTAACCATCAAACCAAAGCAGGATCCAAAAACTGCCAGTTGGTTTTATTTTATCAGAGTCGTTCTTGTTTACAATTACAATAATCTAATAAAATTGTATTATGTTTATCCGAAAATTAGCGCTTGCCGCATGTAAGTTTCAAGCTAGTTGTAGAGTGGACTGTGTTGTTGAATGGTACTGTGGCGTCGAAGAATGGAAATTCGAAGAGCGTGGAAAAATAATCACATGAAAAGCAGAAAAATGCACCGGGTGTTTGGAGCAGGCCCTTCTTCGTCAACCCCCTTTCTCACCATGTCTCACGCCGCTTCATTCTCCTCCCGATGAATTAATTATTAATTAAATGACAGTGGCCTTGACGGCCAATGCTGGTTTCACCTACGCCGAAGAAGGCGCAGAGGAGTCGAAAATGGGAACCGTCATCGGAATTGATTTGGGCACAACCTACTCCTGCGTTGGTGTATTTAAGAATGGACGTGTCGAAATTATCGCCAACGATCAAGGTAACCGTATTACTCCTTCCTACGTTGCCTTTATGGAGAACGGCGAACGTCTTACTGGTGATGCCGCAAAGAATCAAGCCACCATCAACCCCGAAAACACTGTATTCGATGTCAAGCGTTTGATCGGGCGTAACTTTGGTGACAAGTCCGTTCAAGCTGACAAGAAATTGGTGCCCTACAAGATTATTTCCGACAAAGACAAGCCCATGATTGAGGTTACACAGGGAGATAAAACTTTCAAGTACGCTCCTGAGGAAGTCTCTGCTATGATTTTGCAAAAGATGAAGCTTACTGCTGAAACCTTTTTGGGTAAGGAAATCGGCAACGCTGTTGTCACTGTCCCTGCCTACTTCAATGATGCCCAGCGTCAAGCCACCAAGGATGCCGGTACCATCGCTGGATTGAAGGTGGAACGTATTATTAACGAACCTACTGCTGCTGCAATTGCCTATGGTATGGACAAGACTGGAGGAGAATCCAATGTCCTTGTGTTTGACTTGGGAGGAGGTACTTTTGATGTCACTCTTCTTACCATTGACAATGGAGTCTTTGAGGTCTTGGCTACCAATGGAGATACCCATTTGGGTGGAGAGGATTTTGATCAGCGTGTCATGCAGTATTTCATCAAAATGATGAAGAAAAAGAGCAATGTTGACATTAGCGGAGACAAGAAGGCACTTCAAAAGCTCCGTAAAGAAGTTGAACGTGTCAAGCGTGCCCTTTCTTCTCAACAACAGGCTCGTTTGGAAATTGAGGATTTGTCAGAAGGTTTCGATCTCAGTGAAACCTTGACTCGTGCTCGTTTTGAGGAACTCAACAACGATCTTTTCAAGAAGACCATGGGTCCTGTTGCCCGTGTTTTGGAAGATTCTGACTTGTCCAAGAGCGAAGTTGATGAAATCGTTTTGGTTGGAGGATCCACTCGTATTCCTAAGGTTCAGCAACTCATCTCTGAGTACTTCGGCGGCAAGGAACCATCCAAGGGTATTAACCCCGACGAGGCTGTTGCCTATGGAGCTGCCGTCCAAGGAGGAATCCTTTCCGGAGAGGGAGGTGATGCCACCAGTGAAATTCTTCTTTTGGATGTGACACCTCTTTCCCAAGGTATTGAGACTGTCGGTGGAGTCATGACCAAGCTCATCAACCGTGGTACTACCATTCCAACCAAGAAGTCCCGTAAGTGTTGTTTTATTTTTCGTCCTTTTTTTTATTTTGTACAAGCATTTTTTAGACCTCAATTCATTTTTTATTGATTAATTATTACAGAAACTTTCTCCACACACCAAGATAACCAGAGTGTTGTGCTCATCCAAGTCTTTGAGGGAGAGCGTTCCATGACTAAGGATAACCACTTGCTTGGAAAATTCGAGTTGACTGGAATTCCACCTGCCCCACGTGGTGTTCCTCAAATTGAGGTCACCTTCGAAGTTGATGCCAATGGTATCCTTCAAGTTGCTGCTGAAGATAAGGGAACCGGAAAGGCTGAGAAGATCACCATCACTGCTGAAAAGGGACGTCTCAGTGAGGAAGAAATTGAGAGGATGGTTAGGGAAGCTGAAGAGTTCGCTGAAGAGGACAAGAAGGTCAAGGGACGCATTGATGCCCGAAACGGTTTGGAATCTTATTTGTACAACCTCAAGAACACCCTTGAGGACGACGAGAAGGGCGCTGCTGACAAGCTTTCCGCCGAGGACAAGAAGGAGCTTACCGACATGATCGACGAGACCTTGGACTGGATGGACGAAAACCCTGAGGCTGACAAGGAGGATTACGATGAGAAATTGAAGGAAGTCGAGAACGTTGCCAATCCTATCATGCGAAACCTCTACGCCGGCAGTGAAGGAGGCGGCGGCGCAGGAGGCGCTGAGGATGACTTCGGTGATGATGAATTGTAGATCAAATCAAACGAAATCAAAAATTCAACCAACGTTATGTTTACACGCTGTATGTGGCCGCTAGAGAAGTAGTCTGTAGATCTTCTTGTGGAAATGATTATCGCTGTTTTGACTTCTACGAATTTCAGCATTGTGCAAGAAAGGTGTTGCACGATCCACGAGGAGGAGAGCAAGAGTTTCATTTTTCTATGAGAACATGCGATAGAGCATAATTCACTAAAAACATTTTTCAAAAAAGCAATCTACAATTCGCACGTTTGTCGAAATAGCATTACTTATCATTTTTCGTAGTTGGATATTCAAAGTATTGTATGTTGAGCCTGCTGTGAGAGTCCGTTTATTGTGATGCCTTGGCCGTGACACAAGTTTATAAGCTCGTCTTTCTTGATGACACTGTCGAAATCATTGCACCAAGCTGAAGTATTCCGCCTTGAAAGATTCATACTACCTTGTGCTTCAAGTATGTTTCTTCTTTATTTGCCACCCAAGCCATTCATAAAATTTCGTAGACCCTCCAAATCTTTGTCTTGGGAACTACACAACCCACGACATTCGTTCGGATCAAGGGGAACTGGGGCTGGTGGATTCATCACGCTGTCATTCCATTGATTGATAGAGTCTACAAAGACATCTTGTGAATTGAAGGCGACCACAAAGAAGAACACAAACCCCAACACGGCAAATGCCACAATCGGCACCACAATAAAGAGTTGCTTATCCAGCGTCACTTCTCCTAGGAGAGGAATCTGAGTCTTGGGTGCATTGGAATTAGCGTTGGGGTCGACACGAGTAAGACTGGCCAGAAGTGGATCCAACCGTTTGGCTGGTACCGCGGGTGGTGTTCGGAGCATTCCAGGGGGAGGCATGGGATCGCTTGCTGGCTTTTTAGAGACCTCTTCTGGTGTCGGCGGTGGAGCAGCTTCGGATTCCTCTTCATTACTACCAGCAGACAGTTTCAAGGCGATCAACGACTGTGTGGATGGTGCCAATGGGTTGGCTGTATATTGCGCCAGGGATGATGTCAGGCGAGTACCATAGTGAATGGATGGCGCAAAAGATGTCGATCTATGCAGCAGAGCCACAAGGAGCAGAATTCGTTGAGTGAGCATCATCTTTATTGGGTTTCCTTCTTAGATTATGAACTCTTCGTTCGGAAATGGGAAAGCTTTTGAACGATTTAGATCTATCCCATTGGCATGGACCTGTCCATGCCATTGAACGACGCCTGCAAGTTAAGATGCCAAAGAAAAAGCTGCAACTTGGATGATATGCAAAAATGACGTGTTCTCGATAAGGGCAAGTGCGCGCACTCAGAGATGGATTCTTGCATTTTGGACGCACACAGTCGACACGCCTGCTAACACTGCATTTACTTAAGCAGCTACTCCTTTACCTTGCCCTCTGCTTTTGATACAAGTTTAAAACAGTATTCGTTAATTTTTTCATACACCATACAGCCTTCCCAATCTACACCAGCCAAAGGGAATCTATGGCTTTGCAAATGAGTTTATAATTCATTCTTTTTGTCCAGTCCCCAAAATTCCAAACTAAATGAAATTATAAATAAATTGAAACACTATTCTGTATCATATCAGGACCCATCTTCTGTTTTCAAAAAGAAATTGGGATCTCGCCGAAAGCGAACTTCAAATCGTTTCATCCATCGATCAAAGACATTGGTGGGTACAATCATTTGTCCGGCAGAACCTCCCGTGTCAAAGCTTTGCATATATTTGAATAAATCCGAGGCAATTTTGTGGGCCACAAACATGCGATTCTCGATACGATCCACGCCTTGGACGTTGACAATACTCGCCAAGGGTTCAATGGACAAACCAAAGGTGACCATTACCGGAATATTGCTGCTCATGATATCCAGCAATTGCTCGTGTTCGCTCCATCCGGTCCGAAAGATTTGCGATGGTTTGTCGGGTGTCAGCGTCCCCAACAATTCAAATCCCGTCGATGGTTGTTGCTGTACATTGGGATCGGCTCCCGTAATTTGCCAATAAATCATGACACCATGGTCTTGGGGCAAGGGGCAATTTTGGGGCCATAAAAAGCAGGCCAATTCCGTGACGGATGCCAAGGGCGATGGCAAATCACCCGGACTGCTCATTTGGATCGTTCGTTTCATGCCCGTGGCATCGGCATAGACAAAATCCGATCGTACCATTCCGCCCGGAACAAAGAGTCCACATAGGGGTTGTACGCCATTGCTCGCGGGAGGTGAAAATGCAGGGGCACTGGAAAAATCCACGTCCATGATGGTTGTTAAGTTGTTCTTTTTCTTGCTGCTTCGGGTAAGCTTTATTTGTTCTGTACTTCAATTGCTTTGAATGACAGAATATGATGCTATACTTTTGTGGAAAGGCCCAAGAAGTTGTCTGTGCTGAGTATTGGAGAAAGGCAAGGAAAAGAAACGACGCTGCCCTGATGATGAAGGCGAAAAGATGTTGGCGAAACCTTTTCTTTTCTTCTCTTCTAGTAAAGTGTTCCTATCCTCTCTTTTTTGTTTTTTTGATTCTGCTTGGCGGCGGATGTCAATGAGGAGTAACTTCACGTCCCTACCTGTCGCTTCGGTAGCTTTCTCCTGTTCCGAGGTGATGGACAGAGAAAGAAGTTGACTTGATTGATTCGAGAACGATCCTTGATAACAACAGAACCAGAAGTTTATCAGTTTAGATTTCCAAGAAAATCCGACGTGGTGAAGATGCGGAGCGAGCCAATGCGCGTCTCTGACTATCAAAACGGTAGACGCACATTCTTCCGGGTCATTCTCATCACAAGGGTTAGCTTGGTGGGTGCGCGATTTGGCGCCAGATATCCTTGCATCATCACATGTGGTTGAAATCAGCCTCCATCATCGGCTTATTAGAACTATCGAAGACTGCTGAAATACATACAGTAACTGCTTTTGGCCTGTTGCTCCTTGATAAAGCTAATAGACCCAATCATCGTCTATATATATTTACCGAAGCTGATAAAATGGCAGAAGAAACGGCCGTAGATACTAGGAGTCCTTTGTTTCATTCGACTTCAAAGGACAAGCCGTCTGTCCTGCATATTTCCTTTGAAAGCGATCCAACCGGTAGTCTTGGCTGCCAACTGGTGAATCATGACAAGGTGAGTGAATATGGTGATGATTGACGTAGACATCTAGCTCGCTATTTGAATAGCGAGATGTGAACACATTTGAGTTCTCCTGTAGTGTTTTGGTTATCCAGTATAATATCCAAAACTGGATCTCTCGCAGTCTGTCAGTCAAGTCTGGTTTCCAAAGGATCCAGCAGATATCCATCTTGCTCATGTCCCTCATTCTGGCACAATTCGTTATCCATTCTAATCATGTAGGGAGAAGACAATGGCATGTTTTTGCCTGGATACGCTGTCATTGGCAAATTGCTCAAAGGCGAAACCGTGGCCAAGAAATTTGGTGTCGAGGTAGGCGATTGCATCGTGTCGGTGAATGGACACGGATTTCGTCGATTTGCTCCTGATTTCAAAGAGGAGGACATTGAATCCCTCAACGAAGACGAGGACAAAAAAGTAGAAGTCAAGCTCGATAATGCCGTGGTTGCTCCCGGCGAAGCCTACAATCAAATGTTGTCCAAAATAAAGGCCATCAAAGCGGCCGCACCCGATCCGCCCTTGATCTTGACATTGGAACGATATGGATGGGATGCTCGTTGCAATTCCTGGCCTCGATTTTTGACGGCACGTGAGAACAATGTTCCGGAAGCCATGATGATGCAACAACAGCACGAGCAATGGAAGAGCGAAACCTTTCCCATTGACTTGACCAAATCGGGATTGCAGGAAATCTTCAAGCAAAAGGCACTCTCCGAAATCAATGTCGACTTTTTGAAAGATTTTCCTCCTACCGTGTACATAGATTACGGCAAGTTGCAACAAATGGAAAAGGCTGGTGAAATCACGACGGAAGAAGTCGTGGCAGCCTTTATTATATTTACCGAGCGCATGTTGGGTGAATCGACCGATCCACGAAAACCACAGACCTGTCAGTTTATCGATTTGAGTGGTGTGAGCATTACCGGAGGATTTCGAGTAGAAACCTTGAAGCGAATTTACGAAGTCTTTGAACCCAACTATCCCGAAACCTTGTTCAAGATGGTCATGTACCCCGTATCCTCCATGGTGGTGAGTTCCCATGATTGTGACCTTTACCATAATAATAATGTTGACTCGAAACACGTGGATCCCTTATTTACTCGATTTTTACTCTTTCATCAGCGCTTGACGGCAAGGTCACTTCTCAGCTTCGTCAATGAAAAGACCAAGTCCAAATTCTTGATTACCAACAGCTTGGAAGAAGTTTGTCAAGAATTGGGATGGGATCAACGGGAAGTCGATGAATGTGGTGGTGTCACTGAGTTTATGCACAAACATGAAAAATTGGGAGATGCCTATTTGTTTTAAGATTGCTCCTCCTCTTCTTCTACGTGCAAACCCAAGGACACTACAGTATTCCAAAAGCAAAGCAACCAAGCTACGAAATTCACCATGTTGTGAAGTAATAGAAGGCGTGAAAAGGTTATTAATATGTGGTAGGCGTGTCATTCATCAAAGACCAGCCATTTCATTAATGTAAACACAAAATTCTTTTTTACAATAGCCACTGTTTTGGCGATATGACAAACATAATAACATAGTACTTCCAGCCAACGCTGTTATTAGTCGTCTTTTTTGTTTGTCGTGTCCTTCTCTGCTTCGCCCTCATCTTCATCTCCTTCCCCATTTTCCTTTACTGTACGAACGACCTTCTTTCGTCGCACTTTGGGCCATTTTACAATTGGCTCCACCTTGTCGGTGGTATATCCTCTCGTTTGGAATCCCACCACAATCACAAAGACGAGGCCCAATAAAAAGGGCATCATAAAATCCGAATCAAAATCAATTTCTCGTTCCGGTTTGCGCCGGTGCTCCAGATGTGCCGCGCACATTCCCATGCATCCAGCCATAACAGGAAAAACAATAAATAGGACTATCCGGGCCCTCCACGACATTTGACCTAATCCTCCCCGGGACTCCACTTTGTCATCTTTGATGTGTTTTTCAAAAACATTACCACTCTTGGGCTCTGCCGCCGCCGTTGTTGTTGGATTGTTAACGCCTCCTTTCTTTTTTGCCATGATGTATGTATGTATAAGCTTCGCTTGAAAGACTTTCCAGGGACGATGGCTTTGACTTTCTTTGAGGAGCCCAAGATAGAGTCTATATATCTGTCTCTTATACACATCTGACGCTGCCGACGAATAGAGAGGTGTAGATCTCGGTGGTCGCCGTATCAT